>OJBB01000189.1_pt1 | contig 23542 bp, 20 predicted proteins | sample 1590401 | NCBI WGS metagenome assembly OJBB01 (sample SAMN05416789, study PRJEB24817) | seawater metagenome | isolation source: Sea water | place: Canada:Atlantic | collected 2013-07 | reverse complement strand
CGGAGGCTTGCTCACCTTGTAAGTTAACCCGTACTTGCATATTACCAAACTCTGGCGGATCTAATGTTATATCAAATTGCTGCAGCTTTTGATTAATGGTAAGCATCACTTTATCTTTTACCGCATCAGCAAAATCTTTTCTAAAAATGGAGATTGTTTCTTGCTGAAGCTGAACATTATTCTTTTGTATTTGAACGGTATCACTGGCAACATTATGATTTAGCACTTCAGATACCTGATGTTCAAAATAGGCATCATTACTTTGTTTAGCTTGTGTTGCTTGTATTGTTTGAGCATTTAGCTCTGATGCTGTTCGCATTGTAATGGCATCACTTACTTGACCCGTAGTTTTTACACTGGACTCTAAGGGCTTACCTTCTGCTATAAGCGTTGAGTCTATAGCTTCCTCACTCACTTCATCAATAGCTTGCTGCTCGTTGTTAGCTGATTGCACTTTTTGCTGTGCCTGCGCTTGTTGTAATACTTGTAGTTGAACTGCTGTCATCGCAGGTTGTTTTTCTTGGTTCACTGCAGCTTTTTCTTTCGAACCACTCTCAATGGATGCTGCGTTTGCTTGCACGGAGCGCTCAATTTCTACTTTGTTACCAGGGCTAACTTTATTTAATTGTGAATTTTCAGTCTCAGCATCACTCGGACTAACTTTTAAGGATGATGACGAGCCATTAACAGCCCTAACTATTGATTCATCAGTATCGTTACCTGAACGAGCTGTTAATCCAGCATTAATATCGCCTTTGGATTGAACGGATGAATTTGCTTTATTTCCAGCTTGATTTAGCTCGGTTTCACCCACATTTTCTTTAGTAGAAGGAGATAGTTCTTCAGCAGTATTATCTCCTTCAACGAAAGGTTCAACAGGCAATTGGTATAGACCTGTGTCAATTTTTTCTGTTATTTTATTTTTGTTAGCTTGTGCCACTCCAGCAGCCAAATCGCTAATTTTATTATTCGACTGTGCCGAAGCTAATTGTGCATTAATTAATTGCTCACTAGTAATGCTCTGAGTCTTAGTAGTGCTTTGTTGTCCTTGAAGCGACAACTGGTAATCTTTTAATACTTGATCATTTGATTGTGTTACTAGGGTATTATTCTGTTTGAGCTGCGTACGAGCTAATAACTCGTCTTTTGAAAATCCACTTAATTTATGTTCAGTTGATCGCGCAACACTATCATCTTTCGCGCTTTGGCCTGTAGCGGCTTGACTATTGGTATCCTTATCAACAAGGTTAGTATTGATATTATTAACAGGTACTCCTGTATTTTGACCTACCTCTTCATTCGCAGTCTCTTTACCACGCGTTGTTGTTTCATCTGATTTAGCTAGGGTTTGATCGCTATTATAAAGTAATGAAATAAACTGCTCAGATTCAGCTAAAGCACCATTTTTCGATGAGGCATTTGTATCTGAATTATTTTCTGCTTTAAGTGTTCCATCCAGCAATGTTTCTTCACTGGTGTGGCTAGCATCGAGTAATTTTTTAGCGTCACTTTCTTGGCGATTACTAACCTCATTTACCTCACTGTCATCATTTCCGGCAACAGCCTTCCCCTGATTTGCCGCAGCAGCTTGCTCCGTTGAGGTAGACTTACTTCCAGCAATGGCTTTATTTTTTTCAGGAAAGTGTTGTTCAACTAAACTAGAAAACTCAGTATCTTTATTGCTGACAGCAGAACCACTTGATGAATCTTTAGCTTTTAAATCAGTCTCTTGTGACAAAAAAACAGGTAAAGCATTCACTTGTTGCATAATAATCCCAGTAACTTAAATCAATTTAATTTGAAAAATAACACCGTATATAGGTAGTACTGCGACTATTAAAAATCTCAAGTACTCTTTGTAACTATAGAAACTAGAGCAAAAACCGTTCCACTTCCTTATTAGGTGTTAGTGGATAACTCAATTTGTGGGAGATTAACGCATGGGACGTCGAATATATTGTTGTGTAGCTATTTCATCAAACATTTTCTGTTCAGCTTTGTCTGCAGCGACGGCTATTTTTGCTAAACGTTTATCACGTAATAGTTCAACTGCCTTTACTTTTTGTCTCTGCTTTAGCCATATACTCTTACTTTGCTCTACTAGTGCTTTTGCTTGTCGTGTCGCTATTTCAACTTGTTTAGAAGCGGTATCAAGCTTGGCAATAAAAGCATGGTAATGGCTATATGTAGCACTATCTAAACCTTCTTGTGCTCTTTGACTTAAACGTTTCATATACTCTAATCGATAGTCCGCAACCCCCTGCAAGCGAGAAATGTTCTGCTGATATTCATTCTCAGCTATCTTTAATTGATCGGCGCAACGTTGCTCGTTATCGTGTTCATACTTTAAAATGGTATCAAGTTGCTTCATTGGCATGTTGAGTACTCTTTATATCACGCGTTTATATTCAATACTTTTTATTAAAAGCGAGTATTGCGTTTATGAATTATTGATTATTATGTGCATGTGCTGCTGCAATAATTTCTTTCAGCTGCGCAATACTTTGATCATAAGGAATAACTTCATCAATTTTTTGTTGCAAGAAAAAATTAATAACTGGTAGCACGTTTATAGCCTGATCAATACGAGGATCATTACCTTTGGTATAAGCACCAATGGCAATGAGATCTTTATTTTGCTGATAAAGGGCATACATTTGTTTTAGTTGTTTTGCTAATTCTTGATGATCAGGACTAGTAACCATCGGCATTACTCGGGAAATAGAACCTTCAATGTTTACAGCAGGGTAATGCCCAGCATCTGCTAGTTCGCGAGATAAAACGACGTGTCCATCTAAAATAGCACGAGAGGCATCAGCAACAGGGTCCTGTAAATCGTCACCCTCTGTTAATACAGTATAAAAAGCAGTGATCGAGCCCTGCCCTTCGCCACCATTACCGGCACGTTCAACAAGTTGCGGCAGTTTTGAAAAGACTGAAGGCGGATATCCTTTCGTTGCCGGTGGCTCACCAACAGCTAAAGCTATTTCTCGTTGCGCCTGTGCATAGCGCGTTAATGAATCAAGCAATAACAATACATTTAGACCTTGATCGCGAAAATACTCACTGATCTGTACTGCAGTTTCACAACCTTTAAGTCGCATTAAAGGTGAATTATCGGCTGGTGCAGCAACAACAACGGCGCGCCTTATACCTTCTTCACCTAATATTTCTTCGATAAACTCTTTTACTTCTCGGCCACGTTCACCCACTAATCCAACAACAACCACATCAGCTGTTGTCCCACGGGTCATCATCCCCATCAGCACACTTTTACCAACACCTGAGCCGGCGAAAAGCCCCATACGCTGACCTTTACCAATACTAATAAAGCTATTAATAGAGCGAACGCCTACATCAAGTACTTCAGTGATGGCCCGTCGTGATAATGGATTGATAGGTTTACTATCATGGTGATAGTCCTCATCTGCCTTGATCGGTCCTTTACTATCGAGCGGTTTACCTACGCCATTAATAACACGGCCAAGTAATCCCATTGATAAAGGTACTTTAGCTTTACTGGAAATAGGTAATACTCGCGCACCAGGCATAACACCGCGGAGACTTTCTTCTGGCATCAAATAGGTAATATCTTGAGCAAAGCCAACAACTTCTGCTAATAAGTCACCATGAGCCGTTTCAACAAGACACTGACTGCCGACATGTGCTTTGACACCAACAGCTTCAAGCGTTAAGCCAACAACTCGCACTAACCTTCCGGCGACTGGCGCTTTAAAATCATGAATAAATTGTTGATTATTTTTGAACCGCTCGGTTAAGCGTGAGCTATCAACCATGATGTGTATTTACCTTAAAAAGTACTGAGCTAAGAGCATAAAAATCAGAATGAACTCTGAAGTTATGAGTTTTGGTGTAAGGCATCCTGCAAGAAAGGTTCTAGCACTTGCTTTAACCTAGCTTTCATCTGTAAATCAATATTTGAAGTACTATTTTCTATTTGACAACTACCAGGAGGAAACTGAGGAGCCGGCAATAAGCGCCAGCCCTGCTGCTGTATATGCGCCACACCGAACTGGGCTTCGACTAACTTAATGTCACTTGGATTCAAACAGATTTGTGTTTGCGCATCACTGCTCGGTAAGCTTTTAATACCGGTAGTAATCGCGGTCATTAAAATGTCAGGATTTGTTTTGGCTTCATGTAAAACAACCGCTTCAGTTAATTGCAAAACTAAATTAAGTAATTGCTCTTCTACATTTTTTTCCACACTAGCAAGCGGTAAATGTAATTGTTCAATTAAGCTTTGCCAAATAGCACTTTGTTGATCAATATGCTCTTTGCCCTGCGCTAAACCTTGTTCATTTCCTTCTTCAATGCCTTGTGCTTGACCTTCTTCCAGCCCTTTAGCTAATCCTTCTTCATAACCCTTAGCTAAACCTTCTTCCTTGCCCTGACTAAAACCTTCTTCACTTGCCGCTTGACGAATCTCTTCAATTTCTTGTGCTGTCAAAGGCTGAGGCTCAACTTCTTCAGGCTCTGGGGGTTCATATACCCAGTTACTTTTTCTACCCAAAGCGTTTGTTTTCTCTTTCTCTTGAGCCGTAGGCTGGTTTTGCACATCAGGCAAAGACCACAAGTCTGTCGTTTCTTCAGACGCCTTTATAATACGGATAGTTGATTTACTCATTAAAATACCCTTTCATATCAAACGAATTAATTAGTTTGATGTTATAAGAACTCATCACCGCCGCCACCGCCGCCAAGCATGATCTCACCAGCATCAGAAAGTCGTCGAGCAACGGATAAAATTTCTTTTTGCGCCGCTTCGACTTCACTAATACGGACTGGGCCCATCGCTTCTAAATCATCAGCCATCATCTCTGCAGCACGTTTTGACATATTGCTCATTATTTTATCTTTTAATGCTTCGTCAGTGCCTTTAATTGCTTTCATCAAGGCTTCTTGCTGTACTTCACGTAGGATAGCCTGCATACCTCTGTCATCAACATCAGCAAGGTTTTCAAAGACAAACATTAAGTCTTGAATTTGCTGACTCATCTCTTCATCATTTTCACGAATCGAGTCCATCAACATACCTTCAACATTAGTTTCTAGATAGTTCATGATATCTGCAGCGGCTTTTAATCCACCCATTTTCGCAGCTTGCGCACCAGCTTGACCAGCAAACTGCTTCTCCATTATCTCATTCAATTCTTGTAATGCTGCAGGTTGTACTTCTTCTAAATTGGCTATACGCATCATTAAATCCAAACGTACCTTATCGGTAAACTGTCCCATAATCTCTGCAGATTGCTCAGGCTCTAGATAAGAAAGTACAATTGTTTGAATTTGAGGATGCTCATTACGAATAATATTTGCTACTTGTTTAGAGTCCATCCACTTCAATGAATCTAGGCCTTTAGCACCACCACCCATAACAATTTGATCAATTAAGTTACCCGCTTTATCCTCACCCAACGCAGCAGTAAGGGCTCTGCGAACAAACTCTTCACTTTGAAAACCGATAGTAGAAAAGTTTTGGATTTCGTGAATAAATAATTTATGCACAGCAGTGATTTTTTCTTGAGTGAAATCTTCCATCGCTGCCATCACAGTGCCCACTTGTTGCACTTGTTTTGGTTCGAGGTGTTTCAGAATTTGTGCTGCATCTTCTTCAGACAAACTAAGCAGTAGAATCGCTGCTTTTTCAGCACCTTCTAATTTATCTACATCAAAGCCTGCAGGAGCTGCGGTTAATTCACCGACTTCATTTTCATCACTCATCTTCGTTCAACCAACTTTTTACTACTTGCGATGATAGTTCTGGCTCATTCGCGACTAGCGCTCGAACCGCTTTTAATACATCTTCATCTCGATGAAGATCTGGCAATTGTAAACTACCATCTGCTGCAAAACCAACGGCACCTGCGTCGAAATCAGACGTCAGCATATCCATAGTCTCATCACCTAAATCGATATGACCATCAAGCGATTTATCACCGTAATCATCTGGCGTCTGTTCAGGGTAGATTAAACGTTTCAACATAGGACGAACAACAGCTAAAATTAGCACGATAATAACCAAAGCACCCAAGACTAATTTAAGTACTTTAATAAACCAAGGCTGCTGCCACATTGGCACTACTGTTACTACGCCAAAGTCTGGACGATTAAACGGAATAGTTACTACTTCCAATACATCACCACGTTGTAAATCAAAACCAATACTCCCCTGTAAGAGACGACGTATACTCGCTGTTTCTGCTGCAGAGCGTGGAACAAAACTCGCTGCTGTCGCATTTGTGGCTCCTTCAACAGGAGGAGGTGTAGGGCCGGTCACATAATCAAGCGCTACCGAGACACTAACACGTCTTACAACACCAGCTTGTTGTTTAGTATGGCTAATGGCTTCATCAAGTTCATAATTCTTAGTCGATTCAGAGTGTTTTCTGCTCGGCATGCTTTTCTTTTGCCCACCAACTGCATCTTCTGGAATAGCAGAGGCAACGGGGGGTTGGTTTGTTAAAGCCCCCGGAATACCGCCCAATGCACCACCGATGTTAGTGCTTTCAACGCTCATTTCACTTCGTAGTGCTGGTAAGTCAGAGTTATAACGGCGCTGTGTTTCTTCAACATTAGTGAAGTCCATCGTAATATCAACTTGCGCGGTATAGTTACCTAAACCAACAACAGGAATAAGAATACTGTCAATTTTCTCCATGTACTCTTGTTCACGTTTTTGTTCAATCTCAAACTCTTTTCTTGAGCGAGATGAAATGGAGTCTTGTGAGCCTGAATTAAGTAAGCGACCATTTTGATCAGTAACAGTGACACGATTAGGCATTAAACCTTGTACTGCTGAAGCAACAATATCAACAACAGCATCAACTTCTTCTTCCGAAAGAATTTTACCGCGTTGCATGGTAAGAACGACTGTAGCTGAAGGATTTTTTTCTCGACGGGCAAATATATTTTCACGAGGAATCGCAAGTAATACCTTAACTCTGTTTATACTTTTTAATTGTTCTATGGTTTTAGATATTTGCTGTTCTCTGCCAAACTTTAACCTTTCACGTTCAAGTCGCTGACTAACACCAAAGCCCATATCTTTCATTAAAATATCTTCACCTTGAGAGGGTTCGTCTGTTAAACCTTCTCTGGCTAGCAATAGTTTTACATTTTGGTACTCATCTGCGGGTACTGAAATCGTATTATTTTCTTGTTGATACTCCACTTGATTAGCATCAAGAAAGTCCATGGTGGTAATTAATTGTTTAGTTGGTAATTTTGCTAGCACCCGATATTCAGGTTCGTTAGCCAACATAATAACAAATACCGCAATAGCTAAACAAATAGCCAAAGCAACAACGATGGTTATTTGTCGTAAAATATCAACGCTACCTAATGAGGCAGCAAAACCTGATTTTTGCTCACCGATCCCCGCACCTTCAGCTTCGTTGGCGATCATATCACCACCACTATCTGCTGTAACCATTGCGTTTGTATCAGACACTTTACTTCTCCGCTGTACTGTTTTTTGTATCAAGGTATTTTATTGACGCATGATACCTATAATACTATGACTTAAATACAATTATTTAGTTATGAATAAACCATCAAGAGCAAGGCACTTGAATGAGACATACATACATTCGTTTGCCTATAGCGCTCTTTACTATAATGGTAAAGTAACGAGGCTATTGTTGCGTTTAAGCCAACTAAATTAAACTGGCATGCTCATTATTTCTTTATAAGCTTCAACAAATTTATTTCGTATTTGCACTGTTGCATCCAAAGCGACACCTGATTTAGAAGAAGCAATCATTACTTCCGCTAGTGTGACATTACTATCACCCAGTTCAAATGCGCGTTTCTTATCGCCAGCTTCGGTTTGTAACTCATTAACACCATTTAGTGCACTGGTAAGCATATCGCCAAAATTACTAGTCGATTGATTAATTTTACCGACACTACTAGCCGCAGTACCATTTATGACATCAGCATCAATTGCTGGTGGTTTGTTACCCATGGCTTGTAGCGACATGTTTTGCATTTGGCTATAGAGAGAATTACTTTTGATATCCATGGGGCACTCACTTTTGTCAATTTTTTAACTTTAAACAAGATATAACGGTGAGGTTGCAAGCATAGTGCCAAAAGAAAAGTTTGAGTTGTGTGATGATATATACCCAGCCAAATTATAGGTCGGTTTCATTGATTGGGGGTATTCGAGAGGAGCTAATTTTTCAGGTTATCGAGAATGATAACCTGGAGTGTATTATTGATAATTAACTTAATTTAATAATTAACTTAATAATTAAGCTGGTATTTCAATACCTGAATCTCGCATTTTAGCAATCTTATAACGAAGAGTTCGAGGACTAATCCCTAAGCGCTCAGCTACGTCTTTTCGGCTGCCGTGACATGCTTGTAAAGTATCAAGAATAATTTGATGCTCTTGCAATTTAAGCTCATTGCCGAGCTTATCTTCACTGCTGGTTACCTGCTCAGGCTCTGCTACCAATGCAGTATCAAAGTTTTCAATCAGTAAATCTCCAGCATCAATCACTTGATCAGCATGTAAAATAAGTGCTCTTTGAATAACATTATCTAATTCACGAACATTACCTGGCCAATGGTAAGCATTTAGCTTACTTCTCGCTGCACCAGAAAATTCTGGAATAGTATCGCCATTTTTTTGACAATGCAGCGAAACTAAGTGTTGTGCTAACACAAATATATCATCAACTCGCTGAGCTAGCGGTAACCAAGAGAGTGGAAATACATTAAGGCGATAATAAAGATCTTCACGAAACATTCCTTCACTTACCGCGACTTTTAAATCTCGGTTACTGGTAGCAATAACACGAACATCAAGACTTATGGTTTTTCGCCCGCCTAAGCGCTCAACTTCACGCTCTTGTAATACGCGTAATATTTTTGCCTGTAAGCCCAAGTCCATTTCGGTAATTTCATCAAGTAAAATTGTACCGCCTTGTGCCTGTTCAAATTTCCCAGGACAAGCTTGAATTGCCCCTGTGAAGGCTCCTTTTTCATAACCAAATAATGTTGCTTCCAGCATGTTTTCAGGAATTGCGGCACAATTAATCGCAATAAAAGGCTCTGTACTACGTTTAGAGTGATTATGGACATACTGCGCTAAAACTTCTTTACCTGAACCACTAGGACCAAGGATCATCACAGATGCATCTGTAGTAGCTACTTTCTTAGCTAAGGTTAGCAGTTCTAAAGATCGTTTATCCGCGACAATGGGGTCATTTTTATTGATTATTTTTGGCGGAATATATTGGCTAACCATATTGAGTAATACTTGTGGAGCGAACGGCTTAGCAATATAGTTGCAAGCACCGTCTTGCATAGCTTGTACGGCATCATCTATGGTACCAAATGCAGTCATCAATAATACCGGTAAATTCGAATACTGACTTTTAATACTTTTTAATAATGATAAGCCAGACATCCCACCCATTTGAACATCACTAATAACAATATCCACTTGATTACTTTTTAAAGCCAATAAGGCTGCTTCGCCCGAATCAGCTTCAACGCAGTGATAGTCTGCTAATGATAGCGTATCCACTAAAGCTTCTCGCAAACCAGCATCGTCTTCAACAACCAGAATTTTATATTCAGTCATCAGTACTCTCCACAGGGTTATTTTTCATCACATTCCCCTGCTCTAGCAAAGGTAACTTAATAACAAAATGTGCACCTGTCTTGGTTTCATTAAGTAAACTCACCTCACCTTGATGCGCATTAACTACCGATTTAACGACGGCTAAACCAAGACCTGTACCTTTACTACTTGATGTATAAAAAGGCTGAAAGATTTTATCAGCCACTTCAGCACCAATACCAGGACCATTATCTTTAACGCTTACATATAAATGGCTGGCTTGACTATAAACTTGGATATTTATCAGCGGTTCAACGACATGATTAACACAAATCGCTTGTAAGGAATTATGCAATAAGTTTTGAATGGCGCCTGTTAAAGCATTTTTATTTCCTAAAACCTGAAGGTCATTGTCAGGTAATTGTACCTTGACCTTAGTATTGCCTTTATCTAACAGTGCATCCATGGAACTAACCGTATCATTTATCAGTTCTCCTATATTCACAGGAGCAACGACTTGTTCTTTACCACTTTTAGAAAATAACAACATGTCATTCACTTGCTGCTCTAAATCATGTAAACGCGCATTCAGTTTTCCTTGAAACTTTACCCGTGCAGTTTCCGCTAATTTATGCGTTGATAAGTTTTCGCTATATAGAATAGCTGCAGATAAAGGGGTACGTATTTGATGGGCGAGTGTTGATACCATTTTTCCTAACGAGGAAAGGCGTTGCATTTGTGATAACTTATCTTGCAATAATCGTGTTTCAGTTAAATCAGTTATCATGATTAACTGACCAGGTTGTGAACCTAAACTAGTTATCTCTAACTTTACGCGACGTCCGTCTTTAAGAGATATTTCATGCCAATCATCTTCACGTGGATCGAAAGAACGTGCGATAACATTAAACCAAGGTTGGCCAAGAATAGGTTCATCAAGTAAGTTTCTAGCAACTTGGTTTATCTTCACAACAATACCATTACCATCAAGCATTACTAAGCCTGTAGGCATCACTTCTATAAGTTTGTCCGCTAATAGATTATGGCTGAGGGATTGTTCATCCGACGTTGAACAAAGAAGATGGTGAGTACTGGCGATTGAGCGCGGAGTAAAGTTATATTTTCCACTTTGAGATGCTTGTGACCTTAAAGCGGCTAATTCACCAGGAAACGCTTCCTGCTCAAGTAAAGAAGGCCTATTAGCCCCTGCACTATTAACTGAATGAAAAGTTACGTTAACGTTTGATTCAATTATACTTGGAGCTACTGTTGGAATTGCTTGCGACATAACTTGTGCCATACATAAGTACTCAATAAAAACTATCTAGTACCTATAAAGCATTTACTATGCCATTATTTTAACCTTTAAATTCAATAAATTAAAAACATAATCGACTGAAAGCGGTTAATATTCACTGTCAATCTATTGACCTTAACGACTAACCTTCCCCATATTACTCACTTGGTTTTTGCAAATCGTATTTACGCATTTTTTCAACTAATGTTGTTCTGCGCATACCAAGGGTTTCTGCTGCTCTAGCAACGACATAATCATGCTTACATAACGATTGCTTGATCAAAGAGACTTCAAGATCTGCTAAATGCTCTTTTAAGTTTAAACCATCATCAGGTAATAAAGTTACATTGGCAGAGTTTTGCGCGCCGTTAACATCACTGTCGACAGTTAACTCATCTTGCTCAATATCATCTTCGCTCTCATCATCGTCATAATCGAAACCGCCAAATAGCTCATTAATAACGTCATGCTCTTGCAATTCTTCAGGGTATTCAGGGTTATACGCTTGTACGTCAATATGTTGATATTTATAAGGTAACTCTGCAACATCAACGATTTGATCACCGTACATAATTAACATACGTTCAATTAAGTTCGATAGCTCTCTAACGTTGCCCGGCCAAGGGTGCTCCATCAATGACTCTATGGCTTTTTCAGTAAAGCGTACGGTTTTATTCTGTTCGTGCTCAAAGCGAGTTAATAGCTCTTTTAATAATAGCGGAAGATCTTCTTTCCGATCACGTAATGCTGGTGTGTCTATAGGGAAGACATTCAATCGATAGAATAAGTCTTCTCTAAAACTGCCCTCTTTGATCATTTCTTCTAAATCTTGATGAGTAGCAGCAACAATACGAACGTTAGCCTTGATGCTTTTACTGCCGCCAACACGTTCAAAAGTACGCTCTTGCAAAACACGCAGTAGTTTTACTTGCATAGGTTGCGGCATATCGCCTATTTCATCTAAAAATAGTGTACCGCCTTCAGCTAATTCAAAACGACCTTTGCGAGTAGAAATAGCCCCAGTGAAAGCTCCTTTTTCGTGGCCAAATAATTCACTTTCAAGAAGTTCAGCTGGAATGGCACCGCAGTTAACGGGTACAAAGGCTTCTTTCGAGCGCTCAGACAAGTTATGAATATTTCGTGCAATCACCTCTTTACCTGTACCTGACTCTCCAAGCACTAAAACACTGGCAGGTGTTTTCGCTACTTGCTCAATCAAAAATCGTACTTGCGCCATCGGTTCACTACTACCAACCAAAGAACGAAATAATGCACTGGAATTAAGTTTAGTACCTTTGCGTGGTAATTTATTGTGATATTGATGACAGTGATGAATTTGCTCGGTAAGTTGAGCATAATTAAGTGGCGCCGAGAGGGTCCCAATAACATTAACATTGATAATTAGTTCATTGGCATCGAGTACATCATGAAGAATAAACGGAACGCTAGGATTAACTTTAATTAACATTGCGCAATCCGTACTTACATTGCCCGTTAATATTACAGTGAGAATGTGACTACAATTAGCTAGCCTTTCAATTGCTTGCTCTTGCGAGCAATGAACAAAGTGTTCACCAACAAACGCAAGTACTGTACTTAACTGCTGGCTTCTACCTTCGTCGTTATCAACGACTAATATTTGCTTATGGCCTGTTACTACTGAGGTAACGACTGAATTATCACTCATACTTAACTCTTCACGGTTAATGCTAACGTGCTATTTTTCATCTTGTTTTATAGCGTTTAGGCAATTTTAGCCATTAATTTATTTTAAGCAACAAAAACTTGACGCGTACTCGTCATTTTATTGTCATATATCAAAATTAATATTATCCAAAGAATGTTATAAAGTGAAATAAAATGCACTTAAAATTGAGAGACATTATCCTGACATAATACTGTCAAAAAGTTGATATTTAGTACTAACATCTACTTATATGACTGTCCCCTCAATTCCACAACAAGTTAAACCATTAATAATCAGCGACTTAAACACAAGAAAAAACAACGGTAAAATTGGCATAGAAAAAGCATATGTATATTTTGAATATTAATAACCATATTTCGAAAATAGGATAATCAGATGTTGATCATAAACGGTACTGCTGAATTAATGCATGATAATGAAAATTTCACTAAAGGAACTCGTCACGAATTTAATATGTTCTCAAGGGAAATGCCTTTCGAACAGCAACTCAGCCAAATTGAAGAATATTTAGTAGGTCGTGGTTGGGATAATATTGAAGTATTGGGTAATGGCGTTATTAATAATGAAGAAGATATAACTCATAACGTATTACAACAAGCTTATAAAAAAGCAAAAGATGAAGGTCTTGCAGTTACAGTTAACAACCAACCTTTAATCTAGTTTAACTTAACTTATTATAGCTGAGTTAAGCCCTAAAACTATTGTTTCAATTCAACAAGTTTTCTATACTAATGATATAGTAAACTAGGAGGTGTCTATGACACACGCATCACTTAAAAAGTATCATCAAACCAATAAAAGCACTGCACAGCAAGCTTCACCTTATCAGTTAGTGGCTATGCTATTTCAAAAATTATTAGGGAATATTGCTACAGCTAAAGGTGCTATTTCGCAAAATAATTTTGATAAAAAAGGCACTGAACTATCTAATGCCATTGCTATTATTGGTGTTTTAGAAGGCTCGTTAGACTTTAAGCAAGGCGGTGAGATCTCAGAAAACTTAGCTTCACTTTATAAGTTTTGTTCAGAACAGCTATTAGTTGCCAGTACTAACAATGATTCTGATAAGCTAGAGGAAGTGATTCAAATTTTATTACCAATAAAAGCTGGCTGGGACTCTATCCCACTAGAGAATCAAACTCAGGTTAGCTTTTAGTGGGTCACAACACAAAGAAATCTATTGAACAAATAAACGATGTGTCGCGACAACTTTTGTCGCGCATACTTGTTATGCAAACAGACTCACAAATAACTTCTCAAGAGAGGGATTTAAAAACATTCGACACCCAATCTAATGATGATGAAAATAAAGAATTAACTGAATTAACTGAATTAACTGAAAAACGACAAATATTGATAACTAATTTATTTGAGCAAAATACAGCGGACAACATCAGCTCAGAATTAGCGCTTTTGCAGGAGATGATTACTCTTGATTCAGAATTAACCACTAACGCTAAATTATCTAAACAACTAATAACCGAACAAGTAATCAAGATAAAAAAAAGTAACAAAGTAACAAAATCTTACCGAAAGTATTAACACATTTTTTTCAAATGCTTACCAATAAAAAAATAGGCTAAAACTAATAACCATTAGCTAATGAACACACCTTCCTTGTAATAGTTTAAATAACATACAATTGAATCTATACTTAATTTTGTTCGATTGTTTTATTCATTAATTACTTAGAAGCAACGCTGGAGTTTGTAATGTCAATTGCCTCCCCACTAACAGCAAGTAGTGATATATCGCATAGGTTTAGTTCTAGAATCGAGGCTCCTGAGAAAGAAAAAGCTTTAAAACCCGATTTAGGTGTTTTTTCAGGTGACCTTGTAGAAATTTCAAAATTGGGTATTGAAAAACAACAAAAAGAAATACAAGTTGAAGCATCGAGAGAGATTGAAGGCATTGCAAGTGAAGTGGTAAGGATCAGCTCTACCATAGGTAGAGCAAGCTCTGTTGGAAGCTTAACAAATAGCCAAGCAACTAAGCTTTATAATAAAATAGCTACTTTGCTATAAGTATTATTATTTTTTAATAACTTATTGGGAGTTTATTATTGCTTTAATGTGAGCTTCTTAGTTCTTTTACTCATTGCAGTTTAGTTATCTTGTCTAACAACACCTGGCATATTATCAAGCTGCGTCATTAAGTAAGAGCTAGTTGATTTTAAACCCGCAACGATTAAGTCCATCGCATTATACTGAGCAAATAAGCGTGCCTCTAACGATTCCATTTTACGGCCAAAAGCTAAGCGGTCATCATCTAATCTATCTAATTGACTTGTGCGACTGTCGATTCTATTTTGAATAATACCATCTTCATCTGTATAGAAACCAGCCAACTCTTTAAGTGAACCAGCAAAACCATCAGTTCCATCGGTACCGACAAAAAACTGCTGTATACCTACAACATCACTATCAATATAATCATTTAATACTTCCTTGTCTAAGGTCAATACGCCATATCTGTCAGTTTGCACACCAAGCTCTGATAAAGATAAAGTCTTACCATTACCCAAATCAAAACCTTGACTAAGTTCTTGTCTTAATTTCCCCATAACGCCACGCAATAATGAATCCCCCGCTAAAGGACCACTACCATCTTCACCAGCCTTACCGAGTTGTTTACTTAATTTTTGTAAATCATTATAACTTTCAACAAATTTTTCTAAGCCCGATTGAACATTGGTGTTATTAGCACTTAAGCTAATTTGGCTAACATCATCATCAACGTCATGCATTTTTTTGACGGTAATATCAACTCCGTCAATAACGTCTTTAAATTCATTACTACTGTTAGTAACAACAAGAGTACCATCAATAGTTATCTGAGCATCTAGCGCTTCGGTAACTTCAGATAAATTAGTAATTGGAGAAGGGAGAGCAGCAGCATCATAGGCAAGACGTGACAAACCTAAGTTGTCAACATTATTACCATCACTAATATCAGTTACTGTAGTAGTAATTTTGTTAGCAACACCTGTTTCTTTGCTTGTCATAATAAGGTGTTGACCATTATCATCAGTCACTATTGTGGCAATAACAGAATCATTATCAATGTTATCATTTATTGCATCACGAATGTCGCTTAAGGTGTCTGTCGCTGACACAACAACATCAAAATCACTCGAAGCAACAGCGATATTTAATGTACCTTCACCTACAGCCTCACTGGCACTCATTGCACCAGACATTAACTTGTGAGATTGCGCTAAGGCGTCGACTTTTACCGAATAGTTACCAATTTGAGCGTCTTTACTGGCACTAAGACTAACAAAGCTGTCAGTACCACTTGTCTTACGCAACTGGTAATTATCGACATCGGCTAAATCAGCAATAGACTCAGTAACACTTTCTAGTGCAGACTTTAATGCACCAACTGCTGATATATCAGTGGTGATTTCTGCCTGCTGTTTATTAGCTCGAGAAACATAAGGAGCGGTTTCAGCACCAACTATAGCACTAACTATCTCGTTAACTTGTAAACCTGAGCCTATCCCTGTAAACGTTAAGTCAGGCATAAGTCCTCCTTTATATTTTAGATGTAAAACTAAATCTAGTACGACTAGACAAACAAACTACAAAAAATCATTATACTTTAGCGTCAACAAAACCACCAACCATATCAGATAGCTTAGCCACAAGGGTTAATACTTCTTCAGACGGATACTGCTTAACCAAATCACCAGTACTCTTATCAATAATTTTGATAACATCGCGACCAGAATCTTTATCAACAGAGAACTCTAGACCACGATTCATCTCTCCAACAAAATCCTGCAGTTGTTGTGCCACCTTTTCAAGTTGTTCTAACGTTAAAGGCTGCTTGTCATCTACTTTATCAACGGCTTCTTGCTCAGTAACATTTTTACCTTGCGTTATGTTGTTATCAATACCTTTTGCTAATGAGACTTTATTTTCTGAGTTTTGTGTCTTTGTATACTCAGGAGTTAAGTTAGTAGAACTAAGCTCAAGACCACTTTGTATTACACTCATTATAGATTCCTTATCTTATAACTACACTTATTAGAACTTAAACAAAAAAAGGAAGGAGTATAATAGCCCCTTCCTTTTTTCTACGTTACAGGCTGGGCTTTAAGCCTTGTATTATTAACCAATCAAGCTTAATGCAGCTTGTGGTAATTGGTTAGCTTGCGATAAAATCGAGGTGCCCGCTTGTTGCAAGATTTGGTTTTTCGTCATTTGCGCTGTTTCTACCGCAAAATCAGTATCTTGAATTCGACTACGAGATGCCGACACATTCTCTTGAATATTTGATAAGTTATTGATTGTATGGCTGAATCTGTTTTGCAACGCACCTAAGTCAGCTCGACTATTATTGATTTCACTCAACGCATTATCAATAATAGCTAAAGCATTACTTGAGCCGACCGCTGTACTAATATCAACATCAGCAGCATCAGCTGTATACCCACCCGCAGTAACAGCTATGGCACCTGAAGTGATAGTTTCAGTGTTGTCCGCACCATCTTTATAGACTGCAGTAAAAGTAGAACCATCCGCAATGTGCCCACCGAAAGTAACATCAGTACCATCTGAAGTAGCAGTAACACCCAAACCATTTAACGAGGCGCTTAATGCCGAAGCCATCGAGTCAGCATCAGTTACATTACTTAAATCAACATCAATGGTTTGGGCCTGCCCGCCATTTGGGGTGAAAGTGAACTGAGCTGTACCTGTACCATCAGTTACAGCAATAGCCGTTATTTCAGCAGCTGTGAGCTCCTCACCAGCATCAATACTGTCACCTATAGTATTACCAATTTTATCAGCACTTACATCACCTAATGTCATGGTAATTGTTTCACCAGCATTAGAGCCAACTTGGAAACCTTTACTACCAAATGAGCCATCTAATAACTTTTGACCACCAAACGACGTTGTTTCAGCAATACGCGTTAATTCGGTTTGTAGCGCACCCACTTCTTTTTGTAGTGCCGCTCTGTCACTTGAAGCATTTGAGCCGTTAGCTGATTGAAGTGCTAACTCACGCATACGTTGTAGAATATCAGTAGAGGCTTGCATAGCACCCTCTGCGGTTTGCGCCATTGAAATACCATCATTAGCATTTCGCTGCGCTACGCCTAAACCACTTATTTGCGAGGTCATACGGTTAGATATTTGTAGTCCAGCAGCATCATCTTTAGCACTGTTGATACGCATACCTGATGACAAGCGTTGCATCGATGTAGCCAAACCTTCGCCTGACTTATTTAAATTACGTTGAGCATTCAGTGATGATACGTTGGTATTTACTGATAAAGCCATGATAAAACTCCTGTCTACATAAATGTAATACGTTAAAGGTTATAGGTTTGGGACTATTTAACTAAGCTTGGTTTGTGCCATCAAGTTCCCGTTCTTAACACCTTAACGGCAGCAAAAAACTTTACTTTAACTTTATTTACAAAAACATTAGCATAAAGAATATAACCTTCACTTTTAACACTGAGTTATGTCGGTGTTCGCATTAGCTACACTCTGTTGACTCAAATACAAGAGCTTTAGCTAATAAACGATAGAAGCTAGGTGGGGGCGGGGATGACAGAAGCTGAATGATTCCAACAAAAAAGGCTGAATAATAAATTATTCAGCCTTTTTATTACTTATTTTTCTCTTAGAAAGTTAACTAAAACTACCCACCTAACAAGCTAATGGCTGCTTGTGGTATTTGATTCGCTTGCGATAAAATTGAGGTGCCTGCTTGTTGCAATATTTGGTTTTTAGTCATTACGGCAGTTTCAACCGCAAAATCTGTATCTTGTATACGGCTTCGAGATGCAGATACATTCTCTTGAATGTTAGCTAAGTTATTTATTGTATGACTAAATCTATTTTGAACCGCACCTAAACTTGCTCGACTGTCGTTAATTGTGGTTAAGGCATTATCAATTATAGCTAAGGCATCACTTGAACCAACCGCAGTGCTAATATTAATATCGGCAGCGTCAGCGGTATATGTTCCTGCTGCATCAAAAGCTAAGGCCGTGGCTGGAGTAATCGTAGCAGGGGTTGCAGCACCATCTTTATAGACTGCGGTTAAAGTTGCACCATCAGCAATATGACCACCAAAAGCCACATCAGTACCGTCAGATGTAGCAGTAATACCGATGCCATTTAACGAGGCATTTAAAGCCGAAGCCATTGATTCATCATCACTTACATTACTTAAATCAACATTAATCGTTTGAGCCTGTCCACCACTAGGAGTGTATGTAAATGTGGCACTACCTGTTCCATTCGCCTGGATAGAAGCAACTTCTGTTCCTAGGATCTCACCACCTGCAGTAACGTTTTGCCCTGAAGTATTACCTATCGCATCAGCACTTACATCACCTAAAGTCATGGTAATCGTTTCACCTGCATTAGCCCCTACTTGGAAACCCTTACTACCAAATGAACCATCTAATAATTTTTGACCACCAAACGATGTAGTTTCTGCAATACGGGTTAATTCAGTTTGTAGTGCACCGACTTCTTTTTGTAGTGCAGCTCTATCGCTATCAGCATTTGAACCGTTAGCTGATTGTAGTGCTAATTCACGCATACGTTGTAGAATATCAGTAGAGGCTTGCATAGCACCCTCTGCTGTTTGCGCCATTGAAATACCATCGTTAGCATTTCGTTGTGCTACACCTAAACCACTTATTTGCGAGGTCAAACGGTTAGCAATTTGTAAGCCAGCCGCATCATCTTTGGCGCTGTTAATGCGCATACCCGATGACAAACGCTGCATTGACGTTGCTAAACCTTCGCCTGATTTACTTAAATTACGTTGAGCATTCAATGATGATACATTGGTATTTACTGATAAAGCCATGATAAAACTCCTAATGTGTTAACTGGTGTTAACGCCTGTTTATGTGTTGTTGTAGCGTTGTCCATAAACCGGACGTTAACGCTTGGTTATTAGAAGCTTGTTAAAGCAAGCCTCTGCTCTTGTACTTATAAAAATTGCAGGGTTAATTTAATTCCAATATAGAGCTCAAATAGACCGACAATTTTTTGTTATATTTTTGTTCCTAATTGAAATAAGCATAAATAATGCCACTTTAAATAATAGAAATAACTTTATTTAGATGTAGTTCAACAAACTGAGCCCTTGCACTTTGCTAAATGCCTGTTGTGAAGCTTGTAGAGCAATCTTGGATTGTTCAAAATCAGCAATAGCTTTGGCGAAATCTAGATCTTCTATATTTGACTTTCCTGTTTCCGCACTTAACGCTGAATCAAGGTGTCTACTCTCTTGACTCTCGAGCACTTGCAAACGAATACCAGAATCAACACGTCTGGATGTTATATGAGATGAGGAAGAGTTAAGTTGATCGAGTATGGTATTGTAATCAACTTGATGTTGTTCTAGGTTTGTAGAAACGGTCCCTTGCTCCATCCAGGCAATAGCATCTTTGATAGTATCAAAGATGCTAACCTCGGTTTGTTCACTAATCGTAAATGTATCCCCCGGCAGCGGATTGCCGCTTAAGGCAACATCAACTCCACTCGACAGCGGTATGTTTTGCCCTGCTACATACGTAGTAGTATTGTAAATATTGGTACCACCGCTATCGACCACGTTTAATTCAGCCGCTCCAGGTCCAAAAGTGAACGTATAGTCATATGGTGTTGTACTAGCATTGTATGTATTTCTATCGGTGATATTGGCACTATCAACCGCTACACCTGAGGTATTAACGGCATAATTAGCCGTGAAATCACCGATAGAATTAGCCACCTTCATGAATGAATCATCGCCAGTTTGATTAGTTGGTATTGTTATATTTTTAGCTATTTGTAGATCTTTAACACCAGAGTCCCCACTATAAGAAACGCTACCGTCAACTTGCTGACTAAAGGGCTTTTGGTCAGTTTTATAACCAGAGAATATATAATCACCATTTTCATTTTGACTATTAGCAATACCAAGTAATTGATCTAAATTATTTCTTGTTTGTTTGGCTATGGCTTCTAGATCTTCCGTAGACATGGCACCGTTGTTCGCTTGTAACAATTGCTCTTTAATATTATTTAAAATGTCTTCAGCATTAGAAAAAACGGTTTCTTGCAAGTTATTATGACTCTCAGCCTGTGTAATATTACGTTTATATTTTTCAATATTCGCTAAATCATCTTTATACCCAGCCAACGTACTATAAGACACAGCATCGTCTTTAGCAGTTAAAACTCGTTTCCCACTAGTTAAATAGGCCATTTGCTCATTTACATCTGAGGCTTTACTACTCATCTGTTGAGAACTTTGTAGATAAAATTGAGCTGTTGATACGCGCATAAAAACTCCTTACCTTACTGCTGATAAGATGGTGTCGAAAAGTGTATTGGCGGTAGATATAATTTGCGAAGCCGCCTGATAGGCTTGTTGGTATTTTAATAAATTGGCAGCTTCTTCATCAAGATTAACGCCGGAAGTTGCTTGGTTACGATTGTACGCTTGGGTAAACAACGCCTGTGCTGTATCTGCCGTTAAATTTGCATTGCTCGCTTTTGAACCAACAACAGAGGTTGAAACTGCAAGGCTTTTACTAAAGGTTTCTTTACCGCCATTAGTAACCCCTACTTCTTGGGTTTTAGCCATGGCAACAGCGTGATTACCATTACCCACACCAAAAGCATCATTAATGCTGAACTCTTCTCTGGCATTGTTTCCAGAGCCTACCAGGTTCCCTGAAATTTCAATTTGAAAAGCAGGTGTACTAGGTGATGGTGGCAAATCAACAACTTCACTATCTCCAGCATTATAATTGCCAGAAGTGATGAGTGCAGGGGGAGTAGCTGTATCAAATACACGATAATCAAATATTCCTGAGCCAGGAGCGCTTTCAACAACATCCACAGTAAGGCCCGTTCCGGTAAAAGATTTGGCGTCTTCGGGATTAATGACATTGATAATTTCAATCTTGCCATCGCTTACATTATTTGTTGATGGTGTAACACCTATCGCGGTGCTTGCGGCAATGGCATTGCCATCAGTTAACGTGGTTTGCATTAAGGCGGCGCTGTTTTTGGTTGGTATAATAGTGAACTTATCACCAGCAGCAGGCGTACCTGTTTCAACAAATGAGAAACCATAATCTGGAGAAGATGGTTTATGCGTACCGCCACTTGGTAAAATAGGAGGCCCTAAATTTTCGCTGCCCCCTGACGTTAAGTTATATAGGGTAAAATTCCCCCCTTCAAAACGGATTTCAAATTCATCTGTAGTTAACTTAGATACATCGGTAATCGTAATCTCTGCTTGTGTACTACCGGTGTTGGATGCAGGAGCTAAAACCCGACCTTGTTGTAATTGCGTAGAATTTATATCAGTGAAAATATTGGCGCCTTGTAAGGCATTTAGATCTAAACCACTTGCTTGACTATCATTCAATGTGGAGGATATCGCCATAGCCAAACGGTCTATTTCAGTACGTGTTTTACTTAAATGCTCGTCTCTAAATTCAAAGCTTGCCGCTAATGAGCCACCAAGGGTAGAACCTTTTAGTGCAACACTGCTGCTACCGCTAACTAATCTTAATTCTGTTTGTTGTGAATCAGGGTCGCCAGCATTTACTTGCAGTGTCATTGGCGTTATACCAGCAACGAGCGTAGTACCTTGCCCAATCATAACCGTCATTACATTATTGGCATCTTTTACCGTGTTTACCTGGGTATAATTACTCAACTCGCCAATAAGCTGATCACGCTTATCAAGTAGATCATTAGGCTGACCTCCTTGCTGCGAGTGCATAATGGTTTCGTTAATTTTGGCTAGCTCTTTAGATATTTCTGAAATTCTACTGGCTACTTGCTCTATTTCACCATTGACCGATTTGCTCATGTTGTCAAAATTATTAGCTAATTCGTTAAAATCATTACTCAAGACACTTGCTTGATTAAGTACTATGCTTCGTAAACCTGAATCATTAGGATTATCTGCAACACCATTTAGCGCTTGGTAGAATTTATCTAATGAGCCAACAACAGCATTACCTGAAGTAGACATAACTTGATCAAGTTGCGTTAAACGCGCGTGAAGTGAGTCAGCATTACCTAAATTACTTTGATTCGTTATTTGCTCTTTATATGAAAACTGATCATATAAACGAGTAATGTCTTGAATATAAGTGCCACCGCCAATGTAATTATTACCATTATTTAGACCTACCGTTGCATTTTGTTCTGCACGCTGGCGGTTATAACCATCTGTATTAACGTTGGAAATATTATGACCGGTTGTCGCCAGTTGCTGTTGAGCAGCTAATAAGCCACTCACACCTGTTTGGTACAAACTCACTGACATAATATTGTCTCCAAGAACAAAGCATAAGGGTAAGCAGTCAACCGAATTTCAGCTGTAAGCTTGTTATAAATAATGTTTCATGAAAGGTTGCAGCAATAAAAGTATTTATGCTCGCCTAATGGCGTAACCCTTCCCTAATGTGCTCAGATAACTTATTCAGATAACTTACTCAAATAATTTACTGAGCTGGTTTACTTGGCTATTTATTTAGCCAAAAGGTTAGTAACAGTTTTCAATGTGCCTAGAATTTTGTCAGCATATTGAGGATCTGTTGCATAACCTGCTTTCTGTAAACCTTGCAGGAAGTGTTCCACATTGCCTGAGTCTTGCAATGCGTCTTGGTAGCGTTCGCTAGTAGAAAGGAAGTTTATGTAATCATCAACACTATCGGTAAGTGATTGATAGGTTCTAAAAGGCTCCGATTTTTTAATCATAGCGCCTTGTTCAAACTCTAAAGTGTCTTTAGTGATTTTATCGCCAGCCCAGCGAGAGTCGGCTTTAATGTTGAAAAGATTATTTGAACTACCGCCATCTTGGTCTTTAATCATTTTTTGTCCCCAACCAGTCTCAAGTGCGGCTTGGGCAATAACGACTTCAAAAGGAACCCCTAAGGTTTTTT
>OJBB01000184.1_pt1 | contig 24022 bp, 18 predicted proteins | sample 1590401 | NCBI WGS metagenome assembly OJBB01 (sample SAMN05416789, study PRJEB24817) | seawater metagenome | isolation source: Sea water | place: Canada:Atlantic | collected 2013-07 | reverse complement strand
TGTGTATAAGAGACAGCTTGTTGTTGTTGCCTCACTACTTGTTGCGCAAGCACCTTTTGCAAATTATGCAGAAGCTGCTGGTGCCGAGAAGGTTGAGAAGAAGAAACGTCCTACACAATTAGTTGGCCCTCGTGTTGGTAAAAAAGTACAAAAGGCTTTTGAAGCTTATAGTGCTGATGATATCAAAGGTGCTCTAGTTATTTTGTTGGATATTGAGGCTTCAAAACCATACGACAAAGCTTATGTTTCGCGTATGGTTGCTGTTATGTATGCAACGTTAGGTGACAATGATCAAAAAACTATTGAATATCTTAAGAAAGCCTTAGAACCAGATATTCTTAATGAAGTTGATCAAAGTGAATCTTTAAAGTTATTGGGTGATATGCAGATGCAAACCAAAGACTATAAAGGCGCGCTTAAAAGTTTTTATGCCTGGATGGATTTCTCTGGTAAAGACGATGGTCCAACCTACGTCAAAATTGCAAATGCGTACTACTCATTAAAGCAATTAGATAAGGTTATTGAGCCTGCGGATAAAGCGATTGCTGCTTTTGGTGATAAACCAAATCAAAACCCATACATCTTAAAAATTACTTCTTACTATGAACGTAAAATGTATAAAGAAGCTGTAAAGGTTTTAGAAACAGTAATACAAGTTTTTCCAGAAAATAAGCAGTGGTGGACACAATTACCAATGTTTTATTTGCTGATTGAAGATTATGATAAAGCAGTTCAAACGCTGGATTTAGCTTATAAACTTGGTCACTTGGATAAAGAAAGTCAAATTAAAACATTAGCGAGTTTATACTCTCAAACTGAAGCGCCTTATAAGGCTGCCCAGTTGTTAGAAAAATACATCGCTTCTGGTTTAGTTAAACGTGATGATAAAAATATCTCTACGTTGGCTAATGCTTGGCATTCTGCACAACATATCGATAAAGCGGCAAGTTATTATGGTGAATTAGCCAAAATGACTAGTGATGCAAAGCATTATCGCAAACAAGGTATGTTGTTAAAGCAAGATGAGCAATTTTCTAAGGCAATTGTTGCTTTGAATAAAGCTATTGAACTTGGTGTTTCTAACCAAGGTCGTATTCATATGAGTATTGCAGAATCATATTTCTATTTAGAGAAGTATAAGAAGGCATACGCAGCAATTCAAAAAGCAATGAAAGATCCTAGTGCACGTAAGTCTGCAAAGGGTTGGAAAAGCTTTATTGTTGATACAGCAAGACGCAAAAACGTCACTATTTAGTTATTATTAACTAAAATAGAAGTGATTAAAAAAGCCAGTTATCTTTTTAAAATGATAACTGGCTTTTTATTGCATAATATACAAGATAGTTGAAATTTTTATTAACACTTGCAGGTCTATGTTAAAAGTCATATAACTAAATCTCAATAATAATGAGATCAATTCAAAATAAGCACAGATAAAAGGAAATAAATTATGAATATAGTTAAGAAATCATCAATTGCAGTGGTAATGAGTTTACTTGCCTTTGGCCTTTTCACTAGTAATATTGCTAAAGCAGAGTCAAATCCATTTGCTTCAGGTGAGTTAGTCACTATAGTTACTGACCATAAAGATGGAAAATGTGGCGAAGGAAAGTGTGGTGAAGGTAAAATGAAAGACGCCAAAAAAGCTAAATGTGGCGAAGGAAAATGTGGCGAAGGTAAAATGAAAGACGCCAAAAAAGCTAAATGTGGTGAAGGAAAATGTGGCGAAGGCAAAATGAAAGACGCCAAAAAAGCTAAATGTGGTGAAGGAAAATGTGGCGAAGGTAAAATGAAAGACGCCAAAAAAGGTAAATGTGGTGAAGGTAAATGTGGCGAAGGTAAATCAAAAGATAAAAGTAAAAAATGTGGTGGTTAATCAACCTCTCATAAATGACTAAGATTCAAAAAACGGGCCATTGCCCGTTTTTTATTGCCTGCTAATGTCTTAATGTTTATTTATCTAACTTGAGCTAACTATTTATATTTTGACGTAGGCCTGTCCTAGGTAAGTATTTTAATAACATATAGGTTAGCCATTGCCTTAGCGTGTATAATGGCTTCATTGTGCTTATGTATTGGAAATTACCGTGAATAATAATGATGTTTTACGCAAGTTGCGTTATACCTTTAACTTTAATGATAAACAAATGGTAGCGATCTTTGCCTCTGCTGGTGAAGAAGTGAGTCGTGAGCAAGTCAGTCAGTGGCTGAAAAAAGACAACGATAGTGATTTTGTCGCTTTATTTGATACAAAATTAGCTGTATTTTTAAATGGTTTTATCAATGAAAAGCGCGGTAAAAAACCTGGACCTTTGGCGATACCTGAAAAACGTTTATCAAATAATATCATTTTGACTAAACTAAAAATTGCACTAAACCTACAAGCTGAACAAATAATTTCATTATTAGAAAGTGTTGACTTTAGAATCAGTAAGCCCGAATTGAGTGCCTTTTCACGTAAAGTTGACCATCAGCACTATCGAGAGTGTAAAGATCAAGTGTTACGAAATCTTTTACATGCTATAGATAAAACTTATCATGTTGAAAGAACGGGTAAAATAGCGAACCCTACTACATCATCAGCTCCTAAAGTAACGGCAAGTAACTCAAAACCGAGTAATAACAAAAAAGACTTCGTTAAAAAGAAAGCCAATAAAGCTGCACCGGCATCACCTTGGGTTGAAGGTGCAAGACCTAATGCAAGTAATATTTATGTTAACCCAAAGAGTACTACCGATTCCAAACGTCAAAAGCTTAAGCTGTCCAAATAAATATCGTATTGGCATCTAAACAATACGTTTGTGCTAATTTGACGTTACATTACGATCATTTTGTTACGTAATATATCTAGGCTAGCCCTATATACTCAAATAATTATAGGGTAATATTCGCGCCAAATTAGCTTCGAAAATTTAAAAGTTGTATATGAATATATTAGTTGTAGATGATAATAAAACTGTTCAAGAAAAGCTTGCAGCGCTTATCATTTCACAAGGACACAATGTTGATTTAGCCATTAATGGTTTAGACGCATTAGGAAAAGCACAACAAGGAAACTATCAACTCTTTGTCATTGATCATTTAATGCCGTTGATGAATGGTGTACAACTTACTAAAAACCTAAAGGCTAATCAGTTATCCTCGTCGGTTCCTGTTTTTTTTATGACCACACAAGGTTCTCACACACTTAAGGATTTAGTTGAATTTAGCCTTTTCGATAAGATAATTGATAAACCAATTAATGAAGAACAGTTCCTAACCATTTTATCTGAATTTTCTGGTACTCACTTTGAGAGTGATACACGGCAAGCTAATTCATAATTTTGCCTGACTAACCGTTTTATCGCTATAAAAAGTAGGGAAATTGTTTTATGCTCAGCATATCTATCTATTAACTTACTTTTAGAAACCAGCACCACTGGTTTTACCTCGGTATTATGAATAAAACACAGCAACAACTACTTATCAATGCAATCCACACTATTCCAGATTACCCTGTTGAAGGCATCATGTTTCGTGATGTTACTAGTCTATTAGAAGACGCTGAAGCTTTTAAGCTTGTAATGGAGCTTTTAGAAAACAAATATAAAGGTAGAGGCTTTACTAAAATCGTTGGCACAGAAGCTCGTGGTTTCCTTTTTGGTGCACCGTTAGCGTTAGCCTTGAATATTGGTTTTATTCCGGTCAGAAAGCCAGGGAAGCTCCCCCGTCCTACCTACTCTCAAGCTTATCAGTTAGAGTATGGTGAAGATATTCTAGAAATTCATCAAGATGCATTAACCCCTGAAGATAATGTTTTGATTATTGATGATTTATTGGCGACGGGTGGTACCATTGAGGCGACAACTAAACTAATTCGCCGTCTAGGTGCACAAGTGCAAGAAGCAGGTTTTGTTATCTCTTTACCTGATTTAGGTGGAGAGGAACGTCTTGCAGAGCTAAATATTACTCCTTATTCTTTGATACAATATCAAGGTGAATAGTTTATCCAAGCATCTAAAAGTAATTTAATATGAGTTATCAAGTCCTAGCAAGAAAATGGCGCCCAAAGAACTTTCAGCAATTGATGGGGCAAGAACATGTCGTCAATGTACTTGCAAATGCTTTATCTCAAAAGCGTTTACATCATGCTTACCTTTTTACGGGTACGCGAGGTGTTGGTAAAACGACTATTGCACGGATTTTTGCTAAGAGTCTAAATTGCGAACTTGGAATAACAGATAAACCCTGTGGAAAATGTGATGCCTGTATTGATATCGACCAAGGGCGTTTCGTTGATCTTTTGGAAATAGATGCGGCTTCTAAAACGAAAGTTGATGATACCCGTGAAATTCTAGATAACGTCCAATATGCACCTAGTAGGGGCCGATTTAAGGTTTACCTGATTGATGAGGTACATATGTTATCTCGTCATAGCTTTAATGCGTTACTAAAAACGTTAGAAGAGCCACCTGAGCATGTTAAATTTATTTTAGCGACTACAGATCCTCAAAAATTACCTATTACAGTGTTGTCACGGTGTCTACAATTTCATTTAAAAGCGTTAACTGTCAAACAAATTGAAGATAAGCTTGCTGAAATACTATCTCATGAACAAGTGAGTCACGAGCAAGGTTGTCTGACGTTATTAGCTAAAGCTGCTCGTGGCAGTATGCGAGATTCATTAAGTTTAACTGACCAGGCTATTGCTCAAGGGCAAGGTCATATTAACTTAACTAATATTCAACAGATGCTCGGTGGTATAGATCAAAACTGGGTTTACCAGTTGGTGATTACTTTACTAAAACAAGACAGCCAAGCGTTGATGACTTTATCTCAAGAGATAGCCTCTTATGCGCCAAGTTATAGCCGTTTATTTGCTGAATTAATTCAACTATTTCATCAAATTGCTCTAATGCAAATAGTTGAGCAACCTTTTGATTTACCGGCAGACTTATTGGCTTTATTGAAAAAGTTTAGTCAAGCCATGTCAGCTGAAGACGTTCAACTTTATTACCAAATAAGCCTTAATGGCCGAAAAGATTTACCGTACGCTTTTGACGAACAAGCTGCTTTTGATATGACGTTGTTGCGACTATTTGCTTTTAAACCAATGCAAAAGTCACAGCTTACCAATGAGTCTACTATAGATAATATTGAGCAAAATACAGCGATTAGCTTCGATGATGATAACTTGTCAAAAACCACAGGAACCCATGCTGACATAGCTAAAGCAGCGGTTACAGAGGCTGTTGTTGATAGCTTAGCTGAAGTGGATATTAGTGACTCCGCTGCTGCTACGGACAATACTCAACAAACTGAGTTAAATGAGCAAATGCTTGCCATTGAGCAACAAGCTGATGAACTCAAACAGAGTGAGAATAACTCATTAAATCAAACCCCAGCGCAGCATGTGGTTTCTCAAGAAGTTAAAGCTCCACAACAAGTGCCTGTGGTAGAAAGTTATAAAGAAAAACAAAATACAGCGCCCATTGTGCCCAATGAACAAGTAGGGCAACTTAGTATCCATAGTCCGGTAGGCTCTGTGCTCGCGACTCGGAATATGCTACGTAGTCGAAAGAAAGAGTTGGAGAAGCAAACAAAAAAGTCCAGTGACGCAACTCTGCGTCAACCTAATAGGGCAGACAATAGTAAAAATAAAACTCAGGACAGTGTTAACGCTACAGTTAAGCCTCAAGTTGTATCAACTGAAAGCTTGGTCATTGCGCCAGAACCTGACTTACCGTTTCATCAAGATAGTATAGATCCCGCAAAAGTAACAAAAGCGAATCAAGTTGATAAATGGGCGCATATGATCGATTCAATGCAGCTTACCGCGCGTATTCGTCAATTAGCAATACATGCAACAATCAGTGAAAAATCTACTGATGATAATTTGATTCTTAAGCTAGATCAGGCAACTAGACATTTAAGTACTGAAATCGCTCATCAACATTTACAGAGTGCTATTTGTGAATTCTTAGCAAGACAAATCACGGTTACACTTGATATTGTGGAAGAAACGGTTGCCGACCCATATCAAATTCAAGGTCAAATTAATGATAAGCGTCTAGAGTACGCTAAGACTTTATTAAAAGAAGATGCCGTGGTGATTGCCTTGCAAGAAACTTTTCAAGCAAGTTTGAATGAAGAGAGTATTTCACCTCGCTAATGTTGAATGATAACTTTGAACGTTTCTTTTGGAACTGCCATTATTCTTTTAGAATAAATTCATTTCAAAACTTACGGTGTTTCAGGTAAAATACTTACATTGAGCATTTAAATATAATTTATAAACAGTCTACTTAGAAATATTGGAGAATAAATGATGAAAGGCGGAATGGGTAACTTAATGAAGCAAGCCCAACAAATGCAGGCTAAAATGGCTAAAGCGCAAGAAGAACTAGCGCAAATGGAAGTTGTTGGTGAAGCAGGCGCAGGTATGGTGAAAGTAACAATGACGGGTAGTCATAGTGTTCGTAAAGTTGAGCTTGATGACAGCTTAATGGAAGATGATAAAGACATGATTGAAGATTTACTAGCGGCTGCTGTAAATGATGCTGTACGTCGTGTTGAAGAGCAAAATAAAGATAAAATGGGCGCACTTACTGGCGGTATGCAATTACCACCAGGGATGAAAATGCCGTTTTAAATATAAATCCATTATATAACAGTGGTTTAATAGTTGTTTAAAGCTAAAAAGTGGAAGAGGGGACAATATTTAGTTCATTTCAAAAGCTCTTTCTAACCCAATAAAAAAGCTCGAGAGGTTCTTGAGTTTTTTTGATGGAAAATCTGTAGTAATAATCTAATTATTTTAGTTGGCCGAGTTTATTAGTTATCTGATTAATATAATCTGGTTCGTCATCATCAATCGATTCCCCCGTATATTTTTTTATTAATCCTCTGTCTTTATACCCCATTTACTGTGCCAAAATTGTTTCCTGTCATTTTCATTGAACTTGGCTCAAAATAATAATTTCATATTGTTCAGCATCACTGAACAGTAGCTCTTTGCTGGATTTCAAGTTGATATGAATAAATTTTGCATTAAGAATAAAAAGAAATACTGATTTATTTGGTACATTTATTTTTTGAAATATTCTACTTGAGAGTACGCTGGGATAATAAGGTGAAATAGGCATAGCAGAGCTATTTCTTACGTAATTATAAGAAATAATGTTACCTATCTCTTTAGAGATAAGCTCTCTCCCCATTCGTTTAGCAAAAAGATCTGCCATAGCTCTTACTGCCAGTGTCCAGTTTTCCTTAGGTATTAAGCAGGTTGGTGGTACTTTGTGACATACTCCACAATATTAATTTACAATATCGGGATTATTGGCTTATTTTATTAGTGCTTTAGAGGTTGGCATTAAGTTGTCTCTGACAACGATCTTTTACTTGATTTTAATAATGTAATCCAAAACCTTGAGGGAATAGTGGCAAAGAGCTTGTTACGGTGTTTTTGGGCCAATCAAAGGATAGTTTACCTTGAAAATTAACATCTCCAAATATAACATCACTAATTCCTTGTCCTTCAGTACCAGGCAACCAAGCGACAACAAATGCTGCTGACTCTTCAAGTTCTGAATTAATAATTAGTGTTCTACCCGATATTAAAATGACAACGACAGGTAATCCTTTATCAGTAAGTTCTTTAATTGTTGCATAATCTTCCGAGTGTAAGCTTTGTAATTCTATCGTGCTACCATAAGGCTCTGAAACATTAATTTGACCGTTTATTTGTGATCCTGCTTCTATAATAAGATTATCGTCATTTCTAATATCACCAAATCCTTCAGCGTAGGGGGTTTCACCAATGACTACAATAGCAACATCGTGATCATTTGCATTTACATGTTCAACTTGTTCTCTTAAAAACGCATTAGGTGCAATTTTTTTAATACCGTGCCATATCGATGTTGCTTGCTCAAACTCATCATTTCCTGAAACACCTTGCCAAGCTATTGTAAATCCACCACATTGATGACCAATGTTATTAGCATTTTTTCCTGTTACTAAAATACGTGCCGCTTTATCTAAAGGTAGTGTGTTTTGATGGTTTTTAAGTAAAACGAGTGATTTTCTAACGGCTTTACGTGCAACTTCTCTGTGCTCCATAGAGCCAAAGCTATTATCATTTGCCCATTTTCGTTTACTTGGTTTAGGGGCTTCAAGTAAGCCCATTGCGACTTTTACTGTAAGAATTCTACGTACAGCGTCATTAACTCTTGAAATTGATACTGTCCCTAATTCTACGTGGTTACTTAAGTATCGAATAAATTGTTTCCAGTTTTCTGAAACCAAAAACATATCAATGCCCGAATTTACGCCTTGTGCAATTGATAAGTAGAAATCGTCTGAAAGATAGTCAATGCCGTTCATGTCGGAGACGACAAAACCAGAGAACTTAAGCTGTTTTTTTAAAATATCAGTAAGTAGAAACTTATGGCCATGGCATTTGTCACCATTCCAGCTATTGAACGATGCCATGACCGTCATCACTCCCGAGTTAATCGCTGTGATGTATGGACTTATATGAGTTTTATTTAACACTTGCCACGAAATTTTGGCATCACCTTGATCAATACCGTAAGACGTTGCTCCGTCGCCAACCCAATGTTTTGCACAAGCGAGAATACCTTCGGTGTGTAGTTGATTTTGCAGTCCCGTAATAATGTTATTGACATATTTATTAGTTATATCGGGTGATTGTGAAAAACTTTCGTAAAACCGACCCCAATGCTGATTTTTTGCAACCGCAAGATTTGGTGCAAAGGTCCAGTCAAGGCCACTGGCCAATACTTCTTTACGGGTAATGATGGCTATTTCTTTAATCAGTGCGGGATCGTTAGCAGCGCCTAAGCCGATATTATGAGGAAAAATAGTGGCTTGACAAAGGTTATTATGACCATGAATAGCATCTACCCCGAAAAGTAAGGGTATGCCATGATGACATGCATCTTTTACTGATGAGCTTTGCCAATAGCTGTCAGCCATTGTTAACCAATCTTTAAGTTTGTTTTCCCCAGGGGTAGAGCCCGCACCACACATAACTGAACCTAAATGAAACTTTTTTGCTTCTGCGGGCGTACAGCTTTGCCGTTCAGCTTGTGTCATTTGTCCAATTTTTTGTGCTAATGTCATATTTGACATTAGTTCATCCACTTTAGTTTTTACCACTAAGTTATTAAGTAATGAGTGCATATTATTTTTATATCCAGTAATTTCTCAATCTGTCACTTCAAATTCTGTTTTTAGCGTCGTGCTTGAATCCCCGCCGATCCAAACATGGAATAGTCCGGCTTCGGGTTTATATTCCATTTGTTGGTTATAAAACGCAAGTTCATCAGTGTGTAGTTTAAATGTGACTACCATGCTTTCACCTTTTCCTAAAGTGATTCGTTGAAAACCCTTAAGCTCTTTTATAGGGCGAGTTACATTACCAACAATATCTCTAATATAGAGTTGAACTACCTCTTCTGCATTATAATTACCAACATTGTTAATCGTTGCACTTACTTCAACAGCGCCCCCCATAGGAATCACTTTATTATTTAATTTGATCTTTGTATAACAAAATTGACTATAGGATAGGCCAAAGCCAAAAGGAAATAATGGAGAGAAATGAGTATCTAAATAGGTTGAAGTCATACCAAAGGAAGTTTGTGGCGCTCTCATTTTAATATTATCTATATTAATATATTTTTCATCAATGGGGGGTCTGCCAGAATTTTTTTGTGCATAATAAAGTGGAATTTGACCAACCGTTCGAGGAAAGGTAACCGGTAATTTTCCTGACGGACTTTCTACCCCAAACAATAAATCAGTGATAGCAGGACCTGCCATTGTTCCTGGGTGCCATGCAAACAAAATGGCATCTACTTTTGAAATGATTTTTTCCAAAGTAATGGGCCTTCCAGCCATTATCACCAAAATAATAGGTGTCCCCGTTGCGTGGATTACATTAATCAGTTGTTCCTGAGCACCGGGTAAATCGATGCTCGACCGACAATGAGCTTCTCCCGATAAAATAGCTTCTTCACCTAAAAACATCAACGCTATATCTGCATTTATTGCTGTATCAATCGCTTCAGCGAAACCGTCGTGATGGTTGCAACGCGTGGTTTCCATCCCTACAGCATAGTTTATATTAAATGCGTTTTTGGCTACTTCTTTTAATGCATTCAAACACGTATGGCTTTGGTTTTCTTTACCATCAAAAGCCCACGTGCCCATTTGTTCATAACCATCATCTGCAAGAGGCCCTATTACCGCAAGGGTATTAATTGCCGATTTAGCTATGGGTAATATTTGATTATCATTTTTTAACAAGACACAACTTTTTATTACTGCTTCTTTAGCAATGCTTAGATGGTCTGTATTTAAACTATTTGATGGTTGATTTGGGGATGTAATGGCAGATTCAAAAAGCCCTAAGTTAAATTTCAGTGTGAGTATTCGTTTTACAACACTGTCAATTTTATCTAGGGAGATAACGTTATTATTCATTAAATGCTTCATGTGTTTCAAGTAACAATCACTGGCCATTTCCATGTCGATCCCCGCAGTACATGCTTTACCTGCAGCGTCATAATCATCGAAGGCAAATCCATGTATGACTAACTGTGGAACGGCTTCCCAATCACTGACTACAGGGCCAGAATAGTTCCATTCGTCGCGGAGTACAGTCGTTAAAAGCCAGTTGTTTCCTGTGACTGGTACACCATTTAAATCGCTGAAAGATGCCATAAATGTGGCAACTCCGGACTCGGCTATCGCTTTAAATGGGGGGAGATAAACGTTGCGTAGCTCGTTTTCTGGAATATTAGTTGTGTTGTAATCTTTTCCACCTTCACTTGCTCCGTAGCCTGCAAAATGTTTAGCACAAGCAGCAATTGAATTTGTGTCTGATAAACTGTCACCCTGAAACCCTTTTACCATTGAGTTTGCAAGGGTCTTACATAAATATGGGTCTTCTCCTAGACTTTCAGCAATTCTCCCCCAACGAGGATCTCGAGCAATATCGATCATGGGTGCAAAGGTCCAGTTTATACCACTACTTGAAGACTCTATTGCAGCAATCTTAGCGCACCGTTCAACAATTTTTGGTGACCATGTTGCGGCTTGAGCAAGTGGTATGGGAAAAATGGTGTTAAAGCCATGAATCACATCTCGACCAATTAATAATGGTATGCCTAGTCGTGATTCTTGTATAGCAATCCGTTGTAACTCGTTAATTGTGTCAAGGTCAACTTCATTAAGAATAGAACCTACATGTCCAGCTATGATCGCCTTGCGCAAGTTTTTTGACACAATACATCCATCTCCAGAAAGTTGACTCATTTGGCCAATTTTCTCTTCGATAGTCATTCTCGATAGCAGTGTAAGTACTTCAGATTCTACATCCGAAAAATTTAACTCATGAACTTGTTGACACGATTTTGATAGCATTTACTTCCCTTAAATTTATTTGTTGGATTGCGTTGTTACGGATGAAAATATTATTCCGTATGTAAGTATGTTAGGAGAAGCTATATACCTACATTATTACTAATAATTCAGGATACAAGTTAAATACGACAAGGTGGACTTATCAGTAGATTATCTGGACTTTAAAAAGATTTTTTAGGGATAGTGGCGTTACGTTTCTAGGTGTTCATATTTGTATTAAATAGCATTATTGACCATTTCACCGTTTTTTGAAGGTCATCTCATCGTTTTAGTATTGAGTATTTTTCTTATCTATATAATGTGTTTTTTGTTCAATTATGCTCGGAGAACAAGGTGTAATTTTAGCATAGCACTCATAAAAATTAATATTGGAATAAAAATATGGCCCATACTGTAGAAACAAGTGATAGAGATAAGATTCCGTTTGTTCAAAAATTCATATATGGCTTAGGGGCATTTGTTAATAATTTATTGGGTGCTGCGATTGGCGGTATGCTTATTGTCTTGAATCTTGGTTTAGGGATGAACCCTGTTTTGGTAGGTCTTATTGGTGCCTTGCCTAGATTAACTGATGCGATAACAGATCCTTTAATGGGCTATATTTCTGACCACACTAAATCAAAATGGGGTCGTCGCAGGCCTTACATTTTCTTTGGCGCTATAGCAGCTGCAGTCATTTTTGCTTTACTGTGGCAACTTCCCCGAGATCAAAGTGAAAATTTTTATTTTTGGTTCTTTTTGATTGGTTCAATCATTTTTTATTTAGCTTATACCGTATTTGCAACACCTTGGGTAGCTTTGGGATATGAGTTAACGCCTGATTATCATGAACGAACTAGGCTCATGGCGGTACAAAATTTCATGGGACAAATGGCTTGGTTAGTGGCTCCTTGGTTCCTATGGTTTATGCAAAATGATATGTTATTTGAAGATATGATTGAAGGAGCAGGGTGGTTAGCTATTATTATTGGCGTTTTTACTGTCTGTGTTGGGATTTTACCCGCTATATTTTTGAAAGAACGTTCAAAACATCAAGAAGAAAAAACAAACAAAGAAAGTTTGAATGTCAGCTCAAGTGATAAAAATGAAGCTAACGAAGAATTCCCAGCTGGCTTCAAGGACTTTATCAAGGGCTTTTTAACAACCATTAAATTTAAGCCATTTCTTTATTTATGCGCTGCAACCTTTCTAGTATTTAACGGTTTTATGTTGGTCTCTTCGTTTCAAACTTACGTCATTATTTATTATGTTTTTGGTGGTGATCAATCATTAGGTGCTGAATTTGCTGGCTGGGCTGGAACGGTGTCAGCCATATCAACATTTTGTGTTATTTTTCTTGTCACTAAACTATCTACCATAATGGGAAAACGTAATGCCTTCTTTTTCTCGACAGGTGTTTCTATTATTGGTTATGCACTTAAATGGGTTTGCTATACACCAGAAAGTCCGATGTTGTTGTTAATCCCTTCAATTTTTATTGCTTTTGGTCTAGGTGGATTGTTCACCTTAATGGGATCTATGGTTGCAGATGTATGTGATCTTGATGAATTGAATACCAAACAAAGACGAGAGGGAATGTTTGGCTCAATTTATTGGTGGGTTGTAAAACTCGGAATGGCTGTAGCACTCGCTGCAGGTGGTTTTCTTCTCAATGCGACAGGATTTGATGTTGCATTAGCAGGCCAACAGTCAGCAGACACTATTTTCTTCATGCGTTTATGCGATGTGATTATCCCGATAATAACCTCGTTAATCGCTATTTGGATGATAATGGCTTATCCATTAACTGAAGATAAAGCGCGTGAAGTGCGAGAAGCTCTAGAAGCTCGACGTGGAAAAATGACCGTCGATGATGACGAACCTATACAGAACGTTGAATTAAATACTTCATCGTAAAGCTTCTTATATAATGCATACTCAAAGTCACTTGGGTATGCAGTGATAACAATCACACTAACTATACCCGTTACCAATCAAAGTGCAGGATTTCAGTGGGAATTAAAATGACTTTAGGCAAGGAAGATAATTTAAGCATAGTCATTCTATGCTTTGATTATTTAACGACGTATAAAGTTATTTTAAGCCCATCATAGAAGCGCTTGAGCAACATCACTCCATCGTTGCTGTGACTTATAATGGCGCTACATGGATGTAGCTTATTAGAGAATGCAGGAGCATATTCTCCTGAATAACCATTATTTCATCACAGCGCCTTGAATTGAAATTGCTCAAGCACTCTGAAACATGCATCTCGAATGGTAACGGGTATATGTATTCATTCCTACTTGTTCAATAGAACAATCACTGTGTTATCTCTACTGAAACACTCATAAACTCTGTCCCCATAATACATTCAAAATGTATTGAAAAGCTTAAGCGTAAACTTAATACCCCCTAAGTTTACAGCGAAAACATTCCATCTAACCTCAATATTATTCACCATAGTACTAACATTGGCACGATCCTAAAAAGTATTACCAAAGATAATCAATGACTTTTTAAATTTAACTACAGGGATAAATATGGGGCTTAATAGATGTAAATGCCCTTTTTTTAACTAGTCCACTTTACCTTGTAAAAGGGGGCGTTTGAGCGTAAAGGCATAGGTTTTCTATTTTGAAAGAGTAGTATCATATTTGGGCAATATGTACGATTTATTGTATTAATGACTATTATTTGATTAAAAATAGTGTCAGCTCAGAGAACACATTCGTTTACGCATAAATTATAAGGTGTTGAATAAATAGCATCAAGGGGAACTAATATGATCCAGAAAACATTTACTAAAACAAGAATTGCAACGAGCTTGTCACTGATACTTGGAGCAACTGCTTTACCTGCACTATCAGCAGAAGAAGTAAGTTTAAAAGATAAAGAAAATGTTGAAGTAATAGCTGTCACAGGTATCCGCAGTAGCTTAGTCAAAGCGATGGATATCAAACGTAGCGCACAAGGTGTTGTGGATGCTATATCATCAGAGGATATGGGTAAATTTCCTGATTCTAACTTAGCTGAATCATTACAGCGCATCTCTGGTGTATCGATTGACAGATCTAACGGTGAAGGCTCTAAAGTTACTGTTCGTGGTTTAGGTCCAGACTTCAACTTAGTCACTTTAAATGGCCGTCAAATGCCTTCGTCTAACCTTGAATCTACCGTCATTAGTAACTCTCGTTCATTTGATTTTGCTAATCTTGCTTCTGAAGCTGTCAGCGGTGTAGAAGTTTATAAAACTGCTAAAGCAGAAGTGTCAAGTGGCGGTATCGGTGCAACTATCAACATTTTGACAGCAAGACCACTTAATACACCAGGACAAAAAGCGTCTCTTGGGGTCAAAGCTGTGATGGACCAGTCAACTGACGAAGGTGATAGCGTCACCCCTGAAATTTCAGGTCTTTATAGTAATACTTTTGCCGATGATACCATTGGTTTTGGTATTTCATTTAGTCACCAAGAAAGAAATGGTGCAACTAAAGAGGCTGTTGTTCCGCAATGGCATACTCAAGCCATTGCCCCAGTTGACGGCTGGAATGGCGGTATCAATAATACGGACTGGGAAGATGGTGATACATTCAACCGTCCACAACAATTTCGTTACAACTTTACCGAATTTGATCGCACCAGAGATAATGGACAACTTGTTTTTCAATATGCTCCAAGTGACCGCATCACTATTACTGCTGATTATACTTTTTCAGAACAAACGGTTGAGTCTACATCAAACGGCATTGGTGCTTGGTTTTGGGAAGGTGAAACTATTGATGGTAGCTTAAATGAATTTACAACAGGCACAAACCACTCTCCTGTTGTTTGGCATTCAGGCGCAGGTCCTGATTTATCATTCTCTACGTCATCAGATGCTTCAATAAATAAAAATGAATCAATTGGTTTAAATCTAGAATGGCAAGCTACTGATAACCTAAGATTTGAACTTGATTATCACGACTCTTCAGCAAAATCGAAAGCAGATAGCCCTTACGGTAATAGCTCAACTATGGAGTATGCCGTTAACTCTCGTCAGAGTACCACGATTGATTTTAGACCTGACTTCCCTGTAATGTCTATTTCACAATTGGACGGTTTAACAGGCAGTCCCGCTGAATTAATTACAACAGGTAGTTCTTTAAGAAACAGCCAATTTGAAAATGATTTGTCTCAAATTCAGTTAAGAGGGCAATACGTTTTTGATGAGGGTGTTATCACGAGTGTAGATTTTGGTATCTCAAAAACTGAGAATGATATTAGAGCTTCGATTATGACGGCTCAGCGAGATACTTGGGGCGGTGAAGGCAGTGTAGATGATGTTACCGATAGTTTGTTTACGCCGGGTAGCAGCTCCTCTCAATTAGATAACTTACCAAGTACAGGGACTAACGCAGCAGGAGAAACAATTGACCTTTTTGACTTGTTTTACAATTTTAGTTTTGTCGATGCATCGAATGAAGTAGCTTCTTATGCTGCGCCAGCTAATAGTAATAACGAAGTTTCACCTGGTATTTGGCCATGCGCAGATCGTTTTTGTGTGAATGATCAATGGACAACTGATGAACTTATATCAGAAGAATATACTGCTATTTATGCTCAAATAAATATGGAATTTGAAATTGCAGATATGCCCTTAGATATATCTGCGGGTTTCCGTTATGAAGAAACTGATGTTAAAGCAAGCGCAATGGTACCTGCATACACAGGTGTGGATTGGGTTTCTAACAATGAATTTGCAACAGTTGATACTGGAGAAAGCGCCTTTACTAACTTTGATGGCGATTATAATAACTTTTTACCTAACCTTGATATCAGTTTAGAGATTGATGATGATTGGGTAGCAAGAGCCTCATTCGGTAAAACACTTTCAAGACCTACCTACAATAATATTCGAGGTGGTGTTGGTATTGGTGAAATCAGACAAGGTTTTGCGACAGCTAGCAGTGGTGATCCGGGCTTAATTCCTTTTGAGTCTGTCAATGTTGATTTATCATTAGAATGGTACTTTGACGAAGGAAGTTATGCGTCTGTAGGTTATTTTAGAAAAGATATAGAAAACTTCATTGGCACAACGAAAAATAAAAGTGAATTATTCGGCCTTAGAAGTCCTACAAGTGGACCTCGCTTTGATGAAGCTATGGCTGCCGTAGGTAGTAGTGACAATACTGCCATTAGACAATATATTTTTGATAACTATCCAGAGTCAAGCACCATAACCGGCGTAGACGCAAGCGGAACCACAACAGGGCAAATACACTCTGTTGCCGAAGATGAACTAATTCAGTTTGATGTCACGGTGCCATTTAATGAGCGTGATGCTACTATCGACGGTTTTGAAATAGCTTTCCAACATGCACTTGAAAGTGGCTTTGGTATACAAGCCAACTTAACTTTCGTAGATAGTGATGCTGAATATGACCCAACCGTTTTTGACAGTCAATTTGCCCTTCCTGGCTTAAGTGATACTGCCAACTTAGTCGCATTTTACGATAAAAATGGCATACAAGTTCGTATCGCTTATAACTGGCGTGATGAATTCTTAGTGAAAACAGACAACAACCTTAATAACCCGCGCATCAATGAGTCATACTCACAAATTGATATCAATGCGAGTTATAACATCAATGAAGACTTAGTTGTGTTTTTTGAAGGAATTAACATAACGGATGAAACTCAACGTATGTATAGCCGTAGCAGAAACGAACTGTTAAATGCTATTCAATCAGGTCCTCGTTACAATATCGGCGCTCGCTATACTTTCTAACGACGTCTTTATAATTTAAAAAACCGCCATTGGGCGGTTTTTTATCAATTAAAACTAAATATGTCTATGCTTTAATGTATATAGATAATTGTTTATGCGTAATATTTCAAATAAAAAAGAGATAAATTATGTCAAATCATCAAATGTTGAATAATGAACAACATAGAAACTTAAAGGTTGATACACAAAGAAGCTCTGAGTTAGGCGATAATATAATGCTTACACTTACCTTTCCTAATGAGTTTTATGATATTCAAGCTTATTATCCTATTGTTTTTCATAAAGATGAAGCAACAGAAAAATTTCAATCATACGCACTACTTGGCTTGGAAAAGAAAGAAAATTTATTTTTAACTAATGGCGATTGGGATTGTGGTTACCTTCCTCATACAATTAAGGCACAACCTTTCTTAATTGGTTTTCAGAACCAAGAAATAAATGGCAATGTACAAAAACAAAGAGTTATCCACCTTGATGTCGATAGTCCTAGAATTAATAAAGAACGAGGTGAGAGCATATTCACAGAGTTTGGTCAAAACACTCCTTTTATAGAGCATATAGGCGACGTTTTGGGAGAGATAGATAAAGGTTTTGCAGAGAGTCAAGATTTTCTAAACTTCTTAAATGAGTATAACTTACTAGAAAAATTTGTTTTTGATATTGAACTTAACGATAAAAGTCATAATAGATTATCTGGATTCTATACTATCAATGAAGAATCATTAAATAACTTAACATCTCAACAGCTGGCTGAATTAAGTCAGAAAGGCTTTTTAAAACCACTCTATATGGCAATAGCATCACTTCTAAATATGGGTGATTTAATCAAAAGAAAAAACAAGTTATTACAAACAACGTAGAGAAATAAAATGTTAGGAACTCTTAAAAAAATTGCCAGTGTAGAGGGTATATCTGCTTGTGATGTTCCTTCTTTTATAATCGAATCAAAACAGCCACTTATTTTAAAGGGCTTTATTAAAGATTGGCCCATGGTTAAAAAAGGGCAAGAATCTGAAACCGCATTACAACGTTATCTTTTGAAATATGCTAGTGGCCAAGATTTAGTCGTTGGTTGCGGAGCACCTGATATTGACGGGCGCATATTCTATAACAAAGCACTCACAGCGCTTAACTGCAAAGCCTATAAAATGTCATTAGCAGACTTGTTTGGACAAATAAATAAGTCCCAAGGTGATACACCTCCTTCTCTTTATTATATGGGTACAACACCTGTAGATGCATACTTCCCCAACTTAAGAAAAGAAAACAATATTCATATAGCAGGTAAATCACCCGCTATGAATATGTGGATGGGTAATGAAAGTACAATACCTGCCCATTACGATGTACCTAATAATATAGCCTGTAATATCTATGGCAAAAGACGTTTTACGTTATTCCCACCAGAACAAATTGAAAACCTTTATATTGGCCCACTTGATTTCACCCCTGCGGGACAATCAATAAGCCTAGTTGACTTTAAAAAACCCGATTTTATTAAATACCCTAAGTTCAAACAAGCATTAGCACATGCCCAAGTTGGGGAATTAGAAGCGGGTGATGCACTATTTTTACCCAGTATGTGGTGGCACCATGTTGAAGGTTTAGCACATTTTAATTTGTTAACCACATTTTGGTGGTCATCCACCGACCATCTTACTGATGAGTCTGGTAACGCTTTGCTTTATGCCGTTATGGCGCTTAGGAACTTGCCAAAAGATAAAAAAGATATTTGGTTCAATTTATTCAAACATTATATTTTTGAAGCGACGCCATTAGATCACATTCCAGAACATGCAAAAGGGATGCTCAATCCTCAAAGTGAAAAAGCATTACGAAAGTTTAAAGATTACCTAATTAAACGTTTACGCTATTAGTAAGGAATTACAAATGAATAATCTATCAGAAGTAAAAAATGTTGTTATTGCTGGCGGAGGAACCGCTGGCTGGATGGCTGCAACAGCATTAGCAAAACTTATTGGTAATAACTTAAATATTACCTTAGTTGAGTCCGATGAAATATCAACGGTTGGTGTTGGCGAAGCAACAATTCCCCCTCTGTTAACATTTCATAAAATGTTAAAGATTAATGAAGCTGAATTTATGAGTAGTGTAAACGCAACATTTAAACTAGGCATCAATTTTGAAAATTGGAAAGATAACGATAGCGAATATTTTCACTCTTTTGGCACTACTGGTAGGGATTGTTGGGCAACAACATTTTTACAATTTTACAATCGAAGTAAAAAAGAAGGCTATCAGGCAAAGTATGAAGAATATTGCTTAGAACTCCAAGCTGGACTAAATGAAAAATTCGCTCACCTGCCAAATAGTGGCTTGAAATACGCTTACCATATGGATGCAACATTATACGCAAAATTTTTACGTAAACTATCTGAAAAAAATGGCGTAAAAAGAATAGAAGGTAAAATAGAGCAAGTAAATATCGATGAGAAATCAGGTTTTATAAAATCTCTTACCTTGCTTTCAGGCGTAACTATAGAAGGTGATTTATTCATTGACTGTACGGGCTTTAGAGGTGTACTGATTGAGCAAGCTTTACATACAGGCTACGATGATTGGTCACACTGGCTGCCATGTGATCGCGCTGTTGCAGTGCAAACAGAAAGTACTGAAGAGCCTAAACCTTATACGCGTTCTATTGCCCATGAATCTGGATGGCAATGGAAGATTCCATTACAAAATAGAACAGGAAACGGCCTCGTCTATTGTAGTAAATATTTGAATGATGAAAACGCTGAGAAACTGTTGCTTGAAAATGTTGAAGGTAAAACATTAAAGAAACCTTTATTTATTAAATTTACCCCCGGCCAGCGCCGAAAACATTGGAATAAAAACTGTGTAGCCTTAGGTTTATCAAGCGGTTTCATTGAGCCTTTAGAGTCTACCAGTATACATTTAATTCAACGAGGTATTATTAGACTGATGCAAATGTTCCCTAAAATGGGGATAACTGACTCAGTAATAAATGAATATAATTATCAATCTGAAGAAGAAATTCGATACATTAGAGATTTTATCATTTTGCATTACCATGTTACCAATAGAAACGATTCAACTTTTTGGCGTTATTGTAGCAAAATGGATGTTCCAAGTTCATTGAGTCATCGTATTGAATTATTTAAAGAACATGGTTATGTCTTTAAAGCACCATGGGATTTATTTGCTGAGAATTCTTGGGTTCAAGTCATGTTAGGGCAAGGTTTGTCCCCACAAAATCACCATCCAATAGCTGATATGATGTCAACGAATGAACAAGACATGTTTTTAAATGGTATTAAAAATTCGATAGAGCAAACGGTCAAATCACTACCTACGCATAAACAATACTTAGATCAATATTGTAATTCTAAAGCCTAATTGATGTGTTGATGAACACTGAGACCTGCGCTACTTCAAGATGCCTGTTTCAGTATTTAAGCAGTATTGCTGAAAAATAGAGCAACAACAGCTTGATGCTTAATCTCTTCCAGTGTCAGGGCTAACAGTGACAATAATGATAAAAAGACAACAGTATTTTCAGCTTTACCTTTCATGGTAAATAACCGAAAAAAGTATGATGGTAATATCACCCAAGTATTGAATTCATTAATTCAACTATCATCATACCAAAGAATTAGAAGTGAGATTTTATGTTAACAATACGAGAAAAAATTGCCTATGGCTTAGGTGATACTGCCAGTAATATCATTTTTCAAACAGTGATGATGTTTTTGCTGATATTTTATACCGATGTCGTTGGTCTTTCTCCCGCGCTGGTGGGTACTTTATTTTTAGTGGTTCGACTTTTTGATGCGATTACTGACCCCTTAATGGGGGCTATGGCAGATAGAACTAAAACCCGATGGGGACAGTTTAGGCCTTATATTTTATGGTTAGCGGTGCCTTTTGGCATCATCTCAGTCATGGCATTTACTACACCGGATTTTTCCTATAATGGAAAAGTTGTTTATGCCTTTGCCACCTACACTTTACTTATGATTGCGTATACGGCGATTAATATCCCGTATTCTGCATTAGGCGGTGTATTAACAGCAGAGCCTTCTGAGCGTGTTTCTGTGCAATCTTATCGCTTTGTTTTAGGCATGTTAGGCGGGCTTATTGTCGCAGCCAGTACACTTCCGTTAGTTGAGTGGTTTGGTGAAGGTGATAAAGCCAAAGGTTATCAATTAACCATGATGGCGATGAGTCTTTTAGGTGTGGTGTTATTTTTATTATGCTTTAGTGGCACTAATGAAAGGGTCTCCACGCCCGCAGAGCAAAAAACGTCATTTTTTGATGACTTAAGATCACTTTGGAAAAATGACCAGTGGCGAATCTTATGCTTAGCCGGTCTCTTTTTATTAACGGGACAAGTATTAAGAGCGACTTTAGCTATTTATTATGTGAAATATGTTCTTAATCTCGAACAGTATATAACTTTGTTTATTACACTCGGAATGATTGGTAGTATTTTAGGGTGTGCTTTGGCTCAACCCCTGGCCAAAAAAGTTTGTAAGATCAAAGCGTATATAACGCTTCAATTAATCGCAGCATTCATATGTGTCATCAGTTATTTTGTCCCTAAAGAATATGACATCATGGCCTTTGCATTGTTTTTCCTTTGGAGTTTCTTTTTACAAATGGCGACACCATTGTTATGGGCCAAAATGGCCGATACCATTGACTATGGCCACTGGAAAACTGGTGTTCGTATTACGGGAATGGTTTATTCTGCCGTGGTGTTTTTTATTAAGCTGGGTGTCGCTTTTGGTGGCGCTTTTGCCGGTTGGTTGCTTGCTTATTATGGCTACCAAGCCGATGTTGAACAGACGGAGGCGACTCAGCAAGGAATCTTATTGTCCTTTACTCTTTATCCTGCAATTGGCTCAATTCTAGTAGCTTTAGTGATGCGTTGGTATGTTCTTGATAATAAAAGGGTAGAGCAGATTCATGGTGAGCTCAATGAAGCACAACAAGCGTAATATATACCCGTTACCAATCAAAGTGCAGGATTTCAATGGGAATTAAAATGACTTTAGGCAAGGAAGATAATTTAAGCATAGCCATTCTATGGTTTGATTATTTAACGATGTATAAAGTGATTTTAAGCCCATCATAGAAGCGCTTGAGCAACATCACTTCATCGTTGCTGTGACTTATAATGGCGCTACATGGATGGTGTTATTAGAGAATGCAGACGGTACAGGAAGTACCAGTACCTTATTAGATAATGCAGGAGCAATTATCCTGAGCATATTCTCCTGAATAACCATTATTTCATCACAGCGCCTTGAATTGAAATTGCTCAAGCACTCTGAAACCTACATCTTGATTGGTAACGGGTATAAATAAATATTCATTTTTCAGTGATATTATTGAATATCTGCCTTTTAATGCAGTAAAAATTCATTTTCAACATGATATACTCGAAGCATTGTCCTGTTTAAAAGAAAAGTTAAGTCGTTATGCTTCCCCATATTAGTCATCAAAATCATCTTCCTCCTTTATATAATGATTTTATTAGTTCATTAAAAGATAAAAACTTTACTGGTGATATTAATGCCAGTTACAGCGCGAGACTATCAGTCGCAACCGACAACAGCATTTACCAGCAGTTGCCACAATTGGTTATTCAACCACGTACTCAATCCGATATTGTTTTACTGGCTACAACAGCAAGTAATGAGCAATACCTGAGTATTAAATTCAGTGCACGTGGTGGCGGTACCGGTACCAACGGGCAAAGTTTAACACCAGGTGTTGTGATTGATTTATCTAAATACATGAATAAAGTATTAGAGATTAATGTTGAGGAAAAGTGGGTACGTGTCGAAGCGGGTGTGGTTAAAGATCAGCTTAATGATTTTCTACGTCCCCATGGCTTTTTCTTTGCTCCTGATTTATCCACCTCGAATCGAGCAACTGTTGGCGGTATGATCAATACTGATGCTTCTGGGCAAGGCTCGTTAGTTTATGGAAAAACGTCTAATCATGTTTTAGCACTAACGTCGGTACTTGCTAATGGTGAGGTCTTAAATACTGAGCCAATGACATTAGCGCAAGCTCAAAACTTAGCTCAGAAAAGCACTGTTGAGGGCGAAAGTCAAACCCAAACTCATGCAAGCTCTCATTCAACGTCACACGCGACTTCTCATGCAAGGATAATGGCGCAAGTGCTTGACTCATGTATTGAAAATCGCGAATTAGTGTTAAAGACATTTCCACGATTAAATCGTTTTTTAACGGGGTATGATTTAGAGAACGTATTAAAAACAAATGATGATGGTGACATTATTGGCGTTGATTTATCACGCTTGATCACTGGCTCAGAAGGTTCATTGGCATTTGTTTGCGAAGCAAAGCTAAACATTAATCCTATTCGTGTTGCTAAAACACTCATTAATATCAAATACGATAGTTTTGATTCCGCACTTCGTCACTCTCCTTCGCTCGTTGAAGCCAAGGCAACGTCAGTAGAAACGATAGATTCAAGGGTATTAAATCTCGCGAAACAAGATATTGTTTGGCACAGTGTCAGTGACTTAATCACTGATGTGCCAGGAAAAGTGATGGATGGCATTAATGTTGTTGAATATAACGGCGATAGCATTGAAGGCTTAGCCGCTCAGGTTGCACAGCTCACCTCAGGCCTTGATGTTTTAATTAGCAAAGATGGTTCATTAGATAAGTCATCAGAAAGTCGTGGCGTCATTGGTTATCAAGTGACTTCAGACCTTGCCAGTATTAACAAAATTTATGCCATGCGTAAAAAAGCGGTTGGTTTGTCTGTCTCTTATACACATCTGACGCTGCCGACGATCTACTCTGTGTAGATCT
>OJBB01000174.1_pt1 | contig 25042 bp, 19 predicted proteins | sample 1590401 | NCBI WGS metagenome assembly OJBB01 (sample SAMN05416789, study PRJEB24817) | seawater metagenome | isolation source: Sea water | place: Canada:Atlantic | collected 2013-07 | reverse complement strand
ATAAAGATGCTTGAACGATTAAACTTATTCATGCCTAACAATCAGGTAGTCAGTTTAAACTATGCAAACGCCCTACTCAGCGTAAAAGAATATGATCTTGCAGCACAGATATTACAGGACTTTTTATCAGTTAATCCTGGTAACTTTATCGCTTATGATATATTAACAACCTTGTATCGAACTCAAGAAAAAACGGGTTTAATGCACATGAATAAAGCAGAAGTATATGCATTACTGGGCGCATACCCAAAAGCCGTTGATGAATTGCAGACCAGTTATGCCTTTCTTGACGAACAGCCTTTAATGCAAAAAAGAGTAAAGGCCCGAATATTACAATTACAAGAACAAGAGAATAGATTAAAACGTCTATAACAATTTAAACGTTTGTCTGCTTGCTGACATTTTTATGACCATTTTACTAGCAATTAATTATTAAAGGAAAACCATGTTTACTATTTATCACAACTCAAGATGTTCTAAGAGTCGTCAAACACTTGCATTACTTGAAGAACAAGCACAAAAAACAAATCAAGAAGTCACTATTGTTGAGTACTTAAAAACACCTATTGATCACGCACAGATTAAACAATTATTAACACAGCTTAATTGTACAGCTATCGAAATGATGCGTGTAAAAGAAACAGAGTTTACTGAAAATAATTTAAAAGAGGCTAATGAAGAAGATCTCATTAACGCCATGGCAAATACGGCGAAACTTATTGAACGCCCTATTGTAACTGATGGTAGTAAAGCTATTATTGGCCGACCGCCTGAAAACGTTTTAACATTTTTTAAATAGTAAGTTACTAAATTACCATTCAATCCTTAATGTAGATAAGTAGACTAATGAACAAACAAAGATTTTCAACGAGTAATTATAAAAAAATAGCCTTAGCTGGTTACTTTTCTTTATTAGTATTTATGCCGTTATGGTTAATCGTATTAAGTCCAAGTGAAAGCTTAAGTACAACAACATCACTGTTAATGTTTACCTTACCGTTATTGTTTCCATTAAAAGGTTTAATACAAGGAAACCCATTTACCTATGCTTGGTCAAACTTTATTGTTTTAATCTACTTTTTGCATAGTTTAACAACCCTTTGGGTACTACCGGAAGACAGATTGTGGGCAATGTTAGAGTTGATTTTTGCAAGTGCTATGTTTTTTGGTGCTACTTATTACGCTAAATTTCGTGGACAAGAGCTAGGCCTAAGCATTCGTAAAAAGAAAGAGAGTAAATAGCTCAGATACCGGATTTAATAAAAAAAGGAAGGAGTGAATGCGCTTTAATTTTGTAAAAACCACCTTGTTACCCATACTTTTCACCGTAGTACTGACTGCTTGTGATAGTAGTAATAATAAGACTGCGACTACTTATCCAGCGGCTAGCATAGTACAACTGGATGAATTACAAAATGTAAATCAAAGCGTAGATCTTCTTCTTCACTTTCCTTTTGATAGCGTTAGTCAAATTAATTGGGAGCAAACGGCCGGTGAGCCCGTATTACTTTTCGCAAAGAGCAGTAAAGTTGTTTCTTTTACACCAACGCTAGCCGGCGATTACACTTTCAGTGTCAGTTTTATGCTCAATGATGAATTAGAGCAAACTTTAAATAAAAGTATTACCGTGAGCGGTGATTATCATAAGTTAACTACACGCCTTTCTCATGAAGCTTTAGCGGGTAACAAGGTATCATTTCGTAGTCAAATTCCCGACACATTCAATACTAGTACCTTGCAATGGCGGCAAGTTGAAGGCCCTAGGCTTACCTTAACTAGTGAAGGTACTGATGGTGAATTAACACTTTTTTTTGATGCTCCCTTGGTTGAATTCGATACAATTATTTCTTTCGAGGCATCAGCTACAGATTCCGATAGTAATACAACGTATCGCGATCAAGTAGCCGTTCTAGTAGAGCCAGCGACTGAAATCAGTAGTAATGCTTATTTTTCTGATCGCAAAGCTTCGGTTTTTGTTTATAACAGCACCAGTCCTTATGCTGATGATCTCATTAATTGTGTGTACTCGAATACTTTAACCAGCTCATGCACATTAGCCCAAACACCTTTGCTTGCAAAAGAAGTAAACAACTCATCTATAGCGCCTTCAATTGAGGATATTATGGACCGAGTTGTGGTATCACATCAGTGGATGGGCGACAGGTTTAAAGACTTTCTGACCAATAATGATAGCAATAACGATATAAAAAACTTACTTAGAGCAACAACCGCCATCATTATTTCTTATGACGTACGCCCTTCTTTTTACTGGGCAGCGACGGGAGCGATATATTTAGATGCAGAAAATTTTTGGTTAACCCCACAAGAGCGCGATACTATTAATGAAGCGCCTGATTATCGAGCCGATTTTGGTAACGATTTACAATTCGTCATGCCTTGGCGTTACGTGAAGGATAATGCTTATGCGAGCGAAAGTTATAGCAAATCTGAACGTGTCAATAGAACAGCCGAAGATGCTTTATTTCGCTTAACCTCTTTAATGTACCATGAGCTGGCTCACGCTAATGATTTTTTTCCAAGTTATGAATGGTATGTCCATAATGGTAGTCAGCGTGTCCTAGATGCCGCCACCAGTACAACTTTTGAATCTGATGAACTTGCTATTACCTTCCCGCTCAATAGCCAAGAGATGCGCGGATTAGCGCAAGTAAGCTTTGCTGGCGAGGCCGCTACCCAAACACAAAAAAATTACTTACCAAAAGACATTGAAGTGTTTTTTAGTCCTGAAGGTGCCTCAGATTTTTATGCTTACTCAAGTCTACGTGAAGATTACGCCATGTTATTTGAAGAGTTGATGATGCAAAATCGCTTTGATGTAATCCGCGATGTAGCAATCACTAATCAACCCGTTGGTGAGAGTATTTCCGCCGCAGATTATAGCGTCACGTGGGGACAACGTGGCCGTATTGGCGATGATAAGTTGCGAGACAGAGTACTTTTTAGCGCTAGTCGTGTTTTACCTGAGTTTGATAGCCAAACTGCTATGACTTTGGTAGCTAAGCCTATTGAAATGGTTGAAGGCAGTAACTGGCTTGAGAATTTAACCATCAGCCCCGAAGCGTTAGAAAGTAGAGCCATGGTAAAAAACCGTAACAGCTTCTCTATATTCACTAGTGATCCAGAAGCTTCAACAACCAAGGTTAATGCTGAAAAAGAAAATAACTTTACGCGTTATTATCAAAAGCCATTACCTGCGCATTAATGCTCTACCACTTCAGTGCTAATAGCATTATTCTTGCGACACAAAAAAACGCGATTAAATAATCGCGTTTTTTGTTGCCTTACTGCTCTATGCTATTTAGGTAAAGCTATTGAAGCGTTAGCACTTCCTTGATAAAAGGAATGGTGATTTTTCTTTGCTCTTGTATAGAAGCTTTATCTAGCACATCCAGTGAGTTGATTAAGCTGCCCATATCCCTGCTCAAGCGATTAAGTAAAAACTTAACCACCTCATCAGATAAAAACAAACCACGCTGCGTGGCACGATACTGAATGGCAATAACTTTCTCTTCATCATCAAGAGGCTTAACCTGTTCAGTTAAACCCCAACTAAGTCTTGAGACTAAATCAGGTAAAGTTATACCTAGTTGTTGAGCACTTTCATCGCCGGAGATTAATAAATAATTATTCTGCTCAAGCACTCTATTATATAAGTCAAAAATAGCTTGTTGCCAGCGGGTATCGCCCGCAATCAAATGAATATCATCTAAACAGATTAAGTCTATTTGCTCCAAACCATCTAATACTTCTACTGGTAATTGTTTCAACTCTGCGCAAGATAAACACACAGAGGACTTTCCAATCTGAGCAGCATATGTGCTACTCGCATGCATTAAATGAGACTTCCCAACACTGGTTAAGCCGAAGAGGTAAAAGCTATGTGGTGTTTCTTGTTGTGATTCTATAAAGGATTTTAACTGACTAACAATGCCGTGATTAATATCACTTTTAAAACTATCAAACGTTTCATCATCAGGTAGTTGCACCATCAGGGTTAATTGAGCCACTTGCTTCATCCTTGCTCCCAATAAAAAACTGGCACTTGAGGTACAATTATTAATGGTGGTTGTGCTTCTGTTATTATTTGCAAATCATCTTTCTTAGTAAGTTCATCGGTGGAATCAGTATCAACGTTTCCCTCATTCTCTACCGTAGGGGTAGTCACTGAGATATTGCTATCTAAGAGACCTTCTTTGTTTTTAATATTTTCTGATGGTTTGTTTATTTTATTGGTATCAGCTTCGCCTAAAACTGTAATCTTTACTTGACCATTAGCTTCGCTGTTGAGGTCTATACCATCTCGACCTTGGCTATTGAATTGCTGCACATCAAATTCTTGCGTATGAGAAAAACCATCGAGTAGATTATCAAGGTGTTGTGTTAACTTATTATTTAACTTTAATGAGGCTAAAAATGATGCTTTTGAACCAATTAAGTCTAACTTAAATTGGCGAACATCACCTTGAGCACTAATTAATGTGACCGCTTTAACCGCTGACAAATCTTTTAAAAAGTTAAACAACTGCATATCATTTGCTAACGAGGTGACATTTTTAACTTCTATAACAAAGTCATTTTCTGCTGTCGTAGACAAAGCGTATGATTGATATATTAACTCAGTGATATCAGACAACCCTTGTCCAATCAAACTAATTTTATCAACACCTTCATATTGTTGCGTATAAATAACACCTTGGGTGAACACACGCCAATCCAACACTTTAGGAGTAACCAGCTCATTTTTTTCGCATAACAAACCGCACGCTGTATTAGTAGAAGTTTGAGTTGCTTCATTGTTGTCGGCATCAACAACTAAGGTAGAATCAGATACCCTCATTACTACGATTGTATCAGCAAAATAGCGCTGTGAAGCTTGCAAGATTTGTTCAGGGAAATAGCCCCAAAAATCACTTAACAACACTTGTTCATTATCTGTTAAGTCCATTAACGGCATAACAATGGGTAAACCACGCTCAATTGAAAAATCATTAATAGTTGATGGGATTATATTGTCTGCATCAGAAGCTACGATATTACGGCTTATACCTTGCTCATCAATCAACCACAATAATACCTGTGGACGTAAGCTCCCCCACAATGCGAGGTTAGCTTCTTTAAATAATTGATTTACCTTATTTTCATCAAAACTAACGACAAGGCTTAGTTCTTCACCTTTGCGTTGGTATCTATATTGACTAACGTAGCGACTGGCTTTTTTTTGGGCTTTTTGTAACACATCATGTGTTAAAACACTTTTCTTGCCGCCAATTTTTAAAAATACACCTTGGAGGGCTTTTTTTATGGCCTGTTCACGTTGTTCACGCGCCTGTGAGTCGACAACAACATTGGCTTGGTAAAGATCGTTCACTTCAAGCGCAGCTAAATTAGCGCTAACTAACGAAAATACCAGCATAATTAATACAAAGGAAAATCTAAACATATCGACTAAAAATTTTAAAAACTCTATGATTTTATATGCGTTATCTTACCACATTGACAGCAATTAATACCCGCAAATATTCATAATACCCACTCTATTCACTTTATTTCCTACTTAGTGCTGTATTAGTAGTACAGAAAAACAACAACTGTTTAGCGTCAAGCTCTAATGCCCCATTAGTTTTGTTTCGATCCTTCATTATTAAATAAACCACTATGGGCAATTTATAGAAAGCTCACATAACTTCCCTATATTTGAGCAATATGTAAAATAGTCATAAGTTGTTTGCATGTAATAAAATAAATAAAGACATGCTTATGGGATAATTTGGCAGTAAATATAACGAACACATTATTAGGAATAACCGCTACATTCACTCTTTGCCTTACCGCTAAGCCTTTTGATTCGAGCGGAGTGAATACTAAAAGGTTTAGTATCAGCTCTTTGGAAATACAACAATAAAAGAAAACAAGACGAAGATACTGTTTATCGTCTTGAGTATGAGCCTTTGCGCTGGTAGAATACGGCCCTTAAAATACTGTCGGTAATTTCTGAGGTTTCCCGTGAGCGAACAAAAACAGTCGTTAAGCTATAAAGATGCTGGTGTTGATATTGATGCTGGTAATGCCCTTGTTGAAAACATTAAAGGTGCAGTAAAACGCACAACACGCCCAGAAGTTATGGGTGGTTTAGGTGGTTTTGGTTCGGTATGTCAATTACCTACAGGTTATAAAGAGCCTGTACTAGTTGCTGGTACCGACGGTGTAGGTACTAAATTACGTTTAGCTATAGATTTAGCCAAACACGATACCGTTGGTATTGATTTAGTCGCTATGTGTGTTAATGACCTTATTGTTCAAGGTGCTGAACCATTATTCTTCCTCGATTATTATGCTACCGACAAACTTGATGTTGCTGTTGCTTCGTCAGTAGTTGAAGGTATTGCTGAAGGTTGTATTCAATCTGGTTGTGCTCTTGTTGGTGGTGAAACCGCTGAAATGCCAGGCATGTACCATAAAGGCGATTATGATATTGCTGGTTTTTGTGTTGGTGTAGCTGAAAAATCACGCTTAATTGACGGAACTAATGTTGCTGCTGGCGATCAACTGATTGCACTTGGTGCTTCTGGACCTCACTCAAATGGTTTTTCATTAATTCGTAAAGTTTTAGAAGTAAATAATACTGACACTGATGAATTACTAGAAGGCAAGAAAATTGCTGACCATTTACTTGAGCCTACAAAGATTTATGTAAAATCTGTGCTTGAGTTATTAAAAAATGTTGATGTTCATGCATTATCTCATATCACCGGTGGTGGTTTCTGGGAAAATATTCCACGTGTATTACCTGAAACTGCACAAGCAGTGATTAAAGGTGAAAGCTGGGAATGGCCTAGCATATTCAACTGGTTACAAGAAAAAGGTAATATCACTGAACATGAAATGTACCGCACCTTTAACTGTGGTGTTGGCATGATAATCGTTGTTCCTGCTGATAAAGTAGCACAGAGTATCGAAGTGCTAACTGCACACGGTGAAAATGCTTGGCATATTGGCGCAATTGCTGATAAAGCTGACGGTGAAGAGCAAGTAGTTTTTGCTTAAGTAGCTATTATATAAAGCATACAAAGTTATACTAAAGGGGCTATTTACTAGCCCCTTTTATTTATCACAATTTTATCAATCCTTTATTAACCTTTTATTAAGTAAAGTAGGAAAATATATGTCGAGCAAAATAGTAGTATTAATCTCTGGCGGTGGCACTAATTTACAAGCCATTATTGATGCCTGCACTGACAGTAATTATCCCGCAGAAGTTGTTGGAGTCGTTTCAAATAAAGCCGATGCCTATGGCCTGACTCGTGCTCAAAATTCAGATATTGACACAGTAACTCTTTCTCACAAAGATTTTGCTAGCCGTGAAGATTACGACCAAGCACTGATCAAGAAGATTGATTTTTTTGATGCAGACTTAATTGTATTAGCCGGCTTTATGCGCATTCTTACACCAAACTTTGTGCAACATTTTCAAGGGAAGTTATTAAACATTCACCCTTCCTTATTGCCTAAATATCAAGGTTTAAATACCCACCAACGCGCTATTGATGCTGGTGATGATGTACACGGCGTTAGCGTACACTTTGTTACTGAAGAACTTGATGGTGGTCCCGTTATTCTTCAGGCTAAAGTTCCTGTATTTGAAGGTGATACAAGTGATGATTTAGCGGCGAGAGTACATGAGCAAGAACATCGCATCTATCCATTAGTTGTAAAATGGTTCGCTGAACAAAGACTAAGTATGCAAGGTGACGATGCAGTATTAGATGATAATGTATTGCCCGTTTCAGGCTACGCAGCAGACTAACATGTTTTGTTGAAACTGATAATTATAAACTAAACTACTGCAACTTAAGTGCTGTTATTTGTATGAAGAACATTCAAATGTTCTAACCGACATTACAACAAACAGCACCACAAATAATTACCAAATTGTTGCTCTACCCCAGACAGAAGCTGTTAGTATAAAAGTATACTCATTGCTTCTGGACTATTTGATGCGAAAACTCCTCTCTTTACTCTTTTTAACTTTACCTTTGATGGCTTCTGCTACTGATATTGCATCGTCACCAGCAGCACAACAACAAAACTCATTTGCTAAAACTATTCCTGCATTTCGTGCTACCTACACACTATTACGTAAATCGGACCCTGTAGGTGAAGCTATCCGAGAGTTAAGTTACCTTGATGATGGTAAAGTAAAATACCATTATGAGACCGATATCAGTTGGTTAATTTTTTCTGATACACGAAATGAAACAGCCATTATTGATATCAAAGACAATCAGGTGATACCTTTAAGTTATGACTATAAACGTGAAGGAACTGGTCGTGATAAGTACTATCAATGGCAGTATGATTTAGCTGGAAAAACGGCGACAGATTTGAAAAAGGATAAAAAGATATCGCTTGATTTCACGGATGGCCTGCTAGATAAACTGAGTTATCATCTACAAAATCGTATAGATTTGATTAACAACCCAGAACAGAAACGCTTTATATACCCCGTCATCAGCACAAAGGGGTCTATTAAAAATTATCAATATCAATATGACGGCAAAGAAGAATTGATCCTGCCCTACGGTTTAGTCAAAACGATTCGATTAAAGCGTGAAATTGTTGAGAAAAAGCGCATCACCTACGCTTGGTTTGCCCCAGAGTTAAATTATTTATTAGTCAAACTCTATCAAGTTAAAGGAGGTTCAGAACAATTTGAAGCTCAATTAACGACTCTTGAGCTTAAATAACCTGTATCTTTGATCTCAAGTTCATCTGAAAAATAATTATCGAAGCGCTGACTTAAGACAACGTCACCTTTAGCCCCATTTTCTTCCTAACCCTAAATGAATATTTCTAATGCTCATTTAGGGTTAGTATTTTACAAAAATCTTATTTAATACTATTTATAAAATCCTTTTTTTAAATAAAAAATATCATTCAATTAATCGTCTCAACTAAGTACTTTGCCTCTTCAAATCACTTCCTCTTGTATCGCTTCATTATCTATTGATGCTTTTCGAACGAGTGACCTAACTCTACCTATCTCCTTATGACTTCTAAACACAGGACTCTCACGTCGTACTAAGTAGCTTGAATACCGTTTGGGTGTATAGAACAACTGCATCGCCCCATTATTACTCTTAACTGGGGTTGACCTTTCAAGTGATTAAGCATTATTTGTTCAAAAAACAACAAATAATGCTTGAATAGCCATCAAATACAATATACTGTACATCTATACAGTATATTTATATAACACGACTTAGCACGAGGTATCCTATGTTCACGACAAATACAATTATCAATGCAAGAATCAGTAATGCCATCACTACTCCACTTGCAGAACAAGCTTGCTTAAAACTAGCCAATGTCGAAAACCATCAGGAATTGTCGTCACATTATGTAAATATTTGCCAGCAACATAATCAAGAAAAAAAATGGGTACTGTTTATCAACCCAGAAGAGTCTTCGATTGAGCAGTTAGCTCATACCCATGGCGTTGATATTTCAAAAGTGCTGTGTGTTAGTTTTAAAGGTAAAAATAAAGTAAATAATTTACTAGATTCAAAATCAGCTCATTTAGATATTGAACAAATAAAGAGTGTATTGTGCCGTGGAAATTGCTCTGCTGTGATCCTGTCAAACGCTTCATTTGCTGCTGACGAAATGGCTGAGCTTGATAGTTGCGCTCGTTTAGGTGAAACCCACTGTGTTTTACTTAAGAATAATCGAACAAATGTAGTCGAGCTGAATGACTCACAAGTTCACTAGTCGTCAAGTCGACTAAAACACAAAAGCCGTATTGTAATTAACAATACGGCTTTTATTTTTTATTACAGCCATAAAATCTTGGTTTGATAAATTAGCTTTTATGACATGTTTATTACAATAAACTTTATAACTTATTATCTAACCAATGATTTACATTACGTGATAATACAGTCATCGGCACTGCACCATTTAGCAGTACGACATCATGAAATTCAGCCAAATCAAATTTATCACCTAAACGTATTTTGGCTTGCTCTCTTAAACTTAATATTTTTAACATTCCAAGTTTATAACCTAGTGCTTGACCTGGCCATGCCATATATCGCTCAATCTCTGCGACAACATCAGATTCAGCAGTCCCCGTTTGCTCCGACATATAACTGATAGCTTGCTCTCGTGTCCAACGTTTATCATGTAGCCCGGTATCAACCACTAAACGTACAGCTCTGAAGAGTTCAGCTTGTAAACGACCTAGATTTCCAAAAGGATCATTCTCATACATGCCTAACTCGTACGCTACTTGTTCTGAGTACAGCGCCCAACCCTCGGCGTATGCGTTATATGGAGCTATTCTGCGTAGGAAAGGAAGCTCTGCTTGGTCTAAGTTCAACGCTATTTGCCAATGATGTCCCGGGTTTGCCTCATGATAAGTTAACGTTTTTAAACCAAATTTAGGATTAGCTTTCATATCTCTCAAATTAATCCAGTAAATACCAGGTTTACTACCATCAACAGCAGGTGATGTATATTGACCACCTGGTGCACCATCTTGCACCTCTACAGGGAAAGATTTAACTTCAACCTGGTAACTCGGCGTAGTTTTGAAGACTGGCGCCATTTTCGTTGTTATCTCAGTGATATAGCCATTAATATCATTGAGTAATTCTTCACGTCCTGCTTTTGAGTCTTCATATAAAAATCGTGGCTCTTCATTTAATGCCACCATACGTTCGCCTACAGAGCCATTTTTATAGCCCTGAGCTTGTAATATCTCATTCATAGCGCTGCTAATACGCGCTACTTCATCTAAACCAATTTGATGAATTTCAGTAGGTGTTAATTCACTGTCCCCCAGCTGCTTAATAGCATCTTGGTAATAAGCAGCACCATTTGGTTGTGCCCATATACCTGATTCAGAGCGCGCTTTGCTCAATAACGCGTCACTGGCTTTTTCAAGGGATTGATAGGCTGGGTATACTACTTTGCTTACATTAGCGATAACTTGCTTGGTTAATGACCGTTTTTGTTCTGTAGTAAGGGACTCAACCTTTGCAATTTTCTCACGAAAAACACTAACGAATGGATGTTGTTCAGCTGATACACTGGTAAAGCCCTTTAAATATTTAATAGCACCTTGTAAGGTTACTTTTGAAGGTAGCCAATTTTGGGCCGCATCTGCCATTTGCTTTTCAATAATTGTCGCAGCTAATTTATCAAATTGAGCTAAACGCGCGATGTAATCTACTGCTTCTTGCTCAGTAGTAATTGGCTGATCATTTTGCATCACTCTAGGAATATCGATTAATGGACCATTAATTTGATTAACAATAAACGGAGAAAGCCCCATCCATGTATCAATGTAACCAATGCTAAAACTAGGTTCACCGGCAAAATAACGCGTGATTCCTGCCATAACTTGTTGGTTATTTCTGGCTGTTATATCTCCACCTTCTAACTTGATACTGGCAATTTCATTAGATATTGATAATAACTTAGCTCTTAATTGCTTTTCATCATCTGGACTAAAAAACTCCATTTCGCCACTGATAACTTGCCCAACATCCTTTTTTGATAAACCATACATTGTTGCAGATAAAGCTCTTTGTTTAAAAAGGCTCTGCTTAGCTTGCTGATATAACGAAGCCAATTGTTGCGCTGAGCTAAGCGCTTCTTTAGGCTCTGATATTGTTGAAGTCGTACTTGTTTTCGTTTCTGCCACCACAGTTTTAGTGTCATTGCATGCAGTCAATCCTAATGCGGCAATAACAGCACTCGCCAATAAACTGTTTTTTAAATTCTTATTCATATTTTCCTCAGAAGTGCGATTAGCACTATGGCTTATTTTAATTATTATAAGGTTTACATGGAATTCGAGTTCACAGCGATTAGAGCAAATGAAATCAAGATTGTAAACAGTATACAATTTTGATTTATAAAAATCGGAATACGAGGTGGTCAAAAAACAAACACATATAATTGGGGATCAACGAGAATATCTGATATAATCTCGCGCCCGCTGATGCGGCACGATGATTAAGAATCGGTTAACCCCAATGGGAATGGTGATATGACTTCAGTAAAAAAACAAATAATTTCGAAAACTCAACAGGGATTGTTTGATTATCCAAAATACTGGGCGGAGTGCTACGGCACAGCACCTTTCTTACCTATGTCTAGAAAAGAAATGGATATACTTGGCTGGGATAGCTGCGACATTATTATTGTAACCGGCGATGCTTATGTTGATCACCCAAGCTTTGGGATGGCTATTATCGGTCGTATGCTTGAAGCACAAGGTTTCAGGGTCGGTATAATCTCACAGCCAGCATGGCACTCGAAAGACGCTTTTATGGAATTAGGAAAACCTAATCTATTCTTTGGTGTTACGGCCGGTAACATGGACTCCATGATCAACCGATACACCGCAGAACGAAGAATGCGTCATGATGATGCCTATACCCCAAATGATGAGGGTGGCAAACGTCCAGATCGTGCAGTTACAGCCTACACCCAACGTTGTAAAGAAGCCTTTAAAGGCGTACCGGTAATTATTGGCGGTATCGAAGCAAGTTTGCGTAGAATTGCCCATTATGATTATTGGTCGGATAAAGTACGTCGTTCTGTTTTATTTGACTCAAAAGCAGATTTATTAGTTTTTGGTAATGCCGAGCGTCCATTAGTTGAAATTGCTCATCGTATTGCCCGTGGTGAAGATGTTAAGACTATTACCGATGTTCGAGGTAGCGCATTTTTAACCAACCAAGCACTCCCAGGTTGGCAAGGTATTGATTCTCGAGATATTGATAGACCGGGTAAAATTGATCCTATTTATAGCCCTTATGAAGAAATCACCCCTGAATCATGTAGTGATAATGAAGCGAAAACAGAAGAAGCTGCGCTCAGTAACGATATAACCAAAACGGCCCAGCCTATTGAAATGGCAGATTATCGGAATAAAACGTGGGATAAAAAAGCTAAACCTTGGGAAACCACTTACATTAATTTACCTACTTTCGAGCAGGTAAAAGAAAACAAAGTTCTTTATGCTCATGCATCGCGAATTTTTCATCAAGAAGTTAATCCTACCTCGGCAAAACCCTTGGTTCAAAGCCACGGCACTCGCCTTATATGGTTAAATCCACCCGCAAAGCCATTATCTACTGAAGAAATGGATGGTGTATTTGGTCTTGAATATAAACGTGTGCCCCACCCTAGCTACGGTAAAGCGAAAATACCTGCTTATGATATGATCAAAACGTCAATTAATATCATGCGTGGTTGTTTTGGTGGTTGTACTTTCTGTTCAATTACCGAACATGAAGGACGCATCATCCAAAGTCGTTCTCATGAGTCTATTATTAACGAAATTGAAGATATTAGAGAAAAAGTTCCTGGTTTTACTGGCGTAATATCAGATCTTGGTGGCCCAACCGCCAATATGTATCAACTTAACTGTAAAAGTGAAAAAGCAGAAGCAACTTGTCGAAAGCCGTCATGTGTTTGGCCTACAATTTGTGGGCACTTAGATACAGATCATACGCCTACAATTGAGTTATACCGTAAGGCACGTAAAGTTAAAGGCATTAAGAAAGTACTCATTGCTTCAGGCGTTCGTTACGATTTAGCCATTGAACATCCTGAATATGTGCAAGAATTAGCAACTCATCACGTTGGTGGTTATTTAAAAATTGCCCCTGAACATACCGAACAAGGTCCACTCGATAACATGATGAAGCCTGGTATGGGTAGCTATGATAAATTCAAAGAAATGTTTGATCATTACTCAAAGCTTGCAGGTAAAAAACAGTACTTAATTCCTTATTTTATTTCTGCTCATCCCGGCACGACTGATAAGGATATGGTTAACTTAGCACTTTGGTTAAAAGAAAATAACTTTAAGTTAGATCAGGTGCAAAATTTTTACCCTTCACCTTTAGCGAATGCCACAACCTTGTATCATACAGAGCTAAATTCGTTGCGTAATGTAACCACTAAAAACTTAGCTAAAATAGATGGAAAAATTAACGTACCTAAAGGCACTATCCAACGCCGTTTACACAAAGCTATATTGCGTTACCACGATCCAGCTAACTGGGCACAAATTCGACAAGCTCTAACTAAAATGGGTTTAACGAAACTTATTGGTTCTGCACCAAATTGTCTTGTGCCAAGAGAAACACGTGGCGAGCAACAATTAGCAAACAAAGATAGACAGGGTAAAAATAATTCACAAGGTTTTAAAACAAGCCCAGGCCAAAATAAAGCTAAATCTGGGCAAGGCAATGGTAAAGGAAAGAAAACGCCAGCCCATAAAAAAGGCTTAACTCGCTTTTCTGACAATCAATTCTCTGACAGAAAAAAAGGCAAGTAATCACTTACTAGTAGGCGCTAAATGAAGAAGCATTAAATTTAGCAGGTATTCGATCATGCCTGCTAACTTTTTCACTTACAGTCTATTAAAGCGATAGCCGCTTGAAATTAACTATAAAAGCCAAATGAATACAATACATTGTCATTCCTGGTAAAATATAACTCCCCCTGATATTTAGAGGTGATTTCTCTCTTCAAAATGTTCATCAATACGATCCGAATTGGCGCTATTTACAGCCCTATAAAATACTTCTCATCAGATAACGTTCAATTTTAAATAGTCTAAGAATATCATTAAAATTAGTGTATAATCGCGCGAAATATTTTATCGGTAATTTTACTGGCGCAAACGATTCAGTAAAACTCAACATTCGACGGAAGACATCATGCTAACAGCTAATAATATAACTCAACAATTTGGCGCCAAGCCTTTGTTTGAAAACATCTCACAAAAATTTGGTGGCGGTAACCGATACGGTTTAATCGGCGCAAATGGTTGTGGTAAATCGACCTTTATGAAAATTTTGGGTAACGATTTAGAACAAACCTCAGGTAATGTTAGCCTAGATACTGGAGAACGTTTAGGTAAATTACGCCAAGACCAATTCGCCTTTGAAGCAAATAGTGTTATAGATACCGTTATCATGGGCCATACCGAGCTTTGGGCAGTTAAAGAAGAACGTGACAGTATCTACGCTTTGCCAGAGATGAGCGAAGCTGATGGTATGAAAGTGGGTGATTTAGAGTCTGAATACGCTGAAATGGATGGTTACTCTGCAGAGAGCCGTGCCGGTGAATTATTAATGGGTGTAGGTATTCCTGTTGAGCAACATTATGGTTTAATGAGCGAAATTGCACCTGGTTTTAAGCTTCGTATTCTACTTGCCCAAGCGTTATTTTCTGATCCTGATATATTGTTACTTGATGAGCCTACCAACAACTTGGATATACACACTATTCAATGGCTTGAAGAAACACTGAACGAACGTGATTCAACGATGATCATTATTTCGCATGATAGACATTTTTTAAACAGTGTTTGTACTCACATGGCCGATCTAGATTATGGTGAATTACGTGTTTATCCAGGTAACTATGATGAATACATGTTAGCAGCGACCCAAGCACGTGCTCGTTTAATCTCAGATAACGCTAAGAAAAAAGCACAAATTGGTGAACTTCAAGCCTTTGTTGCACGTTTCTCAGCAAATGCATCAAAAGCAAAACAAGCAACATCTCGTGCTAAGCGTATCGATAAAATTCAGTTAGATGAAGTTAAAGCCTCAAGTCGAAGCAACCCATTCATTCGTTTTGAACAAGAAAAGAAATTATTCCGTAATGCGCTTGTCATTGAAAAGTTAAACAAAAGCTTTGAAGATTCTCATGTTTTAAAAGACATTTCTGCCTTAATAGAAGTCGGTGAACGTATCGCTATTATTGGTGAAAACGGCATAGGTAAAACAACGTTTTTGCGCGCTTTAATGAATGAAGTCGGTTACGAAGCAGACTCAGGTGAATTTACTTGGTCTGAAAACGTAAACATTGGCTATTATGCTCAGGACCATGAATACGAATTTGAAAATGATATGAATTTATTTGAGTGGATGAGCCAATGGCGTCAACCAACAGATGATGAACAAGCAGTTCGTGGTTACTTAGGTCGCTTATTGTTTTCTGCTGACGATATTAAAAAATCAATTAGCGTGCTTTCTGGTGGTGAAAAAGGCCGTATGTTATTCGGCAAGTTAATGATGCAAAAACCCAATGTATTAGCACTTGATGAGCCAACTAACCACATGGACATGGAATCAATTGAATCACTTAACATGGCACTTGAAAGCTACGAAGGTACTTTATTGTTTGTCAGCCATGACCGTGAATTTGTTTCAACGATTGCGACCCGTGTCATCGAATTAACAAGTGAAGGTTATATTGATTTTGCTGGTACTTACGATGAGTACTTAGCAAGTAAAGCATAAGCTAAAAACCTTTGACGGCTATCATTATTATTGTGTGATAGCCGCATTTAATTATTTGTCTAACATTACCCCCTTAAGGAATTACCTTGCTTAGTTATCGTCACGCTTTTCATGCTGGCAATTTTGCCGATGTACTCAAACATAGTGTTTTATCACTTGTTTTAGACTATATGACCCGTAAAGAAAAAGGCTTTTGTTATATTGATAGTCACTCTGGCGCAGGTATGTACCAACTGGCTGATGAATATGCACAAAAGACTGGTGAGTATAAAAATGGGATTGCTAAAATAATTAACGATGATGAGGCTCCTGAATCACTTGAACCCTACTTATCACTAATTAGTAGTCTCAACCTTAATAGTGAACTTGACGTTTACCCTGGCTCTCCTGGGATAGCTAAAGCATTCGTTCGTCGTCAAGACAGTAGTCATTTATTTGAATTACACCCTACTGATATTCAACATTTACAAGATTTTTGTCAGCGCTGGCGTAAGGTTTTTGTTAAACAGTCTGACGGCTACCAAGGTGTGCTTGGACTATTGCCACCGCCCAGCCGTCGTGGTGTTGTACTTATCGATCCTCCTTATGAGTTAAAGGAAGACTACCCAAAAGCGGTAAAAACAATTGTTAAAGCCTATGCTAAATTTTCAACAGGAACCTACATTCTTTGGTATCCTGTAGTTAAACGCGAGCTTATTGAGCAAATGAGTGATAACTTCAGTAAAAGCACCGTTAAAAATGTCTTACAGGTCGAGTTTTGTCTAGAAAGTGATACTGATGAGTATGGTATGACTGGAACGGGCTTGTTTATCGTTAATCCGCCATGGCAGTTAACAGCACAACTCGAAGAAATTCTACCTTACATGAAAAATAAATTAGGTAGTAACGACACAAGCTTTACACTTAAACAATTGATTGCAGAGTAAAGTATCTCTAAGAGTTAAACTCAACATTAGTAATCGCCCCAGCATATCTTAAATCTTTAAGTAACCCGCTAAGCTTTTCAATTTAGCGGGTACTATTTTAAAGCGAAAGAAACAATTTATTCCACGACCCTATGCGTGGTTAGTGTTTACATGATGAAACTCTGGCGATTTTAGAATAAAAACATCATTCACATAAAAGTGCTCAGCACTACTTGCCTGCCACCAATGTTGCCATGACTCATCAAGTTCTTGCTTATTTTGTAGTGGGTCAACTAAAGCCATTGCCGGTAACGGCGCTACAATACTTCCCATCGACATTTGAACACCATAGGGTGAGCGTCGCTTTATCATTTGTGGCACAAGTTTAGCTGGATCATCTAATCCCATACTACCAACCAATTCAAAGAAACTAGCGACTGTATTATCATGGAAATTTTTCACGCGATCACTTTTTGACTCTATATCAATGGCTTTTGCTCTAGCGGGATCTTGAGTGGCAACCCCTGTAGGGCAAAGATTAGTATTACAATGTCTTGATTGAATACAACCAATGGCCATCATCATTGTTCTAGCTGCATTGACTACATCAGCTCCAGCAGCAATTTTTGCCAATAGATCAAAACTCGAAGCGGTTTTACCTGAAGCAATGATTTTTATTTTGTCTCTAAGCCCAACACCAACTAAGGCATTATTGACTATGCTTATGCCCTCTAAACATATTAAACCTAAACGATTAGTAAACTCAACGGGGGCAGCACCGGTTCCACCTTCAGCACCATCTACAGTGATAAAGTCGGGTGTAATACCTGTTTCTAGCATTGCTTTACAAATACTCAAAAACTCTGCGGGGTTACCAATACATAGTTTGAAGCCAATAGGTTTACCGCCACTTAAACTACGTAACTGCTCGATAAATGCTAACAAATCTTTTGGTGATGTACATTCAGGATTAACTGCAGGCGAGATACAGTCTTTATCCTTTGAAATATGTCTGATATGGGCAATTTCGTCAGTGATTTTTGCTTTTGGTAGCACACCACCATGACCAGGTTTTGCTCCTTGACTTAACTTTATTTCAATCATTTTTATTTGTGGTAATTTTGCTGTTTTCTCAAAGGTACTGGGATTAAAGCGCCCCTGTTCATCACGACAACCAAACAGTCCAGTACCTAACTGCCAGACGATATCTCCGCCATGTTTTAAATGATACGGGCTAGCAGCCCCTTCACCTGTGTTATGAAAACAGCCGGCTTTTTTAGCACCTAAATTCAATGCTTCAATGGCATTAGAACTTAAAGAGCCAAAGCTCATTGCTGAGATATTTAGATACGAAGCAGAGTATGGTTGTTGACAGTTTTCGCCACCAATAATGACTCGTTTAGCTGTTTCTTTTATGTGTGTAGGTGCTAACGAATGCCATAGGCTAAGATAGTTATCTTCGACAAGGTTACGTTGGGTGCCAAAAGCAATAGTATCTCTGACATTTTTAGCACGTTGATAAACTAACGTACGTTGCTCTCGGTTAAAAGGACGTTCTTCTGTATCGTTCGCTATAAAGTATTGCTGGATCTCAACGCGATAAGACTCAAGAAAATAACGAAGGTAAGCAACTACAGGATAAAGACGATTAAGACTATGCCGACTATAAAAAATATCATATATACCGATAATGCTATAAAGCAATGTGGAAATTAAAACGATGAAACTAAAGGCACTATGGCTGTGCATATAGAAGTACCCTGCTGAAAAATTACCAATACTGGCAATAAACCATAGAGCTTTTTGCATGATGGTCATGAAACATCCTTATATAAATATAATTATTATCTTAGTCAAACGCATTAATCAAAGGTGGTTATCAATTAGTTTGTTAGTAATAACTTACCATTATTCACTATTCTTTGAATACGAAAGTTTTTATAAACTATGCTTATTGCCTTACTTTTCATTTAAAACATAAGCTTACTGTTTTATGTTGGCTTGCTAATCACTGAATTACAGAAAGAAAAAAAATTTCTTATTCATTTACCTATGATTAGTTATCTCCTAAATTTGCATTTCAAGGGTTACCATATAAGCTTATATTAATTAGCTCTTAGGTCTAAAAGCATGATGTTAAGTTCACAAATACATTTGTCAACTTTCAATGATTTATTCAAATACTTTGAATGTTTTCATATAAGAGAAATTTATGAAAAAAACTGATAGTCACATAATTTTACCCCGTGTAAAGCGATATAAACTATTTTTTCTAATGCTTGCAATGTCGGTGTCTACAACCTCTTACTGTTATGCACAGGGAGCTGCTGAGCCATCAGAGTCAGCTAAAACAAAATATCAACTGGAGCTTGAAAGACAATCAAAAATACTGATTCAACAGGGGCAAGAAATTGAAAACTTAAAACGTCTAATTAAAAACCAACCGCCTAAAAATAACCAGCAAAAAAAAAGCTCCTCGACAAATAAAAAAACCCAAAAAGCCAACAATAAAAAGCCTAAATCTTCGGCAGTTATCAATAAACCTGTAGGCAAAGCGCCACCTAAACAAGCCACCCGTATTGATGTGTCTGCAATACCTAAATTAAGTACAAACAATAGCGGTGTTCTAACAAGATCAGGTACATTGATAATAGAACCGAGGTTAGGTTATTCATATACCGATTCCAACCGTGTATTTTTAGATGCTTATTCTTTCCTCCCTGCACTTGTTGTTGGTTTAATAGACCTCAGAGAAATTAAGCGCCATACGTTTATCGGTAGTCTCGGTGCTCGTTACGGTGTAAATGATCGTTGGGAGGTCGACGCAAAATTTTCGTACATAGGACGAAATGACAGTCAACGCTCTCGTCCGGTAAGTGTCGGTGTTAGTGAAGATGAAATATTTACCGCCAGTGGCGGTGATATGGGGGATATAGAATTATCTACCCGCTATCAGCTTAACTCTGGCGCTAATGGTGGAGCAATTTATGTGTTCAATCTAGTGGCAACAATTCCGACAGGTACAAGTCCATTTGAAGTTGAGTATGTAGAATCGAATCCAGGAGTTGTTTTTCCTACCGAGTTACCAACAGGATCTGGTTTCTACAGTGTTCAACCAAGTTTAACTGCCATTTATTCAACGGATCCTGGCGTACTTTTTGGTAATATTAGTTACGGCAATAATTTAGCAACCGATGAGGATGTCGGGCAAGTGAATCCTGGTGATAGCGTAGGGTTTAGCTTTGGTTTAGGTCTTTCATTAAATGATCGTACTTCTATGAGTTTAAGTTACTCCCATAAACATGTATTAAAGTCTAAAATTGATAATATCAAAATTGAAGGTAGTGAACTTGATATTGGACAGTTGATTATCGGTTATTCATTCAACTATTCGACAACAACTAATTTAAACTTATCTTTGAATATTGGTGTTACCGACGATGCCCCAGATGTTCGACTAAACTTTAGAGTTCCGATGATGTTTTAGCATGATACTTCTAAACAGTTACGCTTCTATTTACCGCTCACGTTGAAACCCAATGGTAATGAAAGCCACTTTGAAACTAGCAGTTAAAACAAAAAATGAAGCCCTAGTTATTCTATTTCAAATTAATTTGTCATCATTTTAGTCTCTATAAAGTCAGTATTTCTAAAGCAGTGCTTGAGATGTTTTGTACTGTTCCCTACCGAAACTCTTTGTTGTATTGATTTTAAGCCATCATACCCTCGCTCATTAATAGAAAGGGCTCTCGGTACAAAAGACAGAATGTTAGGTTATGAGGAAGCAATTATCTTGGGTATTCTATTTTAAATAGCGCAGGTAAAAGAATATCTGGACTCTTTTATGTAAGCTTTTTCAAGCACATACTCTCTGCCAATCAGAGAGTCATTCTGAGTAGATTAACTTTGGGGTTAATAGTTATTAATTAATGGTTATCGGCAACGAATGTAAATTATAAAATTGACTAGCACTTGGGGTCAAGTTGATATTATTTAAGTTTTTAATATCAATGTTTATATTATTTATTGTTTGCAACGTTTGGTTGTCTAGGTCATTTTGGATAATGGATTGAAATAGATCATCAGATAGCCCTGGTATATTCAGTTTTCCATCGTTAACTAAGTGCTGATTATCTGGGGTTGAAAAATAAGAACTAGCGGTTTCTTCACCATTTCTAAATAGTAGTTTTTCAAAACTAATATCTACAATGACACCGTTAGGTAATATAAATCCGCCTCGAGAATAAGCTAAGTGCGTATCAGATACCTTGTGCCATTTCTCTATCTCTACAGATGATTGTTCAACATCTTCATTTGCCAAGCTTGAGGCTGAGCATAGCCCTGCAATAATGGTAGATATCACCATCATACGTAGATTATTTAGAAGCATGTCTGAGTTAATATTCATGTAAATATCCTAAAAGTTAAATCAGAAATCAATAGAAGAGGGTTGGAGTATATTAAATAATGCTAAACTAGAATGATCAACAGCAAGACCTAAGTGGCCCTTTACTCGTAAATTCCACTCATCTTGTGTTTGGTAATGATTAGAAGCAATATCTTTTTTATCCTGGATAACAAAAACAATTTGTTTATTCCACATTTTTTCAAACTCTTGTCTGCTGTAAACTTTAATTCCCAAGGCAGGGTCGCCCACTAAGACTTCCTTTTCATCGCTACCTTTTATAATAACAAAGTGCATATAGCCCTTATTATTAATAATAGTAATGGCCGGAATTTCAGCTTTTGCTAGTTGATTTAAACTTATTTTAAAACCATTAGATCTATAACCTCGTCGTGATAAATATAACTTCATATCGAACAGTGAAAAGCCATGTTTCTGTATTTTTTTTTGATCACCGTTGCTATACATATCTTTAAAAACCATCAATTCATCAACAACATCGTCATAATGAAAAGATAAAAGACTTGCTAGGGTTGCTGAACCGCAACTGAAGTCATATTGTTGCTTATAGATAGTTTTGAAACGTTGTTCTTTGATGCTTGAAACATTTATTGAAAAATTACCTCCGCTGAAACCTCCTCCTAAATTAACTGTACCTGCATAAACAGGAAACATTAGCGTTAGTAATATGGCTAGCAATGACATAGATACCTTAAACAATTTATTCATAATGGGTACCTTTACTCAGGGGTTATTGTTACTGTAATGATAGTCGAATCTTGAATAATGACATTGTTTCCCGTGTTTTGAATAATTGAAAATACACCACTTGCGTCGCTAAATGATCCTTGATCAATGATGTTATATCCAGTAACGCTATCACTCACTTCATTATCAGTAAGCTCAGCTCTTAAGCTTGCATTATTGGTAACATCAACGACTCCACCAAGGCCTCGGATTTGATCTAATTCTTCAAGCAAAACCGGTGCAACATCGATAACCGCAAAATCTACAACAACTTCTTCAGCAGAGGCTTTGTAACTTATGAAAATTAACAAGGTCAACAAGATTAGTAGACGATTACTTTGATATAGCTTTTTCATAGCCCTTATCCTTATAGGAGTTGCTAACATCATGTCAGCAACTCCTTTAACGTCGTTTTACATAAACCTAACGAGTCGGTGTATCAAGAGTTCATTGGTTTACGTTAACATTCCCTTGAAGTGATACTTGTTGCTGAGTTAAAGCATTATTACCAAGATTTTGCACATTTTGGTTAATACCTGCAGTACCATTGAACGTATCTGTCATATTGTTGCTATTCGTGACTGTAGAAGCACCATTGAGATTATATGCTACATTGTTTTGAGTCACTGTACCGTTTAGAACAGATTCATTAACTCTATACGTTGTAGTAGCTGTGCCGCCATTATTCGCTGAAGATGTTCCCCATCCATCAGCCCAAGCTCCACTATTATCACTATTGTCTGTATTGGTACTATTATCACTGTTGTCAATACTGGCAGTCCCGCCATTATTCGCTGAAGCTGAGTGATCAGATGCCTCAGCATAACTATTGTCACTGTTATCAGAGTTATCGCTGTTGTTGGTGTTATCAACAGTAGCTACTCCACCATTGTTAGCAGCTGCAGACCCCATAGCATTAGCATTAGTCATACTATTATCCGAGTTATCCGAGTTATTGCTGTTGTCGGAATTATTCGAATTATCATTACCATTATCTGAAATAGCTAAATCTAAATCAGTACTGTTATCTGAGTTGTCCGAATTATCAGAATTATCACTATTATCAGAATTGTCTGAATTATCACTATTATCTGAGTTGTCGGAGTTATCATTAAAACTATCTGTAACAGCAACGTCTAAATCATTGCTGTTATCTGAGCTATCCGAATTATCTGAGTTGTCAGAGTTATCACTATTATCAGAATTATTGCTGTTATCGTTAGCATTATCTGAAATGGCTAGGTCTAAATCAGTGCTGTTATCTGAGCTATCCGAGTTGTCAGAATTATCCGAATTATCCGAGCTGTCATTACCTGAATCGGCTATATCAACGTCGAAATCATTACTATTATCTGAGCTGTCCGAATTATCTGAGTTATCACTATTATCAGAGTTATCATTAGCATTATCTGAAATAGCTAAATCATTACTATTATCCGAGTTATCCGAATTATTAGAGCTGTCATTGCCGGAGTCGGCTATATCAACGTCTAAATCGTTACTATTGTCAGAGTTATCGCTATTGTCGGAGTTATCATTAGCATTATCTGAAATAGCCAGATCATTACTATTATCCGAATTATCCGAATTATTAGAGCTATCGCTGTTATCTGAGTTGTCAGTATTATCGGAATTATCATTAGCATTGTCTGAAATGGCAACATCTAGATCAGCGCTATTATCACTGTTATCTGAATTATTGGAGCTATCGCTGTTATCAGAATTGTTTGTGTTATCGGAGTTATCATTAGCATTATCTGAAATAGCTAGATCATTACTATTATCCGAGTTATCCGAATTATTAGAGCTATCACTGTTATCTGAATTATTAGTATTGTCGGAGTTGTCATTAGCATTATCTGAAATGGCAACATCTAGATCAGCGCTATTATCGCTATTATCAGAATTATCTGAGCTATCACTGTTATCCGAATTGTTGGTATTGTCGGAGTTATCGTTAGCATTATCTGAAATCGCTAGGTCGTTACTGTTATCCGAGTTATCCGAATTATTTGAACTATCGCTGTTATCAGAGTTGTTGGTGTTGTCGGAGTTATCATTTGCATTATCTGAAATCGCTAAGTCATTACTGTTATCCGAGTTGTTGGTATTATCGGAGTTATCGTTAGCATTATCTGAAATCGCTAAGTCATTACTGTTATCCGAATTATCCGAGTTATTGGAAGCATCACTGTTATCAGAATTGTCATTAGCTGAGTTATTGCCTGAATCTGCAACATCAACCGCTAAATCGTTACTATTATCTGAATTGTCGTTACTGGTAGTTGCCGTCGAGCTTTCATTTGCTGCGGATGAACCATTATTCGCTTCATTTGCCAATGCTACATTGGCAGCAGAACTAAGTATCAGGGCAATACTTACTGCTAGTATATTTTTGTTAAAAAATTTCATATTTTATACTCCACTAAAAATTATTTAGTAACTATTAATCTGATTGAAAATCTAACGCTACAAGAAAAATAGTGACACCTTAAACGTCCATATAAAGCGTGTATGCCTATATAAAAAGCGTTAACCTATCTCTGTGTTAACATATATCTGAATGCACCGGCTTTGTATTCACTGTGAATAGTAGTTCACGGCTAACTTAAAATTCCATTAAAGAC
>OJBB01000170.1_pt1 | contig 25156 bp, 34 predicted proteins | sample 1590401 | NCBI WGS metagenome assembly OJBB01 (sample SAMN05416789, study PRJEB24817) | seawater metagenome | isolation source: Sea water | place: Canada:Atlantic | collected 2013-07 | reverse complement strand
GCCACATTAAAAAGAGCTTAAGACGTAAATAGCTTTTAGTCCGCTTTGTCGGAACGGTTGCCGTTAGATACGTAAGGACTAACGTCAGCTTTCATATCTTAAATAAACGTAAATCTGGGTGAATCCTAGAGATAATTTAGATCGGGTTTGTGGCACATGCAGTCTACTTATTTCTAATGTTATTGATGGGCACTAAATGAGTACCGCCCAATAACATTGTTTTTTTTACAATATTTTGGACATAAAAAAACCGCAATTAAGCGGTTTCTTATCATAAACAATGTTCTGTTTATGGCCAAATCAAAAAGTTACTAGGTATAACTAGTTGATTAAAAAGGTCTTCTTTTGGTGGAGCGGGGGGGAATCGACCCCATTTAAATAAGCTTAAAAACAATAACTTACAGTGTTATCAGTGGTTTAGCGTTATGACTTGTTAGTAAATGTCATAGTTTGTTAGTACTATTGGGACGTAAATGGGACTTAAATGGGGGCTAGTGGGTTAAACTTTATTACATCTTCAAGGTGGGTTTGACTAAAATGCGCATACTTCATTGTATCTGTAATACTAGCATGTCCTAGCACTTGCTGTAATACCAGTATGTTTCCGCCATTCATCATAAAGTGACTTGCAAAGGTATGTCTTAATACGTGACTGCATTGTCCTTTAGGGAGTTGAACCGCCGTCCGTTCTAATGCTTTTCTAAATGCCCCAATACAGCTAGTAAACAATCTACCTTTCTTTTTTGGGATCTCTTTTGCTAAATCATCATTAATTGGGATTGTTCTATTTTTCCCGCCTTTGGTGTTTGTGTAAGTAATTCTGTTATGTGCTACTTGTCTATTAGTTAGGTTCTCGGCTTCGCCCCACCTTGCACCAGTTGATAATGCTATTTTAGCAACAAGATACGCATCTTCATTTCTAGATTTTTTTAACTCTTCAAGTAGCAACGGTATTTCATCAGGTGATAAATAACCCATTTCAGGCTGTTTATATTTTAATGCTCTTACATTTTTAATCGGGTTTTCATTAATTTCATTTAATCTTATCAACTCGTTAAACATGGCGTTTAAATAAGTTTGCTCATTGTTCACTGTTTTTATAGATACAACTTCTAATCGTTCGGCTCTATATTCTGACCAATCATTTGCTGTTATTTTTCTAACTATGGGGTTTTTCATTTTGTCGCACATGGCTTTCATTTTAGCTAAACGTTTCGTTATGTCGTTTAAGCTTTTGCCGTGTAATTTATGCCAGAGTTCAATTAATTCGAGTAAACGTCTGTTATCTTCTGGTGCTATTTCCCATTCTTTAAGATTATGATGTGTTGATATTTTATGGTTTAAATACCTTCTTGCTTCGCCTAATGATAAAAGTGATTTTCTGAAACGTGTTCCAGCATGACCGTTTGGTCTTAAGTCCACTAGATAAGGTTTGCTTTCAGAATCAGTTTTCCAAATTCCATCTTGTATTTTTTTAATTTTATTCATGGCTAAATCCTATATCCTTTTGAATATGTTACTCCATATTATAAAATCTTCTAATCTAATCTTCACTTAGATGTGAAAGCAGACGTTTCATGAATTAGTTTTTACGACTTTTTTGTGCGCTAAGCGGAAGTTAGCCTCATTATATTTATCCTATATTTTCTAATGAGTTGTAAAAGTAATTTATGACCCAATATTGAAATCTAGGGGTATTAATGTGTATCTGACCCTATTACTTAATTAAATTTAATCGTATATAACATTTACATAATTACCAGGAGAAAAAAATGAGCAATATATATAACATAGGTGACTTAGTGAAGCTGAAGTCTGGCGGGCCTAATATGTCGGTCGAAAAAGTTATGACTAACACAAGAATGGAATTTATAGGGAAATACAGGTGCCAATGGTTTGCTGGAAAGAAGGCCGATACCTGTGACTTTCCTGAAGCATCATTAGTTTTAGCTACACCTGAGAAATAAAGGTGGACGCTATAGCTGTATCTTCATGGATGAAAGATCAACTCAACAAGGACGGATGTATATATCAGGATGATGTTGTTGATTATCTAGTTAAGTCCGAAATTGATTCTCTTCTTAGAGAAAATAGTGATGGAAACCTAGTGTTGAAGCCTAACCTTTTAAATGCATTTAAAAAGCTGACTCCAGACGATGTTGTATGGGTCAAGCCAGATAAATATTGGCGTTTTAGGGTGTTAGAGGATGAACCTGGTCGTAATGCCAGGGGCTAGTCTACAAGTTAACAAAACGGATAAATAACAGTCGGTTGCGCTCGTTCCTCACACATTGTAGCCAACTATTATTCCCCTTAGCAAAGCGTTATCGATACAAAACCTAATCCAACCTGTCCAATTAACTAAAATGCTAATGTCTGCTTTGTGGCAAAAGTGACCACAACTTGGACTGTTATATAGTTAATAGGTTTAGAGGCTAGGCCAAAATTAATAAGAGAACATTAAATGAATCGATTTATAAAGAACACCTTTGCCATAGTAATATTATCTTTTATTTCAACTGCTAGCTATGCCGTAACTAATAAGGTCGTTAGCTTTAGTTCGGCTAAGAAAAAGTTGTACTCTAAAGTGTTCAATAACACAGGTGAAACACTATATTGTGGTTGTAATTGGTCAGCTAGAAAGACAGATTTAAATAGTTGTGGTCTACAAAGTTTCTTTCCTAAAAAACAGAGAAAGCGCTCTCTAAGAACAGAGGCTGAACATATTATCCCTGCATCTTGGATGCTTAAAGTTAACAACAAAACAAGGCAATGCGCTATTGATTCAAAAGCAGTAAAAGACAGTGCGCGTAAATATTGTCAAAAGCATGATTTAGATTATAAACAAGCCCATAATGATTTAGTAAATTTGTACCCTGCTGTGGGTCAAGTCAATGCTGACCGTTCAAATAAGCCATTTGTAGATGTTGCTAAGAACAAAGTTAAGACCTACGGAAAATGTGATATTGAAATAGGCTCAAGAGGAATTGTGCCACCTTCCGATAAGAAAGGTGATATTGCTAGAGTCGCTTTTTATATGACAGAATCTTACGGAGTTACTTATTCACAAAGACAGCTTCAGTTGTTCAAGAAATGGGATAAACAAGACCCCATTTCAGCACAAGAAAGAGCACATAACAGACATGTTGTTGAAGTTCAGGGTTTTGGATTAAAGCAATAAACTTATAAGTTATGACTTAATGGTTAAATTTTTTTTCACTGTGGCTTGCTGTCCATTCCATATCGAATTTTTTTGCCTCTTCATCCCTTTTACTTAAGCATCTTGAAAATACTTGTATGTTCTTAGGCAATATACATTCTTTTGGTTTGTCATAGTATTGTATCCAAGCGTCCTGCTTTTCGTCTTTGAACTTTCCCTTTAGAGATACTTTATTCGTTATATTTTTAGTTGGGTAATTGCTATAGCTATATTTTTTATATGCTGTTTTTTGATTGCTTGTTGTTTTATAGCTCTTTGACTTCTTATTTTTACCTTTTCGGCATTTTTGATATTCGTCGTGTTTTCTATGCTCTTTCTTTCTTAAATATTCGGTAGATTTATGTCTTAATTGAGATTGAACATTTTTAAGAGCATTCCATTCTGATTCGCATTTAGACTTTGCAAAGATTTGATTTGAAACTATTAATAAGCCGATTGTCATTAATGTTTTTAGCATTTTATATATCCTTATTGCTATTTTTACTTAAACACTGCGTTTTTTTGTAATCCCTTGTAATGTTAATATATTGTAAATTTCATTATTATTCTCGTCAATTTCGTTTTAATTTAAGTTTAAGGGATAAACATGGAGATAAGAAGCGGACAGTTAGCGACCCAATATCAACAAAATCTAAAAAGCCAACAAAAACCAGATGAAAAAGGCAGTGGCGAGACAGCTCCTGTTGTTAGTTCTTCTGATACTTTGAGTATCTCACCTGAAGCTCAAGTCCTTTTTGATAATGGTGGTGGACACCCAGATAGGCCGAAAAAAGAATATTAATGATTAGTTTAGGTTTAGCGCATTTTATTGCTAAGTTTTATTTATTTACTTATTTTGTTGTTTTTGTTTTTAGTTTTATTAATCGAGATGAAAATAAGTCGAATTTAATAATTCTTAGCCTTGCTTTGTGTTATTGCATTTTTGGGCAGTTCTCGAAGATGTTTTTAAGTTTTTATACTTATTATTTAGGTGCAGCTTTTGGTTGTTTAGTTTCTATTACTATTTCACTTTTTACGCACTTATTTTTTAAACTTAAGCATGAAAAATCAACATTGTTTATTTATGGCTGTTATTTTTTAATTGCTATTAGTTATTTAGTAATTCATAGAGTTAGGGTTGTTATTTATGACACTGACGAATCAATTATGTGGTTCATCAACTTACAATCAATTTTTACGTTAACTTTATATTTTTTAAGTATTTGTGTATTTGCTTATGGAACAAGAATAAGATGGAGTTTCTACTTTGGGCGTTTATCTTTATAGTGTTTTTTGCTGTTTTTAAGACTTTAAAGTTTGAAAAGACTAGTAGTGTTTATCATGAAAAAGAGTTAATCAAACGCTATTTTGAAATTAAAAATATTCATTCTGATTATAGAATAAAATACCTTAGAGAGTGGGAATCACAAGCAAAATTGATGGTTGATAAAAGTGAAGTTTCATCAGTTAATAATGTTATTGATTTAGGAACGTTTAAGGTTATTAAATAGCTTTTCTTACTTTTTCATTCGTCTTTATGTCGCAATTCTCTATAATTTCAGACGTTATTATATTAGCCATTGTTGATATTTTTACGTCTTTGTTTAATACGATCATATCAGTTTGCATCATTGCAAAAATCCCCTCGGTTATAGACGTTTTTAACTCATTTACATCAATTGTATTATTTTCTTTTCCGAACAATAAATAATCCATAGACACGTCAAATTTTTCTGAAGTCATTGCACATGCTTCAAATGGAATTCCCTCACGTTTTCTGGTCGTTGTTGCCCAGTTATCTTTATAACCATACATATTTGAAAGTTCTTTTAATGTTTTAGCATTATTTTCTTTCATTAATCGAAAAAAAATATCTTTAGAAATCATGGTCATAATTAAAATCACCTAAAAAAGTCACTTTCAGGTATTGAAAGTCACTGTGTGTGCGTTTACTATCTCGTAAGTTACATTAGGTAACGAGTGGTGACACTATAGGCGAGATATTATGTTAACAGGCAATATTACACTCACAGACAGTCAATTTAAATCACTAAAAAGTGATTTAGTGCTTTTAAGTATGCCTTTCATAACTGTAGCTGACTATTCGCGTATCACTGGCGATTCTGAGGGTAATGTTCGCCAACAAATTCACAAAGGCTTGTTACCAATTAAAGCCAAATTAAAACTTCGTGAAAAAACATTCATCAATATGGATGCTTTACGCCTTGAAGCTCAGGCGGTTTCTTAATCATGAACAATCCTAACGTCTATTTTCAAAGAGAAGACTGGGGCGATGTTGCTATACAGCACAACGGCCAAGTGCATCACTTTTGTAACTTAGTCTCGTTAATTGGATTTCTTCAAACCGTTCATGGTCACGAATTCAACTTAATTGAAGTTGATGAAACTAACTATCACGAACTACAACGACAAGGGGCTTTTGATGAAGACTAAACCAACAACAATCCCTTGTTTAGTTGATGCCTTGTCCCTTACTTGGTCACCACAAGAACTATTAAACATTAAACGCATGGCTAAAGTTGGCGCTTGTATCAAAGGCGAATTAATCGTTAAAGCTAAAGATGCTGCTTTAAATCGTGAACTAGCAAAGCTTGAAGAGACAAAAAACAAAGAACTCTTAGGTACTACCGCATTCAATGCACATGAATACGAAGCCATTTTGACTCGTTACAAAGAGTCTTGTAGCACCATTACACGTGAATATAACAATCGTAGACATAAAGATTTACCGCTTAAATCACTAGCACTTTCAGACAATGAAGTCGCTGCACGTTACGAATTACGTGACATGTTAAAAGGTGAATTAGAAGTCGATACAGCCGTTAAATATGGTGACCGTTTAAACAATTTATTAGACAACATTGGCGTAGATTTACTTGATGTTTTGGGCTGTGGCGAGGTTGAACGCTTTGTCTGTCGCTTGAATAACGTCTTCACATCGGAAACCTATGTTTGGACAGTTAAGAATAATCCGACAGGACGTTTTAATTATTCTTACTCAGCAACGCTCTATGCCGATGGCGAGCAAGCGGGTGTTATTTGTTGGGGTGGTAAAAACCTTGGTTGTTACGTGTCGTTCATGGGAACGGGTTGTAATGCCTTGGATATGAAACGCCTCTATGAAGAAATCAAAAACATACCGGCACTGAAAATTACGCGCATCGATTTAGCGCATGACGATTACGCAGGGAAGCACTCTATTAAGCGAGCATTGACCAAGGCCAAGAAAGGCCAGTTTAACTCTGGCGGTCGCCCTGCTTGTTATATGTATGTTGAGTCTGGTCATTTAACGGAAAAAATGCTGAAAGAGAATTTCAAAGACTTAAAAGCGATTAGTAACGAATCAACTAAATCAACGGCTAAAAAGACCTTTGGTTTTATTCCAAGTAAAGGAAAAACGCTTTATATCGGCTCACGTGAATCGGGCAAGCTTTTACGCATTTATGAAAAAGGTAAACAGCTTGGTGATATGAAATCTAAGTGGGTACGTTGGGAAGTTGAATTACATTCAAGCCAACGAATAATTCCATTGGATGCCATGGTAAAACCGAGTGAATACCTTGCGGCCACTTACCCAGCACTCGCGTTCTTGAGTGTTGAGCAATGCAAAATCAAAACATTGGTTAAGCAAGCAACCATGACCATAGAAAAGATTGTTGAAAACCAAGTTATCAGCACACGTAAAGCCATCAACATGATGCGCGTTATTTGTGGTTTATCTGATAGTGAAATTGTAGAGAAATTTGTAAAAGACATTGAAGAGCCTGACTGCCGTTCATCAATGCCTAAACGGTTGAAAGCCTCAGTTATTGAAGAGTGGGTTTTACAACAACAAGCACAAACGGCAGCAGCTTAAACATTTAATTATTTGGAGATAAACATGAGTATTCAAACAGGTATTTTTTTACGCGGTCTTTTAGTCGGTACTAAGTTAACTAAAAATCGTTACATCGATAAAGGTGGTGTAGCTCAAGAGAATAGCTATACCGAAATTGGTATTGAAGTCTCTTTTATTAATGGTTTTGACCAAGAACAAAAAATGATTAGAACAGCACGTATTAGCGCTGAAAAAGAAAAAGATGCGTTCTTTCTTCAAACGCTTTCAGAAAATCACGGCGCTTTGGTTGAACTCCCTGTAAACGTTGGTGACTACCGCAACGTTTACGTTGATTCAAAAGCAGTACTGCTTGTGATTGAACCTGCTCAACAACAGAAAGCTAGCTAATTACAGGTAAATATTATGACCTTTTTAATTGCCCTTAACTTTATAGCACTCGTTTATTTCCTTTATCGCGTTCATACGAATTTGACTAATTCAGTCAAACCAATGAAGCAAGCTAAAGAGAAATCATTCGATGAAAAGTTAAATGCAGCAGCTTTAAAGGTACGTAATAAATGAAAGCTTTAATCATTATTTTTCTTCTTTTCTCATTTAGCGCTACTGCGGCCGACTGTGTAAAAGTAAAAAGTAATGGTGTTTTAGCCATAAGTAATCAGCCAGTAGATGCTTGTCCATCGGGTTTGATTATTTTAACCAAGTCTGACTATGACGCGATTTCTCTTGAAGCAATCGTGGCCGTTCTCAAAGACTTGTTCGAATTCTCTGTTGAGGATTTCGCATACTTTAATGCGATTTGCTTAATAGGGTTTATAACTGGCCATTCACTTGGTCGTGTCAACCGAATATTCGGTAAGACATAATTTTAAAACTAATCCTTTAAGGGGAAAAACATGAACACATTTAACAAAATGAAAAACCGTATTGCTAACTCAAAAGGCGCTAAAGCTTTAGCTGCTGGTGCAACTGGCGCTCTAGCTTCTTTTGGTTCAATGGCAACTGACCACTCTGCAGCAATTGGTGCGGCTGGTACTGATGGCTCTACCAATGTTGAGGCGGCTGTTGTTGTTATTTTAACACTTGCGGCTGTTGTGACGGGTGTTGGTATTGTTTACAAGTTGCTTACTTCTAAGTAAGAGCATTAAGCATGCTTACTTCATTAATGTTTGCGACCATTTTTACTTATTGTTTTGTTGAGGGGTTTTCTAGTGGCATACGTACAAGTTAATAATGCGTCGCATGCGTTGAAATTAGCGGCTTTTATAGTCGCTTTTTTTTCGCCTTTTTTTTCTGTTGCTGATATTTTCACCGATGGAACTGTGGTGACTGTTCCCCCTAAAGACGTTTTATCTTCAACGATAAATTGTAGTGGTGGTGGTCTTGTTTCGACTACTTCAGCAGAGGGAGATACATTTACAAATAAACAATTAAGCGGAATTTGTTATGGTTCTTTAGCACCAAAAATACTTAATAAAGCCATTTATAATGCTTGTAATGGTAAAAGCTCTAAAAAGGTTGAAGGTAATACTTCTTATGTTATTGAGGTTAAGTATCACCCGAGATATAGCAGCGAACCATGTTCATTAGCTTTTACAACTGATCGTTCTCGTATAACTGGTAGTGTAGTTAATACGGTTGAGTCTCAAATTTGTCCTCCTGACATTGCACCATTGGCCATTTCATCAACTGAAATAAATGGACAGAAAAGATGCTATAACCCTGATGATGTTCCTACTGATGAAGAAGATGAAGAAAAAGAAAAAGAGTGTAAAGGTCTTGTATTAGATTCTGGTAATAATACGGCTCCAGATATGTGTTACACATCACCAACAGGTAGTAAATCTTGTAATATTCAAAAAGTAACTACGGGTAGTGGACCAAATACAGGTACTTATTATAAAGGTGTTTCCGCTTCTCTTGGTGGCTGTGTATCTTCGGAAAATCCTCCATATGATGATGGTGGTACGGGTGATGCTAAGGACGGTTGCATATATTCTGATGGTGTTAATTATTGTGCAGCTAACAAAGCTAAACATTGCTCTACAACGCAAGGCTCTGAGATTTGTGATGATGGCTGTATCGGTGTCGGTAATGAACTTTATTGTGATACCTCAAAACATCCTGATGTTGGTGAGGGTGATAGTAATTATTTTGATGATAAAGGTACTTGCTCTGTTATTTCTGCCTCTTCTAGTCGTGGCTTTTGTGAAGATAATGACGGTGAATGGGATGAAACGAGTGATTATCAGGAAACAAGTTGTCCTGCTGGGGCTGGTACTTGCTCTGTTGCGGTAGCTGGTCTTTGTGCTTCATGTTTTGATGCGGGTGGAAATTGGACACCTGATCCAAGTGCACTGTTAAGTGATGAAGCTAAAGTGGGTATTGAAAATCAAGCTTTAGCTAAAACGGGTAACAATAAACTTACTCAAATAGAACATGGTCAACGTAAAACGGCCGAGGCTACTCAATCAACGATTAAATCGGGTAATGCAAAAGTTGTTGCGGCCATTGAGTCTTTAGGTGAAAAATTAACTGAAGATGAAGAAAAAGAAAGTTTTACCACGACAACTACCTCCCCAGATAAATCAAAAATAAACTCCTTGTTTGATGATGCCAGTAAAGCTGCTTTGCAGGTTGAGATTGAACAAATCAAAACTGATATTTCATCTTTTGTTACTAGTGCAAGGGCTGAGGCTACTAGTTTAATTACTATTACTGTCCCTAGCTCTACTGGCTATGAGTCTCGTGTCTTGGCTTTATCACAAGGTAACTTCGATTTAACTTTAGGCCGTTTTGACTATTTTTTTAAATTGTTATCAGGCCCGATTATGTTTTTATGTTCGGTTATTGCTGGATTTATTTTATTGAGGAAAGATTAATGAAAAAAATACTATTGATTTTCTTATTTATACCCTTTATTGCTTTTGGTGATACTTATCAAGATGCTGCTGGCTCTTCACAAATGGTAGCTGATAGTTTTAGTGAATTATGGACTTATTTTTTTGATGATGTTCCTAGCATGTTTCAACGCTTGACTGCATGGGCTGTTATTTGGTTAGTTAAAGCAAAGTTATATCTTCAGCTTGAGTTGATGCAGTATTCGTGGGGTGTTGCAAAGGTGATTATTCAGGACTTAAATATTATGTCTCAAATAACGGCTCAAATGGCTTTGTTGCCTCAAGATGTTAGACAAGCTTGTGTTGATATGCGTTTTTTTGATGGTGTTAATTTGTTGTTTAATGCTTATATAACCAAGTTTGTAATGAATTTTATAAGGTGATTTTTATGTTTAAATTTGCTCCTGCAATATTGGTTGTCTTGTTTTTACTTCTTTTTCTCTTGGTGTTTTTTGGGGGTTCTATAGAGCATTCAATTCCATTTAAAGAGGTATATAAATATGTCGGCTAGTATTTTTCATGGCGCCCCTGGTTCTTTTAAGTCTGCTAGTGCTTTCTGGTTTGAAGTTCTCCCAGCTTTACGCGCTGGTCGTGTAGTTGTTACGAATATCGAGGGTGTATTAACTAAAGAATCTATTGAGATTGAACTCGATGAAGTATTTCCTGAAAGTGCTGATATTTGGCGATTATCAAGTCAAACTGAAACGGGTTTGTTTTTATGGCGTAGGTGGTTTTGGTGGATGCCTGTTAAGGCGTTTATTATTATTGATGAGGTTCAAGATGTTTTTCCAAATGACTCAAAAGTTTTTAAACCTGAGGATTTAGACAATCAAGGTATTGATTCAATAAAGGAGCATTTACCAGAAAAATTTTATAATCATTATAAGGTGGCTATAGAGCAATTTAAGCCTGATATTAGTGAAGGTACTAGTGACGATACAGGGGAAATCGTTTTAGATAAAGATGGTAATATTCTCTACCCTAAGCTTATGCGCGAAGCCAATATGCGTCATAGAAAGTATAACTGGGATATTATTTATTGTACTCCTGAAATCTCGGAAATTCACAAACTAGTACGTTCTGTTTGTGAGTTTGCCTATTTTCATAAATACAACCAAGCAGTCGAATTTATACCTTATTTCTATAGGAGGCCAAGAATTCATGAACATAGCCCTAAAAGCTCAGGACAACCCAAAAAGAAAGATGATATTACCAAGTGGCGAAAAGTCCCCCTTGAAGTTCACAAGTGTTACAGAAGCACAAGCACAGGCGGCATTACAAAGCGAGGAGGAGTTAACGGTTTTAAAGATCCTACACTTATTTTTACTATCGCCATATTATTTTTTGCTGTCGGCTATGCGACATGGTGGGCGTTTATTAAGGATGATAGTAAAGCAATCTCGCACGTTTATGTGGAGGGTAATAAGCAAGGTAGCGAAGCTTCTAGCAAGGCCACTCCTCAAGATACTAGTTTTTTTAATAGTGCTAACCTTAATTCGGGTAGTAATGAAATTCGCATTTCTTTAGAGTTGCCGTTCGATGCTACTAAGATTTACCTTACTGGTTATCAAGATGTTGTACTTAATAAAGACAAGAAATATAAACAATATTTTTTTGTTATGACTGCTGGTGATGACCAGATATCTATTAACAACCATGACTTGTATTACTTTGGTTATGAAGTCACTTTTATTAATGACTGTATGGTTAAGTTAAAGAGAAAAGACCGTTTTAAGATTGTTACTTGTTTGCCTAAATTGATTACTCCAGATGTTATTGCAAATCTTGTTGATCAAATGGCATTGAGTGAATAAATGCAGGAATTGATTGGTTTAGTTGTTTTGGGTAGGGTTAGGATGGGTTCAGGCATTCTCCCAAATCTCATAATTAATCAAATACAGTGTTTTAAGTACGTAGCAATTATCACGTACTTAAAGCGTTTTAGTACCAAAGCTGTTTAACCTGGTTAAACCGGCAAGCTAATTTTGGTACCAATTCATTGTCCAGGCACGCTTGCCAGGATAACTTTTTGGTACTATTTCATGTTTTTACGTTTTAGTACCAAACGTGCTTAACCTGGTTAAACCGGTAAGCTGATTTTGGTACCAATTCATGCGCCAGGCGCGCTTGCCAGGATAACTTTTTGGTACTAATCAGTTAAAATATCTAAAGCTTGTTGCAACCCTTTTTGCTGTCGCTTTATCGTTTTGATTTCTTCAAGTATCGCCTCTAGCTTTTCCAGCTTCCTTTTTGTTTTTCTTAAATCATTGGCTACTGAAACATGATTAACGATCGCTTTCTTTGTTGCACCAGCTGCGGTTGCTTCACTGTAATGTTGCTTGAGCTGTTCAACGAACGCGACGAACTCAGGCTCTGATTCATTAATTTTAATTAGCATTAGTTTTCTTCTCCACAACAATTACAAGTCCACGTTTCACAATGGTAGTTATCTTCATAAGCATCGAGTTCGATGACATCGTGAGTAGTTTCACATACACAGTTATCGCAATAACAGGTGTCGACTCTTTCGGTTCTAAGCATTGTTAATCCCTTTCATTCTTCCAGTGGTTAAGCTTCTTACTGTTGAGGGAATTAAATCTTTATTATCGCAACAGATACTAGCCATAAGTTTTAAATCATCAGCACATTCATCAGGTATCCATAGGGTTATTTTCTTTAATCCTTTATCGCGCATTTTCTGTTCATAGGTTGAGTTTCTAGAGGTCATTTAACACCTCGTCACTGGTGACGTAGCCCTGAATGAAGCTTTCAATCTGTTCATTAAACTCCTGACCGTAGATATTGAAACACCCTACACGATTATTTTCGTCGTTATACAAATCGTAAATCCATGATTCATCACATTTGCTGATGGTCACTTTATGCACGGCCATTGTGATACAACCAGACTGAACACAAAGATAGTCGTCGGTTGTCGCGGTTAATGTTAAGTTTTTTTCTTCTATTTCTAAGGTAGGTGTATTGGCTATAACAAATCTGTCGAATATGCCTTGCTCTTCCTTTTCGTTTATAGCTTTTGCTTTTGCCACAATTGCACGTGTATCTGTTTTTAGTTCTTCAATCTCATTTAAAGTGTTGGCGATTTCAGCTTCAATATTAGTCATGCTCTAAGTTCCTTGATAGTGTCAATTTAATGTGTACCCGTCGCGTAGCGACATAGGGGTGCGCGCTTAATTTGATGCTAATCAAACAGAGTGAGAGAATAATTTTGTCAATGAAAATCAAGGAGTGTCTGAGGTTATTTTTGTCTATTTAAAAATGTTCTTAGAAACCTTTATTTTACTTTACTAAATTAGGCTTGAAGCTCTTTGGAACCTTCTTTTGACCTTTTCTCTATTCTTTACTTACTGATTACTTTTATTACTTTTAGGCAACTGAGCTTTCAATTGACGACCTTTAGCGCCAATGACGAGGACGAGGGCGAAGCCTGAGCAACGAGGAAGAGGAATGGCGCGGTGGGAGGAAATGAAAGATTTTACTCCCGTTTAGTAATACGGGGGTAAAGTTTTTTCGGAGTACCTCTGTATGCGTTATATACCAACACTTACAGCGATTTGTCAGTTTTGCGTTTGTTCTTTTTTTAGCGAAGCGTTAAGAAAAAAAACAGACTGCACTTAGCGAGCGAAGCGATTCATTTAATTTCTAGTGTCTAGTCTCTTCTGCACTTTTTCGCGTAGCGAGTACACTAACTCCCCGTTATGTATTACGGGGGGAGAATCTACTAAAATATATGGCTTTATGTCGATAGTTCGATGTTTTAGTTCTTTAAATTCTGGTATAAGTACTATAGATAATTCGATATACATTTTACATAATTATAATTTATACAGGGATGAAGGCATGCCAAGTAAGGAAATAACATTAACCTATTATAAGATCAAAGCAATGGGTTTATATGCTCATACGGGGCAGAATGGCCAAATAGCTAGACAGTACTTAACTGCTAAAGATTTAATGAAAGAGCTTATGGAATGGGGGCATGGAGTTAACCGACAGTTTATTGAAACAGCAACATTTTCAGCTAATAGCCAGTCTCTTGAATCTTATTGTTTAGATTTTCATGAAGATAATGGCGAATATATTATAGCTCTTTGGAATAAAGTTCCAAATAGCAAAAATGGTTATTCCTCTGTCTCAGCAAAGAGTTCAACTTTAGATGCAACCGTACAGCATACACAAATTGGTAAGGATGATATTCCTGGTTATCCTACTTTCTTTTATATATCCCCAATAAAAAAATGTATAGCCACAATCAAACTAGATAACCATGTGCTAGGAATTACTCAGTTCAAATCATATTTAAAAGGTTATTTAAGACACTTCTCTTCACATTCGGTGAATAGAGAGGAAGGGGGCGAATTAATTCAAGGTCTTTGTGCAGAGTCTAAACCAAAAGGAACAATCGATAATAGGTTTCCTGATAAAGGGATATATCCTTCTTTTCATATGACACCTTTTAAAGATGTACTTCCAGAAGAATACCTTATGAACAATGCTCATTATATTACCAAAATTGTAAAAGACGTTACTACAGAAAACTTGTTGTTTGATAAGAATGAAAGTTATGTCGAGAAATGGTCTAGGTTTATGAATGGGATTCCGATTAGTAGGAAGGCAACAACTAGATTAACAATTCCTGTTAGCTTTACTTATGCGAATGTGAAGAAGCTAATTAAGCAATATCAAGATAATGATGGCTCTAGCGAATATAATGTTGGTTTTATATTTAAAGGAGATCAAAAAATTCATTGGCTTGCTGGAACTGTTGTAACTAACACTGTAGATGGAGACTTGAAAATGCTTTCTTCTGAGCGACCAGAATTAAAATCATTGATGCACCTTATAAAAAAGCTTGACCATAGTAAAATAATTGTTAAGGAAGTTGAAAGTGTCGCTTAAAGATATTATAGCAATTGTATTAGCAATTATAGTTTTTGCTATTGGATTCAAATATGGTTCAAATATTCCTTTTGCTAATCATAAAGAAATAATTGGCTTTTTGATTACCTTATCTGCAATCATATTTGGGGTTGTTGGTGCATGGTTGTCGATAACAAAAATTGAAATACAGCAAGGTATTTTAGATACTACATCAAATACTCAAGCTAATACTTTGATGAAACGAGCAAGAGAGTTGATTAAACCCTTGACGATTGCCTCATTAGTTTTGATTTGTGCCATTCTTTTTATTTTTATACAGCCTATTCTAACGTCTTTTAATTTATCAGTAGAGATAAAAGATTATTTGAGACCTACTAGTTTTGCTATTGTCTCTGTTATGGGGTATTCATTAATTTACTGTCTCGGTTGTATTATCCTACAAAGTGCTGATTTTCTTCTTAATTTATCTCAGGAAAATCAATTGCTAAGAACTAATCGATTCAATTAAATTATGCTTTTAAATTGTTATTTAACTTATAATAAAAAGCAGACATAAAAAAACCGCAATTAAGCGGTTTTTTATTTTTCTCTATTTTTTTATGTATTCTCATATACGCTAGGGACGTAAATGGGACATCGATAAAATATTCTTTTGTAATCTATTGATTTACAAAAGGTTTCTTTGGTGGAGCGGGGGGGAATCGAACCCCCGTCCAAAAAGCCTACGTTCTCGGTACTACATGCTTAGTCGCTCGTTTATTTAACCAATTAGACGCCAAGCGACAGGCTTCGTCATGGTGAGCTCGATACTATTTCGCGGTTCAGTCTCAAGCAAACTTCCCTCGCTAACCTATTTGGGGTGACCATCGATCCTCTAACCAATAGGTGAGATTTCAAGGCGATGGCTAGCCTAAGCGGCTAGTGCGAACGTATCGTCGTTAGCAATTATAGTTTTGCGGCTTTTTACCAGGCAAACCGCCCCTGGGCATGCACCTTGAGTTTCATGAATCTTGTCGAATCCTAGATCCGCCCCAAAGTTTTTTCTTTTCTAACTCTTCTTTCTATTATAGGTTCGATATACCTATGGATCGCATTATACAACGCTTAAGTTAAATAGACAACGTGGTATTTTTTAACCACTTACCTAACAAACAGCCTAACAAATTATCGATCTAAGTTTTTATTCTTCATTAAACGACCTTTATCAACAGCCCACTCTCTGTCTTTGATATCGGAACGTTTATCATGATCTTTCTTACCTTTACCCAAGTAAAACTCGAGTTTCACCCAACAGGCTTTCCAGTACATAGCTGTTGCAATCAAAGAGTATCCGTCACGTTCAACGGCAGCAATGATTTTATCTAGCTCTCTACGGTTAAGTAATAATTTTCTATCACGATTTGGATCACATACAACGTGACTTGAAGCAGCATTCAGAGGTGATATTTCAGCTCCTAATAAATAAGCTTCGCGGTCTTTAATATGTACGTAACAGTCAGAAATATTTACTTTGCCACTTCTAATACTCTTAATTTCCCAACCTTGTAAGCTCATTCCGCCTTCAAACTTGTCCGTTAAGCTATAGTTGTGCCTCGCTTTTTTATTTAAAGCGATAGTATTACTGTTAGATTTATTTTTAGATTTTTTCTTAGCCATCTTTATCATCCATTCCTTTGCCACAATAAGCAGCAAACGCGGTGATTATACTGAGAATAAATTTCTTTTGCATGAGAAAATCCTATTTAGGATGAAAATTTATGGATTTAGGCCAAATCTATTAAGATATCTCTCACTCAGCGAGAATTAAAAGGCTTAGAGGCAAGGCATTGATTGAAGAGAATGATTGCTCAGGATAATTGCTCCTGCATTATCTAATAAGCTGCATCCATGCCGCGTCCTTGTCGAAATTAATAACGCCGCATGTAAGCTTTACTCTTGATTAGGTACTCGCCCTTCGGGAACTCATTAGTAAACTGATAACATCACAAAATGAATGAAATATAGAATAACTATGTTTAAATAATTTTTCTTGTTTTAAGTTCTCCACTGTAGTTCTGAGTTGTGAATATATTTAATAGAATTGGTCTGATGCGCTTTTTGTGATGTTTTGCTATCATGTCGGGCATTGAATGGGGGCAACATGCGGAGTAGTAATGCCAACCATAAGTCGTAGTGCTTTAGTGATGTACAGTGTTGATCAGATGTACCAGTTAATAAATGATATCCCAGCCTATCCTAAGTTTTTACCAGATTGTAATGACAGTAAGGTTATAGACGAAGATGAGCGGTCAGTAACCGCAGCGTTACTTGTCTCTAAAGGTGGGTTGAGTAAGTGGTTTACTACTAAAAACACTTTAATATCTAACGAAAAAATTCATTTGTCGCTTGTTGATGGCCCTTTTAAAAAACTTGAAGGGTATTGGTTGCTCACGCCTTTGTCAGATGATGCTTGTAAAGTTAGTCTAGAGCTGGAATATGAGTTTTCAAATAAGCTCGTTTCTTTAGCTTTTGGTAAAGTTTTTGGACACTTTAGTAATAGTTTAGTGCAGGTTTTTACCCAGCGAGCAAAAGAAATTTACGGAGTTAATGTTTAATTATGACCACAGATAACCGTGAGTTAAGTCAATTGGATGGTTCAATGAACGATGATAAAGTAACTATTGAAGTTGTTTATGGTGTTCCGCACAAACAAAAAATACTCACCCTAATACTTGCAGAAGGTTCCACTGTTGAGCAAGCCATTTTGGCATCAGGTGTTATAGCCTTATTTCCTGAAATTGATTTAAAGGTTAATAAAGTAGGTATCTGGAATAGGGCGGTAAAACTTTCGGAAGTCTTGAATGACCTCGATAGAATAGAAGTGTATCGCCCTCTGATTGCAGATCCTAAGGATGTTAGAAAGCGTCGAGCTGAAAAAGCTAAGTTAGAAGGGCGTGCCGATAAAACAACCGGTGGCCGTGTAAATCCTTTAAGAGTTGATGCTAATAAATAGGCTTTAATATATTCGCTTATAACAGAAACAAAAAAACGGCATTTAAGCCGTTTTTTTGTATTGATATTTGTTATCTACTTCCCATCTATAGTCTTACTTTTAACTACAGCATTTTGCTCTCCAGCAACCTTGCTCGTATTGGCTGGCTCTGTTTGAACAGTCGGCGCATCGAAAGGCGTATTAAACTTATCAGATAATTTAAAATCACCTGAAGCCGAGATTAATTTGTCATTAGAGAATTTAATGATAAATTGTTTTTTCATGTCGAAATCTCTGCTTCGACCAGACTTCAACTTGTAAACATAATTCCAAGTATCATCATCAAAAGTATCAACAACTACTGGGCTACCTAATATAAATTTAACCTGCTCTTTGGTCATGCCTACTTGTAATTTATCAATGCTCTTTTGTTCAAGGTAATTACCTTGAGGAACATCGTAACGGAAAACCCAACTAGAACAAGCAGATAACGATAGGGCAGTGATTATAATGGCAACGCGAAAATACATAAAATTTATTTACCTTTAAGTAGCTCAAAAAAACAGGCTAAAAGTTTGAGCAGGGATAATACCCAAGCCCAGCATGGATTCAAAGCTATTTATTGCATCAGTGAAAAAAACTCTATTTACACCACCTCAATGAAAGTATGTAGTTCACCTGTTACCAGATCCCTTTTTACTAAAACGATAGTATGTAAATGAGCCTAACTGGCTAATAGCTCTTGCGCATTCGCTAAACTGTGCTGAGATATTTTATCTCCCGCGAGCAAACGAGCAATTTCTTTGACCCGATTAGATTCATTTAGTTCACTTACTTGGGTTTCAGTGAGTTCGCCATCCGTTAACTTACTAACAAAGAGTTGCTGATGTCCCTTGCATGCCACTTGTGGCAAATGGGTGACACAAATAACTTGGGTGTTTTTAGATAGCTGTTTTAGTTTTTTACCTACCATAGCTGCTGTCGGGCCACTGATACCTACATCAACTTCATCAAATATTAGCGTTGGCGTGATTACCTTATCAGCTAGAATAACCTGCATTGCCAAGCTAATACGTGACAACTCACCACCAGAGGCAACTTTATGCATAGCCTCAAGTGCTTGTCCCGGGTTAATACTGACTTGGAAGCTAATAGCATCTATTCCATTGGTATTAATAACGTCTTTACCACTATCTTGCTTTTTATTATTTTCAACGGCAATAACGAATTGTCCGTGAGGCATATTCAATTCTTGCATGCTTTTAGTGATTAACCTACTCAGGCTTTTACCCGATTTTTGTCGTGAAGCTGATAAAATTTCGGCACTTTCATTGTAGTGAATTTTGGTTTGCTCCAATTCATCAATAATAGTGTTAATGCGTGTTTCATCACCTGATATTGAAGCAAGCTGCTGTTTTAACTCACTGTGGAAGTTGACTAAGTTTTCAGGCGATAGTTGATGTTTTTTAGCCAACTGCACTGCGGTAGAGTAGCGTTCTTCAATTATTGCATAACTTTGAGGGTCTAATTCTAATTGTTGATAATAGTGCGTTAAATCGTTATTTGCTTCATCTAGTTGGATCAGGGTATCTGATAAAATAGTGGCAACATCGCTTAATTGATTATCAACACGTGCAATTGAATTAATATTCTCGCTACATTCTCTTAATGAATCTAAGATATTAAAATTATCATTTTCGGATAAACTTTGTAATGTACTGAGCGTTGAGTCCAATAAGTCTTGCGCATTGCTGTGGCGCTTATAATCTTTTTCTAAAGTCGCAAATTCATCTGGTTGTAAGGCAAATTCGTCAAGTTCAGTGACTTGGTACTGAATGAGTTGTTGCTCGGCCTCACGCTGTTGTTTACTTTGATGCAGCATGTCCAATTCTTTATTTAACTTATTCCATTGTTGGGCATAATGTTTTACTGCACTCAGTAATGGAGTGTGATTGGCATAGTTATCAAGTAAGCGACATTGTTGATTGGCTTTAACGATAAGCTGGTGGTCGTGCTGACCATGGATATTAATTAAGAGCTGCCCAACCTCTTTTAGTTGAACTAAAGGAACTTGACTGCCATTGATGTAAGACTTTGAACGACCTTCAGCAGAAATAACACGGCGTAATATACATTCATTATCATGTTCAGAAACAAGTTCATGCTGCTTCAACCAAACGCGGGCCATTTTATTTTTCTTTATTTCGAATGTGGCGGCTAAATCAGCTTTTTTGCAGTTTGGTCTAACTACATTGGTGGTTGCCCTATCACCTAAGCATAATCCTAGCGCATCGATAGCAATTGATTTCCCTGCGCCAGTTTCACCGGTAATCGTCGTCATACCTGATTGCCAATCAATATCTAATGAACGGACAATGGCAAAATTTTGAATGTTAAGTTGCAGTAGCATAGTTAACCTTTGGCAATAAGCATGAATAAAAAACCAGTAACTGTTAATTTATACAGTAAATGGCTTTTATTCAAGTTTATTTGAAACTATTTGCTTACTTTTTGATAGTAATACTGGTTACCACTTAGGGTTAAGTAGTATGAAGAGATTAATAAAGCTTGTTACCCCAGCTTAATTTATTTCGTAATACATTAAAGTAATCATGATCTAACGGGTGAATTAATCGAATGCTACATTCACTCTTTTTGATAATAACTTCATCACCAGGCATCACGGTTAAAATAACATGGCCATCACAACTCACTTGCAAGTTTTCGTGGTTATCGTTGGCTAATATGAGTTTAATTTCACTATTACCATCAACCACAATAGGGCGACTGGTTAATGTATGCGGAAACATTGGTACCAATGATAAAGCATTTAAATTGGGTGTTAAAATAGGTCCACCCGCAGACATAGAGTAAGCAGTTGAACCGGTAGGTGTCGAAATGATTAAGCCATCAGAGCGTTGGCTAAACATAAAGGTGCCGTCAATATAAACTTCAAACTCGATCATGCTGGCCACTTTACCTGCATGAAGTACTGCTTCGTTAACTGCGCTATTAGAACTTTTTAGTTTTCCGTGGCGATAAACTTCTGCTTCGATAATGAAACGTTGTTCACTGCGAGACTTACCCGCCAATATTTGCTCTAAAGGCTCGATGATTTCAGAAGGCGAAAGATCAGTTAAAAAACCTAAGTTACCGCGGTTTACACCAATCACACCAATATCAAAACAAGCAAGCACGCGTGCTGCACCAAGCATGTAGCCATCACCACCAATAACAATGGCAAGGTCTGCTTGTTCACCAATATCTGTTAATGTGCCGGTTTTCATTTTTTTTATGTCAAGCGATTGTGCTACCGACACTTCTACAATGACTTGATACTTATTTGCTAATAAATATTTGTGCAATGTTTGAATTGTGGCACTGGCGCCATCATGATTTGGTTTGCCTATAAGGCCAATAGTTTTATAGTGTTGAGTCATAACGGTTATTTACTTAGTTTGCTAGTGTTAGGAGCAGTTTCGCTGGATTTTGTTCACTTGTAAAGTTCACTTTTTACAAATTGTTTTTAAATCAAGCTTGAATCATTTTAGAGAGTCCCCATAATGTCACCAATAGTTATAAAATTAAGGTCTTTCCATGACAACAGAATCAACGAACAATAATGAAGAGTTAACTGCAGAGCAATTAGCTGATGACATCGTAAAACAAGCAGAAGAACAGGTAGAAGAGCAACATGAGCATGCTCATGAAGTGATTAGTGCTGAACAAGAAAGAATTAACGAATTAGAGTTAGCCTTAGCTACAGCCCAATCTACAGTAGCGGATCAAAAAGATTCAGTTATTCGTGCTAAAGCAGAAGTCGACAATATTCGTCGTCGCGCTGCGCAAGATGTAGAGAAAGCCCGCAAGTTCGCCTTAGAGAAATTTGCGGGTGAAATGCTAGTAAGTGTCGATAACTTGGAGCGAGCGCTTCAAAACATCGATAAAGAAGACGAAAGCAACAAAGGTGTTATTGAAGGCGTTGAATTAACGTTACAAGGTTTAATTACTTCTTTAGAGAAATTTGGTGTAAAAGCTGTTGATCCACAAGATCAACCTTTTAACCCTGAACTTCACCAAGCAATGTCAATGCAAGAAGTACCTGGTGTAGCACCAAATACTGTTATTGCCGTAATGCAAAAAGGTTACGAGTTAAATGGTCGTTTAATTCGACCTGCTATGGTGATGGTATCTAAAGCTGCGCCAAGTGTTGATGCTACAGCGTAAAAAATAAATCAAACTGACAATGATTGAATAAAAAAGCAAAGAGCTAAGCTCTTTGCTTTTTTTTTGCCTAGATTGTTAATTTTTTGAAAAAAATTTTCTATTTTTGAAATATCTTCGTGGAAACTAGGTCTTTTACAATATCATTCATTTAAATACCTCCTGTCTACTATGCATCATATTTTTAAAACCATGCTTATTGTTTGTGTTAGCCTTTTTATGACGGCCAGCTTTACAGTAAACGCAAGTGAAACAGCAAAACCTTGGCAATTAAAAACTCAAAGTGGCGAAGTGATTAGTTTAGAACAGTATGCTAATAAGCCTATTATTCTACATTTCTGGGCAACTTGGTGTCCTTATTGTAAAAAAATACAACCAACCTTAGTCGCACTACAGAAGAAATATGAAGCACAAGGTGTTGAACTTATCTCAATTAATTTTAATGAAGATGAAGGGGCATTGCCTCAAGATGAAATTCATCGCAGAGGGTATTCTTTTTTAACGGCGGTAATGGGAGAGGAAGTTGCTCAACTTTACGGTGTTAGGGGAACTCCAACAACATTTTTCATTAATAGAAAAAATGAAATTATTTGGAAAACGTCTAGTTCGAATAAAGCTGACCCGCGTTTTGATCTAGCGGTACAAGAAATAATAAAAAAATAAATACCTGATTTCCCCCCTTCAAAACTGAGTAAAGGTAGTTTTCTCTCGTAAAATTACCTTTTTCCAAGTGTTTTTTGCTTATTCTTAACAAAATGCCAGTTTTTTTAAATTTTTCTATTGAAAAGCATTTTGCCGACCCCACTTATTATTCAACAAACAATTTAATCAAAAAAACTTTATCTATTTAGATAAAGATAAATGAATAGGAGCTCCCAAGATGGGCAAAATTATTGGTATTGACCTAGGAACAACTAACTCATGTGTTGCTGTTTTAGATGGTGACAGTGTACGTGTTATTGAAAATGCTGAAGGCGATCGTACGACTCCTTCAATTATCGGTTATACAGCTGAAGGCGAAACATTAGTAGGTCAACCTGCTAAGCGTCAATCAGTGACTAACCCTGAAAATACTTTATACGCAATTAAACGTTTAATCGGTCGTCGTTTCGAAGATAAAGAAACACAACGTGACATCGATATTATGCCATTTGGTATTGTTAAAGCGGATAACGGCGATGCTTGGGTTCAAGTAAAAGGCGAGAAAATTGCTCCACCACAAGTTTCAGCTGAAGTGCTTAAGAAAATGAAAAAGACTGCTGAAGACTTTTTAGGTGAGTCAGTAACTGAAGCTGTTATTACTGTTCCTGCTTACTTTAACGATTCACAACGTCAAGCAACTAAAGATGCTGGTCGTATTGCTGGTCTTGAAGTTAAACGTATTATCAACGAACCTACTGCTGCTGCTCTTGCTTACGGCATGGACAAGCAAGAAGGTGATAAAGTAGTTGCGGTTTACGATTTAGGTGGTGGTACATTCGATATTTCAATCATTGAAATTGATGAAATGGATGGCGAACATACTTTTGAAGTACTTGCGACTAACGGTGATACTCACTTAGGTGGTGAAGATTTTGATAACCGTCTAATCAACTATCTTGTAGCAGAATTCAAGAAAGACCAAGGCATGGATTTAACAGCTGATCCTTTAGCTATGCAACGTTTGAAAGAAGCGGCTGAAAAAGCTAAATGTGAGCTTTCTTCTGCACAACAAACTGATGTTAACTTACCTTACATCACTGCTGATGGTTCTGGTCCTAAGCACATGAACATCAAAGTGACTCGTGCTAAGTTAGAATCACTAGTTGAAGATATGGTTAAAGCAACATTAGAGCCGCTTAAACAAGCGCTTAAAGATGCAGACTTATCTGTAAGCAAAATTGATGATGTTATTTTAGTTGGTGGTCAATCTCGTATGCCACTAGTTCAAAAAGCTGTTACTGATTTCTTCGGTAAAGAGCCACGTAAAGACGTTAACCCTGATGAAGCAGTAGCTTCTGGTGCGGCGATTCAAGCGGGTGTTCTTTCTGGTGACGTGACTGACGTTCTATTATTAGACGTTACTCCACTATCATTAGGTATCGAAACTATGGGCGGTGTGATGACTAAGGTTATCGACAAAAACACTACTATCCCAACTAAGCAGTCACAAACTTTTTCTACAGCTGATGATAACCAAGCTGCAGTAACTGTTCATGTTTGTCAGGGTGAGCGTAAGCAAGCTTCAGCAAACAAATCTTTAGGTCAATTTAACCTTGAAGGTATTGAAGCAGCACCACGTGGTACGCCACAAATCGAAGTAACATTCGATATTGATGCTGATGGTATCTTGCACGTAACGGCTAAAGATAAGAATACAGGTAAAGAGCAAAAAATCACTATCAAAGCATCTTCTGGTTTATCTGATGAAGAAGTAGAGCAAATGGTACGTGATGCAGAAGCTAACGCTGATGCTGATGCTAAATTTGAAGAGCTAGTAACTGCTCGTAACCAAGCTGATGGCATGGTTCACGCAACTCGCAAGCAAATTGAAGAAGCTGGCGATGAGTTACCAAGCGAAGATAAAGAGAAAATTGAAGCAGCATTAACTGAGCTTGAAGAAGCTATTAAAGGCGATGATAAAGAAGTAATTGAAGCTAAAACTCAAGCGCTAATGGAAGCATCTGCTAAGTTAATGGAAATTGCTCAAGCTAAAGAACAAGCTCAAAACGCTCCTGAAGGTTCGGCTCAAGAAGCTGATGCTGCACCAGCAGACGACGTAGTTGATGCTGAGTTTGAAGAAGTTAAAGACGATAAATAGTCAGTCAATAAGCTTGTCGCTAGTTAATTCCATTATGGCGTTGATTGTGCTCACGTAGTAAACTACGCTCCGCGCATTCGCCTTGTAATGAAGTTAACTAGCTTAAAGCTTAATTAACTTCCCCCAAAAATTTTGGGTGAGAAAATAAAGCGTCGATATTTATCGACGCTTTTTGTATGTTAAGCATTTGAAAATAATTTTAATTTGGTGCTAATTTTCTTGATCTTTTACCATGTGTATAAGCAAGATATGAAGAAAATTAGTCTCAATCAACTTGAAGTAAAGAAACCGATTTATGTCAAAA
>OJBB01000166.1_pt1 | contig 25576 bp, 20 predicted proteins | sample 1590401 | NCBI WGS metagenome assembly OJBB01 (sample SAMN05416789, study PRJEB24817) | seawater metagenome | isolation source: Sea water | place: Canada:Atlantic | collected 2013-07 | reverse complement strand
CATCCCCACTTGTGCCAATATATATTAAGCCAGAGGCGGCGTTTGCATATAATTTTAAGCGAGCCATAGCTTGCCAATTGCTCTGCTTAACAAGAGCTTTGAACTTTTCATGTGCTTATATAAAAGGGCAATAATAACTGGGGAGTTTTACACAAGAGTGCAATAAATCTAAGAAAGGCTCTTAATTTTGTTATCCTTAACATTTATTTTTCCATTTATTTCTAAATCCCCCTACTGGGTAGAGGTCATCTCAATTTTGTTAGCTTTTATAAGTAAAGAACAAAACTAAGTATTTGATACATATTTACATATTTACATATTTACATATTTACATATTTAAGAAAAATACAACAATAAACAAAATAACACAACTTACTTTTATTCCGCTACTTATTAAAAAATATATTTAATTAATTAATCCCCTCATAAGTTACTTGCAGCTACGTAATTAATTGAAAAGCTTCACAAGAGGTGTGAATTTTTAATTTAACCTTATTAAATTGATATTAGGGCGAGACCCACTACAGTTAAGAGCTAAAGATATATTTTGATCAGCCAATTTCGCAGAAAGCGCTAACGAGTACACTGCCTTACCATGTGGAGTAGAGAGATCTGCTTGATTATAAGGCTTGTTACATTCTGATGGTATATAGTTTGATGGCACACCATTGGTCATAATAATTAATGCAATTCCGTTTTCAATAATTATGTTTTGTATAGTATTGCTAGGCGTCCATGAACCTGGATTTGCGCTAACAGACAGACTTAATAGTGCACTTACTAACAGCATTATTTTTTTCAAAATTCTCTCCTGATCTTATTCATTAAATATAATGCCTCAGCATAAGGCTTTATTTTGGTTTGCTAAAGTGTTCTGGACACTAAAAACAGTAGTTACTTTTTAGACTTAGTTAATGTGCTTGTTAACTGCTATCACTGAATTATTGCGATTTTCCGATATACACTTGCCGCAGAAAACCATGGTTCACAACCACCTTCATTTAAAATGAAAGGGTTACAGCTCGACCAGTAGCTTGAGCCGATAAGAGCATAGAGTGCATTCGAGCTCGCCCCTCAGGCGAGTTGCTAGCGCTAATTGCAAAAGTTGATTTATTAGAGCACTCTCCTACATTAGCTCCATCTACGGATATATTTACTAGTATGGTTTCTGTATGAGCATATGTAATGATCTTCTCTACTGTTCCTGATGCGGTTATCCAAATTGCTGCATCTACGTTGATAGACGTAAAAAAAATATCGTGGCTAAAACTAATTTCATTTACTTAATAACTCCGTGGGTTGATGATTCTAATTGGATAATGCCCCAATAATGGCTGAATAATCGTTGGTTAACATGTGTAGATAAGAGTAAAACACAGCCAACTATAAATGTTATATCTAATAGTTTGTTAAGTTTTATTCTGAAATCACAGCATATGTTGGTGTTGCTATATCAGTCTGAGCTTGACTACATGATGTATGTGAATAGTATTGTAGAGTAAATGTTTTCTTAGCAACAAATGCGGTTTGAGCAAGAGAAAACCTGGCTTTTGCCATATCGGAAGTGGCTAACCCCAGAGGTAATATTCCTACATTAGGTATAGATACCCAATATGTTGAACCGTTAGGAGCTGGACCGTGAACTCCCGCATATACAGCGTTTGGTATACCGGTACAAATAACATTCGCCATAGCCTGATAGGGTAAGACTAAGAAAAAAATAAGAAGTATTTTATTCATTTAAAGCTCCATAAGGTAATCATAAACTTAAAGTAAACGAAGATAATTCTTCTTTCTACAAGTTCAGGCTAATCATCCATAATTAAAGTACGGTGATATTACTTGATTGTTATCAATAGTTCAATGACTTGAGAGTCAGAGGCTAACTAAGCACTACCATCCCTACGCTTCGCCCACTGTCAGGTTTAGCTTTTGTCGCTCACTACTGAAAAAAAAGAAACGCAATAGTGGTTTTTTAGCTGTTCTAAGAATACACGCTAAGCCAAACAAAAAATTTAGAGAAGTGTATGCTTCAATACAGGGCATATTGTCTATCTCACTATGTGCCCCTTAACGAGATAGAATCATAAAAATTTAATATCTAAGATAATATTAACCTAATGTCCGCTTTGGTATTTTTTCATCAAATTAGAATTTTTTGCTTTATAGATTCTTGATGAAGTTTAGAACAATTTTATTATCTAACGCTGGGCTGATTTGTATCGGTATAAATGTCGTTAGATAAGCCGAGGTTAAGGTCTTCTTTCGTATCAAAGTTGACATAAATCTACCTAATTTTGAGTACTCATTTAGGTCAGCAATGTGGCCAGCCTGTGTGAAAACGCCCTGAATATCTAATCGGTGGCATAAAAAATCCAATTATGTCATTTTAAACGTGTTTAATGCAGCCTAAACCCATTTTATCGTATTTTAGGTCGCTAAAATGCGCAACCATCCCTATAGTATGAAAATATCAGGCTCTATTGTAGTTAACTGTTGTCGTCTCGATCGAAGTTAACGTTAGCCGTTATGTTTCGTGCTATGGGAGGAATTTAGGTTCAAATACTAAACTCCTCTCTACCCCATTAATAATGTAGCCTTCATAGATAAACAACAGTTAACTACAATAGAGCCAAATATCAATAGTTTTCACACAGTCTGTGGCATAATTGATGTATTGAGTGGCAAAGCTGATGTAATTATCCAAATGTCATTAAGTGGATATACTTAATTGAACCTCTAAAAAAATAGCCTTCAATTAGAAATTACTTCAAAATATCTAAGCCAAGCTCTAACGTTTGTTGTTTATATCGGCCAAATATATTCATCATTTTTTCATAACTATTGGTTAACTTGTTTTTTTCGACCATCAATTCATTATTATTCGAGGGGATACTCTGTTCGAACTCATCAAAGTTAAGCTTTCCCGTTTGATGCATGTTCTTTTTAGGTGACTTTTTTACCACTTCGTCTTCTTTTTGCTGCTTCGCCTTAAAGTTTTCACTCATTTTTTCAAATGTAACAACGTCAACTTCGGCAGGAATATCCTGTGCGACGCGATAAGCATACTCAACGAGTTTTGGCTCAGCAGGCATGTATAAAAATGCTTCCTGGTTGGCAGCATCGGTTATACGTAAATTACGCCCTAGTATTTGTCTGAAATGCATTTCTGTTTTTATTCTAGTTAAATGACAAGTAACTTGTAAGCGAGGAATATTTGTACCTTCACTGATCATTCCAACTGAAACAACCCATTTGCTGGTAGATTGGCGATATTGACCTATTAGTTTGGTCGGTTCATCTTCCCTATAAGTGATGATTGTTGCTGTTGTTTCATTAAAGTGTTCAACCATCAGCCTTAAAATTTGATTTGCGTGTTCAACTGACGCGGCAACAATTAATCCACCTGCAGATGGGTTTGTAATACGAAGCTTATCCAGTCGTTCATTAGCGAGTTTAATTGTGTGTAACAGCAAGTGCTCATTTTGAATGACTTCTTGGTAAGGAAATATAGATTGCGATAACAGATGTTTAAAACTGCTAAATGATTTACTTTCATCGTCTACGGTTACCGAAATATTATCATTATCAATTGCGATAATTTGAGGTATACGGCAAACCCTATCTCTAATCGCCTCAGAAAGCCCATAGACGTAATTACATTGAATTTTGTTAGTACCATCTGAATAATGAGAAAGAGCGATAGGAGCCGTATCAGAGCGCCAAGGAGTCCCAGTCAAAGTTAAAGTAAATACAGCACTATCCTGAATATTAAGGATTATCTGTTCTCCCCATGCATTAGCGTTTTCTAAGTTCGAACCTGAGCAATGGTGAATCTCATCGAATATGGCAAATACTCGATATTTTTTAAAAAGCATCCAAAAGTCATCATCAAGATATTGCATGCTCTGATAAGTTAATGAATGACCTTTCGAACCTAAAAGGCCATCAAACTTCTCGCCAATTACGCTTTCAAGCGTTTGACTAAAATCGACACAAACGACAGATGACGGGGAAAAGCAAATAACAATATCCACAAGGTCACGTTTAATCATTTTATCTGCAAGCGCTGAAGCCATAAAAGTTTTACCCGCACCAGGCGTAGCTAAAGCTAAGAAGTGTTTTTTACCACAGGTATATTTATCTAAAGCTAAGTTAATACACTTAGCCTGCCAGTTACGTAATTCCATGGTATCCCTAATACTTGGTTGAGATAATGTTTTCAACGGCCTTAATCTTGCCCAGAAGTTTGCTGTTATGCTCTCGCACTTCATTGTATTTTGGTTGTAATTTGGAGTGTAGTTTTGGAAACTGATTGCAAAGGCGTTTGTATTCGTCTGCTTCACCAAACCCTGTTAATAGCTCGTTTTTATAATGGTTTAATCTATCAACTAATACTTCATCTAAGCTTTCGGTTACTTCAAGCTCAGTCTCTTCCTTCTTCTCAATATTTACTGTTGGGGTAACCGAGATAGCCGCAGGATCAAATATCTCAGTTTTAATAAATGAAGTAATTTCTTTTTTCTTTGAAATAGACTTTTTCAACCATCCCTTATTAACTAGCTTCAAAAGTTCGGTATAAACAAATCTTCGTGCATCGTTCGGATCAATTGTATCGTCACCTTTCAATGCCAAATACGCAGATCGAACCTCTATCGCAGAGAAGTGATCAAAGTTAGGTGCCACAATAATCCGAGCAACAAGGTCGTTTAATTTCATATAAAACTCCGAACGAACAAACGATAAAAAAATAAAAAGGAAGATGTGATGGGTACTATAATCCTATAGCTCATAGCACAAGGGTTTATAATCCGTAGGAGTATAAACCGTGATATTATAATCCGCAATATGAAAGAGTTGTTTATTTGGGTCTGAGGTCTATCCGGTGAACGATTTAATACAACAATTTTCAGAAAAAGTAAGGGTATTGAGATTAGAAAAAAACATATCTCAAGATGCCTTATCTAAGCTCACAGATATAGACAGAAGCTATATAGGGCGTATCGATCGAGGCGAAGTGAATATCACGCTTGATAAGCTTTTTAAGATATCAAAAGCATTAGAATGCCAACCTTCGGAATTAATGCCCCAAATTGATTACTTCAATGATTAAAAATCACATAGAAAGAAGTATGATGACTTGGTAACTACGTATTCTTAATTGAACAAATATAAAATAATCTTTTATCTGAAAAAAAGCCCCAAACGTACTGCCAAGTAAAAAGCCAATATCGAGATAAACTGAAAAAGTTAAATTAGTACGTTTATGGTGATATGTGGTTAACTCTTTTTTGGAATAAATATACGTAGTTGATAGATGGTTAATAACATACAACTATTCCCCTTTAATCGATGAGGTATTAGACAATATTAATTCAGCCCTTGGGGTTAATTATTGTTGGGGGTTTTCCCTTTTTATTTGAGTCGAGTTGCGCTTGATAGGGGGTGGGGTTTACATCATGCCGCCCACACTACATTTAACCACCTGTTTATATTGAGTTAGTTTTATGGGTGTAAGTAGCTATACCCCACCTTATACCCCTGAATTTATAAACATAAGAGTTATATTATTTTTCTAATCATAAATAACTTTACTATAAGGTTGTACTCCTAGCTTCACTAAGCGCGCTTCGTTCTTCGAGGATAGCTTCAAAAGCATCATGGATCGGAGCTTCTTTATTAATATTAGCTTCAACATGAATTACAGCTCCAGCTGCTTCAGCAAAAGCTTGTGCTGAGTTTGGTTTAGAATGTGTTTCAGCCATCTTATTGATTATATCGGCAGTAGATACGTTTGCTTTTTTAGATCGGTTTATAGCATTTCTATCTTTACGAAATGCCCCTTGTTGTGTAAGTGTTCCCATTTTAATCCCTCTCTCTAATTTTTCTTTCTAATTCTTTAGCTCTGTATTCATGATTACTCATAATATGCTCCATAAAGATAGTTACTCTACAAGCGAGTTGACATTAACCACCTGTAATAAAAGGTATTTAAAAGGTAGTAGAATGTTACTTAACTCTGCTACCCTGAGTATATTACTTAGGCTACCCACAGTAACCTAGGAAAAGTTCGGCTTTAATATTCATCCCGACTTTTTCCTTTAAAAGCCAGAATTATGACAAACAAAAAACTAAATACTCCATTAGTAGACCAATGGCTCATTGAGTTAGATGCCGTTATTAGACATGAGATTTTGTACTACCTAGTTGAAAGTAGAGTCGCCGAAGCAGGCGACTTATACTTTGATCCATCACCATTTATGGTTCTAGATGAAGAGCTACTGAACGCCTTGTTTATTCATTTGGATAAACTTGATGAAGCTGAGGACGATACTGAGTTAGCAGAACTTATAAGTTCGGTAGGATCTTTAGATGGCTTAAATGCGACGAAACGCTTCTTAGATGAACATGATTATCTCCTACAGGTTATTGAAAAAACCTGCTTCGAAGACTTAAGTAAGCAAGCACAAAACGCACTTACCAACAAATACCCCATCGCAATACGAACTATACAGTACTTGATGAAAGAAACAGGGAGAAACAGCCTGCCACTATGTTTAAAGTCACCAAAGCTCAACGAGTTTTTTAGTATTGAAAACCTTTGGTCGGGTAACAACCTAGAAGAGATTCTCGTTTTTCATATTGAGTTAATCAAAAACGAACGAAATGTCAAAAAGATTAACCAAAACAAACCTAAACTAGTAACCTCAAATAAAAAATATGACTTTATTGAAATTATAATCGAGAAAAATAATAATGAAATACGTCTAATCAGCGACTACAAGTTAGGAAAAATTGCAAAGCTAAACGATAAACATCGACAAAAAGTTTTAGCTTACTGTGAAGACCTAGTAAAACACCATATTGAGCAATACATTTCAAGCGAAGATCAAACCGAAACTTCAGATATCCCGATTCCCCCACCAGAGAAAATGCTAGCGCTAAGATACGATGGGTACTTGCCATACATTATTGGATTATATTGTATTAGAAATATGAGCAAATACAAAAAGATCAAAGACTTAGAGTATGAAAAAGAGTTTGATAGCTTCAGAAGTTTTGTTAAAAGCCAACTATGGGATAAGTTTGATTTTTTAAAAATAGAATTCAATGAATGGAAAGAACAAAACGATACTGAAAATGATGCTGACGATTTAGATGATTATATTTCTAACGTTCTAACCAAACGTATTAGTTCAAATATAAGTAAAACTCAACGTTTAATTAACGAGTATGAAGAGTTGTACTTTTCTTCAGTGGATGCTTAACTTCATATATCAATAATTCACGAATGTTCAGAGTGCTGGCATATTAAACTCCACTGAGAAATGGACAATGCCAATACATAATTGGCATCTTTGTTTATCTCAGTTAGCTATTTATTTTGAAGAGCGTTTAGACAACGTGCTCGATATTTCATAATTTAACCTTACACATAAGATTGAACGCCCCCTCAAAAATAAGAGTTCTAATCCATGCTTCTCACTGGGAGCTTCAATACTAGGAATTTAGGGGCTTATCATTGTGTCATTTTACTTGTTATTAGATAACCTATTTAAATTTCAATGTTTTATTCTGGTCATCGTAATATTTTCCCACACAATAATCACTATTGTTTAACTCAGGATCAATCATAGAAGTAGTAAAGATAACTTGATGTTTAACGTTCAAAGAGTTTGATAGCCTAATGATTTCATTTTGAAATAATTGGCTTCTACTTTCTTCCATTCCTTTATCTTCAATATTATCCATTAGTAAGAATCTAGGATATAGATAGTTAGGATCTAAACATGAGGCTTTCAGTAAAGCTAAACGAAAGGCGTTTTTAAGGTAGACCATAGAACTAGCTGAGAATAGTGCTCTATCATCAATAGTTACTCGGTCTTCGCCAAAATCAAATTCAATCTTGTTACCTTTTACAAAAATCTCTTCATGATCTTTATCTGCTCTGATTAGATCTAATGTTATTTCAGATAAAACAGATTTCTTTCTTCTTATTTCATTTTCAATTTTAGCTTCAGATAATTTAATATCACGGTCAAGTTCTGTTACACGTTCTTGTGTTTTAGCTCTTTCACCATAAAGTCCATGCAACTTTCCATAGTTAACTTTGCTGGCGTTAAGCTCGATGATTTGGTTTCTTAATCCACCAATTTCTTTTAGCTTTCGTCTAAGGTCATGGTTAATTGATTTTTGTGGCTTCTTGAGTGACTCAAACTCTTGCTCATTTAGTTTTAGCTCTGTGGCAATTTGTTTAATTTTGATTTCTAATTCAGCGAGTCTTTTTTCTTTAATTTTAATAAGCTTTTTTGACTCAGCAACTTGGAATTCAATTTCTTTTCTAACTTTAAAGGTTGGATCTATATCTGATTCTTCTTGTGAAGCTTCACATCCACAAACACAACACCCTGTTTCTTTCTTCACTAACTCTACCTGACAAGCAGGGCAGTGGTTAAATGCAATATCAGACAAAGCACTAATTGTATTTTGTGTTTCTGATAGAGCTTTTAACCTAGAAATAAGAGAGTTAATAAAAAGCAGAGAGTCATTTATTTCAAATGTGGTTGAAGAGGATTTATTTAATAACTCTGTTCTTTCACTTCTTAGGTCATATATCTTTTGTACTAATTCTTGAACAATAATAGCTTCCGCTTCAGAATCGCCAGTAGGCAAAGATGTTGCAACTTCATCTACTGACTTTTCAACAGCCTCTATCGCCTGTTCTTTCTCTTCAATCTCTTTATCTACTTCTTCTAAAGTCTTTATTGAACCACCTAAAAATTGATGAATAGTTTTAATTTCTTTTACTTTGCTATCTAATACTGCCGATGCTCTTTGAAACTCCACACGTTTCTCATATAAAGAAAAGTCAGATAAGCCAATTAATAATTCACCGATAGCTTTACGTTTATTTGGGGAGTCAAATCGATCAAACTTAAATAACCTATCAGGGGAAGTCATTTGGTCAACATACATCATTCTGAGTAGCTGATGCATTGTAATGCTGCCTTTATCATCTGATTTTGAGTATGGAATACCTAACTCTTTAAAAATAGCCTGATAAAAGCTTTCTTTTTCTGTTGCATTGTATGGATACCTTAACCAGCCAGAATTTGGTGCAGCATTGGCAACCTCAAATTCATCACCGAAGATATCCATACCTCTACGACCAGTTTCTTTTACTTCACGTTTTAGTGTGAATATTTTTCCACTTAAATTAACTTCGAGATAAACATAATCACAAGATTTTGCTTCATTTTTCCACTTGCTAAGATCGCCACCTAACCCGTAAAACAAGAAATCAGATATAGTTGATTTACCTGAACTATTCTTACCTCTGATGATATTAACACCCTCGGTAAATGTTTCATCGTATACGTGTCTAGTATTTTTAGTTACAACAAGTCTGTTAACAAGCAAATAAGGTTCATACTGCATCATATCTATATTCCATTAGTCCTGTTCTTTGTTTCAATCCATTATCACCAGACAGTTCGACATTGTTTAACGTCTTTAAAAGTGTTTTATAAAACTCGTTATTTATATATTGGTTATCTTCAAGCAGGTTTTTAACACTGCTTGATTGAAATGACTCTGAAATACGAATAATTCCATCGACTTCTTTGAATATCCCTTTTGCTTCTAAGATTTGTAGAGCTTGAATATGATAATCGCCCATTTCTGAAAATAGGCGTTTACGATCAGGTAATCGTTCATACGCAGGGGCTATTTTTTCCGCACCTCTTTTAAGTGCGGTTACACCTTTAGCTCTAGGAAAAGATACATCTTTTATAAAGTGAGGAAATAAAAATAGAAAGTCATAAATTCTTAAACGGGAAAATTCAAAACTTTCAAGATCTTGTAGGTTAGCAATAGTTATGAACCTAAACATACAATGATATATGTCATTCCTTGGGTGATATATGATCACGACTTAATCCCATTCAACGTAACAGTTACCTGTAAGTATATACAGCAATCCGTAAATTTCATCTATTTCTATAGATAAACTACAGCCATCCATAGAAGCCAAAGTAGGTTCAATTATGTTTTCTGTGACAAAATCATCAATTTCATAACATTCAAATCGACCTGACTTTATTCTAGAAGCAACTCTGTGTAAGAATGCTGCTCTGATATTTGATAAAAGGTAAGTGAATATATTCTGAGCTGAAGCATAATGTGAATTCAACATTATCTTCTTAGTGACAGATTCTTTAACTTCCATAGCATATTCAATGCAATGCTCTCTTTTACCGTCACTTAGTTTTTCTTCAAGGTTTCTCAGTTTACCTTCGACTTTTCTATTCAGAAAATCATTAAGCTTTTCAGAGAATTCTTTATAGTCAGAATCTAGTTCTTTTTCTTTTTTGTGCTCTTCTACCAATTCACGAAGTTTCACATTTTCTCTGTAAACAATTGGCGAAGATGGTAGATGAATATGTGTTGTTTTATTGATATCTCTAGCAGCAACATCTCCGCCAGCATCAATATTGCTTTGATCAACTTTATTAGAATTGCTTGAATCAAAAACTGACACTAGTTGCCCCTTTTATCTCGACCAACTACGTCACCACCAGCAGTAATGTTTTTTTGATTAGTTTTGTTTATTGAGCCTTTAGACTTCATGAACCCAAATATGATTAATAGCACGGTTACTCCAATCCCAGAGAATACCCACGTTACCCATTCATTGTTTTCTATAAACTGTTTTACAACTTCCATATTGTTCTCTTTTATTCATTTGTTTTTAGTAACTTATCACTTTTAAGGTTCTAGAAAAAGAATTTTAGTATACAGACTTGATAAAGCATAAGTTTGTATTTATGAATTTTTTAGATAATCAGATCATAATAAGGTGTAAAAATGGTAATAAATAGGATTTTAAGGATCTATACGACTGCAACTTCATTGGTTACGGGTCGCTATGATCATAACTCCTAATGAGAACTCAATCAGCGTTTGCAGTGGTAGAGTGAACTTGGCCATCTAACTAGGGACGCAAAACAGTTTAACTTATCGATAAGTACTTGTTAGCCATTACCATGCTCATAAACTAGTTAGAAAGAGCCTTATAAACTGTTGTTCGAGAACAATTGAGCTGTTTAGCTATTTGAGATTTATTAATACCAGTCTTTGCAAGTGCACAGATATTTTCATTTAATTCAATGTTGACTGGTTTGCCTCTATATTTCCCTTTCTGTTTGGCGATAGCTATTCCTTCACGTTGACGTTCCAGCATCATAGAACGCTCAAACTGATAGATACCACCTAACATTGTTAGCATCAGTTGCTGCATTGGGTTATCTTCGCCAGTGAACGTTAAAGATTCTTTGTGGAATATAAGCTTAACGCCTTTATCCGTTAACTCTTTAACAAGTGTAAGAAGATTTTCGGTATTGCGAGCCATTCGACTTATGTCATGCACATGAACCGTATCGTCTTTTCTTACAAATTTTATAAGCTCCTTCAGAGCAGGTCGGTTTGTATCTTTACCGCTACATTTATCAGTAAATGTTTCATCTAGTGCGATTTTATTTAATTGTCGCTCCGTGTTTTGTTCAATTGTCGAAACACGAATATACCCGATTTGTTTACCACTCATATTTACTCCTTGGAAAGTGTTCACTTTAAGTCTTAGATGTCACAACAATATACGTACACTAAATAAAATACAACTTAAAATGAACACTATAGCAATTAACAATGAACGTACACTTTGACTATGCCTTAAATGTACAATCAGTAAGCCTAATAAAGTTGTCAATTTTGAGTCTACTTTAGGTTTAATTTACAGTTGTATTTGATAATTAAGGTTCTAAACAGACAATTTAAGGTAAGTGTTTGGTTCAACCTATGGCATATTTCCTGTGGCACTATGTGTTATGGTTGAGTGAAACTGACCACCGTTTTATAGGTTTCCAAGTCGCTTTTTGGGGGCTATTTCGATTTAGCTTTCTAGCTCGGTTTGGAGGCGATAGCGAGATAGAGCTTTAATTCTAATGTCAGCTATCCTTGAAGATAGTTGACATAAAAATGGAGTTTATTCCTCTAATAATTTAGACCGCTTTGTGGCCAGCCTGTGTGAAAACTATTTTGAACTGACATGATTAGACAATATCAGCGAAATAATGCTCTGTAGATTAAATTCTGGAGTAAGTTTGCTGTAAAAATGCGAATTAATTTACCTAGCGTCGCATAATAATTTGCCGCTGGGAGTTTTCACACAGTCTGTGGCAAAAGTTGACTCACAGATTCCACTAGACAGTTTGTAGTTCAGAAATAGCTTTTTCAAAAATCACTCGTGACTCATATTATGTTAGAGGAAGATTTGAACTTGTCTTTAAACAAGTTAATCTAGCATTGCGCTGTATTTAATTATTTGTTTTTTCTGGCAGCGGTTGATTGAGTTGAGCTAACTTCATCCCATGAATGTGTGCATTGTATTGCCAAACAAGAAACTGCTCTAATAACCTATCATTCTCCTTATTAATACGTTGATTTTTCCTTTCTAATTTTTCTATTTTTTCGGCTGCAACAGCTAATGAGCTTGGTAGGACTTTTTTCTTTTTCGGTACGGTTCCCGATGCATGTTTTTTAACACTTTGAAATGTATCTTTGACTCGTTGATACTTTTGTAAGGTTTGCCTAGTGTGGTTAAGTCCATGAGAGTCACGCAATGCATCACATAATTTATCCCATGTTAATCTTATGGTTAGATCCCATTCATCTAAAAACTCTACGATATTTTTAATATCATTGTCCGTAAGGTGCTTAGCCATACTTAAAAATCCTCCATCATAAAGTCGTTGAATACGACATCATCAACCGAATCCGGTTCTTCATTTTCTTTATTTGGTAAAGACTGTTGAGAAAGTAACTCATCTACAGTAATAAATTCAACAACAGCAACTTCACCTTTTTCTGATAATTTTCGTTTATAATTTTCAATCTTAGGTAACCGCTTCTTTCCGTTAGCATCTAATGCCCTGTCTAAATGGGTAACGTCAGCTACATCTGCTAATTTGATTCTGTCACCATCTTTAACTTTTGGATTTTTTAACCACTGAATTAATTCCTCACATCTCACTACGGTAATTTCTCTTCTTTCAAACCAACGAAGTGCGCCATTTACCTTTTCATCCACAGCTTTTTTATCTCCTTTAAGGAGAATTTTTTCCCGTTTGAGCTTATCTTCCAATCTAGATAACTTTTCTTTATTACCTTTGATGCAAATATGATCGTTGCAATTGATGCAATCTCTATGTTTAAGGCAAGGTTGGTCAATATATGACTGCTTGCACTCACCAAATTCAGTCACATGGATGGCTAAACTGGTAAGGGTGTTATACTCCTGTAATGAGCGGCTATTACCTCTCGCTATCTGAACTTTAAATAAAGATTTTAGTTCATCAGATGCTACTAAGTCTTGGGACGATTGCTCTTCTAACCAGTCATGATTGTATTCTTCCTCGCTAGTATGATCATAATATTTATTATGTTTAGGATCTGCCCTACCAGCCCATTTAGATCGCAACGTATCGCTCATTCCGTTTACGGATGCAATGGTATCTAATAGATGTCTAGGCTGGTGAGAGCGCAGCTCTACCCCCTTAATACCATGCCGAATAAACACTGATTGAGTACCTGTCGATAACTCTCCTGTCGTTCGATTTTTTTTCTTCGTTGGCTTCAAGTCCTCGTTGAGAGTCGTAATATTTGGCATCCAAAACTCAGTGATGATTGTAGCCTTCGCTTTATCATATTGATTTGAAAAAGCAGCATAGAGAGATTCAGACCATTTGACTTGAACTTTTCCGTCACCCTTTTTAAATTGAATATAAGGCCATCCTTCAGGAAGGTTTTTTCTAATAATTTGGTTCAAATCCCTCAAAGTAGCGACAAAATCTTTACGTTCAATACCTTTTCTTCTCAGGATTTGATTGCCTGAAGTTCTAGTTTGTGTTTGATCGAGGTGGGAAGTATCTAAGCCTAGCGCTGCAACGGCTTGCTCTTTTGTAAGTAACTGGTCTTCATTTACATCAGGACATAGCGAATGACGAGGAAAATCATCTGACTCTTCTAATAATTTTGCAAAAGCTCTAGCATCCTCTGATAGCTTCAATAACCTTTCTATTGCAACTTTAACAACGGGATTCATAACACTCGGAATCCATTTGTTTTCGTGACCATACCCTTTACCCGAGAACCAACGAATACCTATTTGTTCTTCTGGCTGTTCCGTATTCGCATCTTTATTGCTTTCCTCATTAATTAATATTTCTGAGCCATCATCTTGAGGTAAAACTTTAGAGCTTGGTTCATTTGGTTTTGATTCAGATTTTTTAATCCGTATATCCAAACAGTCAGCTTTTAAATATAAAGGCTCTGAACCTCTTTCAGGTGCTGACATCATCAAACTAAAAGTAGATGTTGTAAAAATATCTCTTTCCGATAGCTGCTCTGTATCTTTAGAGAAAATTTCAGCCATTGCCATTATTGCATTTTCGTCTGGCATTTTATCTTCACGGTAAGCCTGTCCAGCTTCTCCCGTTTGTTCTTTCTTGTCTTTCGGTTTACTACGCGGGTTTTTCCAGTTAAAGGGTTTTATCATTTTGTTTTCGATTAAAAAAACTCTTAAATTATTAAGTTTCATCCCTGCTTGATAAGCGGCACCTTCCCCCATGCTATTTTTTGCTTCTTGTGCTGCTTGATCGAAATCTCGTGGAAGTAGTTTTTCAATGTTTACTGAATGATTGGCTTTTATACAAGCGGCCTCTAATGAGCGTATAGCATAGAAGTGAGCGTACATTGATGAGCCACTTTTTATTTGTTGATATTTAATATAAGCCTTAGCGAATGGGATTATTGATTCATCTAGTCGGTTTTCAACTTCTCTGTCTTTACTATTGATACCCAACTTTGTGAAATTACCAATTTTAGGCCAGTAAAATTCTTGGTAATCCATTAAGTCATTGGGCTGTGGTACTGAATCAACAATCTCTATAAAGTCCTTAATATTCATTCCGCCTTCAACTTCATGCTTGGGAATAAATAGCAGTACATTATCATCAGACATTAGCTTTTTCCTCTTCACATAAATTTATAACTTGGGCAACAGCTAATATTGCGCTGTCATTAATTGATATGACCTTAAAATCATTGAGACTGTTTGCTAATTTTTCTCTCTCTTCGATAAGCCACTGTAAAACAAGGTGATGAGGTGCATCACGCCAAGGTCTAAACTTGGGGCATAGGTAACAAGCTACTGGCGCATAGTCGTTGCAAAAGCTATTGCTACCGCAGCTACCAACATCACAACTTTTTTCTCGACATGGAATTCTTGTCGCATTAGCGTTTTCTGTACAAGCTTCGTTCTCATCAAGTACGACCTTGCCAAGAAAAGCACTAGCATAACGGGCTAGTGGGTTGTTCATTATCTTAGAAATTTGTTCACCTAACTCTGGAGAATTAGCAACATAAACACCAACATGTTGAGTGCCATCATGATCCAGTAGCTCCGCAATAGTTATCAAGCCTGCACCGGACTCTGCGGCTCTAGTGCCACCTGAATACCTAAAACGGTAACCTGTAACTTTCAACAGTTGACCTGTTCGTTCTGAGATAATATTAAGTTTTTCAATTGTGCTGCGTAGTTCATATGTTAAATCACTGCGTTTCATGTGAGGTAATTCAGACTTCAAATAATCCATCACCTGATCATCTCCAAGTTCTTTAATATCATTAACGATCTGTTCATCAAAAAACATAGGCAGCTCTTTAACTTCATCAACAGAAAACTTTCTCCCTGTTTTTATCTCTAATTCCTTAATTGCTATTTCTATATGTTTAGTTATTACCTGACCAATACTTTGAATTAAAGCAAATGCTTTAAACTGGCTGCGATAACGTCGACCCTTTCCTTTCGCTCTAGGAATGTTTATTTGATAAATAGGCTGTTTGGTTATGAGCGCCTTTGAACTTGCGATAAGGTCTTTAACTTTGAGTTGCTTTAAGTTTATAGGTCTTCGAAAAGTAGCTGCGAACAATTGAGCGAGTGCGTATTCTCTGTCAGAAATTACATCTTCTGCATATTTATGATCCAAACCAGCTTTAATCGCACGAAACTCTAGTTCACTGAAAGGGCCTGTTTCTGGATCTTGCGTTAATACTGGAATGCCTTTTTCATTACCTTTAAGTACCCAAGAGTTGAATTCCTTCATAAAGTCTTCAGGAAGATCAAAGCCTAAATACACTACTTGCCTAAAGAAACACCTTAGTACCGATATATATTGATCTCGGTTCTTCTCTGGTGGAGATAACTTATATGCCAACAAACCTTTAAGGTTTAAGGTTGAAGTGTTTTTTAAATATCGTCTTAATTCGACTGTATGAAGGCTAGTGTACTTAGCAGATCGATATTCACCGAAGTACGCTAAGGTCTCAACTATACCTTCCCGATACTTCTTGGGAAATTTATCAACACAAGCTGTATTTATTGTTGTTTCCGAGTCGAGTAGCCATTTACCTTCTGAAAGAATAAAATCAAACCCTGCAAATGATGTTCTGAGCTCATCTTCATCATTTTCGCTTTTTGAGTTTGCTCGCGCTTTAATCTCTTGGGATAACGCATTAAGTTCCATATCAGCCTCTATATCAATCACATTGGGACATCTTCGTCATAAGCTAAATTTTCTTTCAGTTCAAAATCTTCGTCTTGTAGAATTAAGGCTAGCTCCATCGCTCTTTTGGTATTATGGCGTGATGCATAGACTAGAGACATACTTGAACCTTTAACCCACCCCATTAAATGGCAACGGTCTGCCTCTGATTTTTCTTCATTTGTTTTACCTTTCGCTATCAACTTATCTGCTGATTCACTATAGCGGTCATTCCATGTATGCCTTAAACAGTGAGGGTTGAGCTTAAACCCCATTATTTCACCAAACTCTCTGAATACCTTTTCCGCTCCACTTATAGAAAGAGGGAGTGTTTCATTATTTCTAACTCGGTGTGATATAAACAAAAATGGGCAGTGTGCTGCATCTTCGATTTGTGAACGATGCTCAAGAATGTAGTTATCTAAAATACTTTTAAGCTGAGGTGAAAGTGCTAAAGCTCGACTATTCGTTTTTACTTTGGGTTGTTTAACTCGCGGATCATCTAAGTCACCAGCATTTCGCTTTATTAAGACATAATGCTTGCCATCTTTAACTTGAAAATCTTCTAACTTGATATTAAGTGACTCACCAATTCTTATTCCCAAAGCATAAAGGGTCAACACTAAAGCATAATTGCGATGCTGAACCCCTTTATTAACCCAAGGATTATCTGAATAATCAGGGCGGACTCTATCTAAGAATATATTTCGCTGTCCTTTACTTAATGATTTAAATGTCAGTTGCTCATGGATTTCACCATAGGTTAAACCTTCATTTTTCTCAGGACGTTGATCTAAAAAATGTTCTTGGTTTTTGCTCTCAGAGTGAGGGTAGTGGTAACTTTCAAGCCAACCAACAAATCTTCCAAACAAGGATAGTCTATTGTATTTAGTCTGCCAAAACACCTTATCTTCTTCTTTCTCTACTCTGATTGTATGTCTAGCCGTTTCTAGTAAGTTAGGTTTATGACGATTAATTGAAATAACTTTATCTTCAACTATAAACTTTTCTTCTGTAGCTTTTTTAGTAATACCTGTGTAATAAGCTATTTTTTTTATTTCTTGTAGTGATAAAAAATCTTCACGCTCACACCTTCTTTCAATATCAATATTAAGACCTTTGCAGATCTCATAGAAATATGAAAGATGTTCAAGCGCTTTCTTACATGAACCTGAAGACTGATCATCATTTCTATACATTGAAGTGACAAATAGATTTGGATAAAGCATGGGCATGCCATCCTTACCGAATAATATAGATAGCCTCTCTCCGTTACCTGAAACAAATAATTTAGATTTCATACAGTCAATAATTAACAAAAGTCTTAGTAAGGTTAAACCTGAACTTTAACTATAAAAAAAGTTTACAAACAAGTCAATAATTATGTAAACTTTATTTTTGTGTTCTTTGTTTTTATTAGCCTATAGAGATAAACTTAACAAGAAACACTCTTTAGTACGGGTCAGAACGGGATATCATCATCAAAATCAATTGATGGTTCTTGTGGGTTCACTTTAGGTGCTTGCTGTTGCTGATAACCACCCTGTTGTGCTGGTGCTTGTTGTTGAGGAGCAAAGCCACCTTGTTGTGCTGGTGCTTGCTGCTGCGGAGCAAAACCACCTTGTTGTGCTGGTGCTTGTTGTTGCTGCGCAAAGCCACCTTGTTGTGCTGGTGCTTTTGCTTGTTGTCCTTGGTTAGAAAATCCACCTTGTTGAGCTGGCTGGTTAGAAAATCCACCTGACTGCTGTGGAGCTTGTTGCTGGAAGCCACCACTTTGCTGTTGTCCTTGATTAGCAAAGCCACCGCCTTGGCCTTGAGACGACTTACCATCTAACATTTGCATTACGCCATTAAAACCCTGTAATACGATTTCAGTAGTGTATTGATCTTGACCTTGTTGGTTGGTCCACTTACGCGTTTGCAAAGATCCTTCAAGATATACTTTTGAACCTTTTTTCAAGTATTCACCAGCAATTTCAGCAAGCTTTCCAAACATAACAACACGATGCCATTCTGTTTTTTCTTTCTGCTCACCAGTTTGTTTGTCTTTCCATGAGTCTGACGTTGCAACAGTAATATTTGCTACTGCACCACCATTTGGCATAAAACGTACCTCAGGATCTTTACCTAAGTTACCTACTATAATTACTTTATTTACACCCGCCATGAAAATATCCTATTAATTGAGCTATTAAGACGTACGTCATTTCTTTTTCTATTTAAGTAGAAAGAAAGTGTGTCTTTGAAATTTAGTTTAAGGGGGTAATTCTATAGTGAGCAGCGATCAAATTCGAGTGATTTTTTGTTAAAAGCTCAATTATTTTATTTTAATCTCTTTTAAAAATACCGAACTAAATGACATATGAAAATCAGTGTCTAAATACGGCGAAGATATTGCCTACTAATTAATTGTTATCACTGATAATTAGTAGCTGCCGCTAATATTTTGAGCCCTTATCAGTTAAAGTTAATCTTGAATTAACAGGTTTGCAATAAATGAGCTCAAAAACTAAAAAATGAAAGCTTTATAATTCGATAAGATGTTCAGTTAATTGGGCACGAATCTCATCAGATATTTTTTTAGAGCTTTGAGTTTCATAATCAAAATTTACCATGGCAGCGGTTCCCGACACACATTTCTCACCATGTTGCCAAAGCTCTTGATAAACATCAAACGAGGCACCACCAATTCGGCTAACGAATGTTCTGATCTCAACTTCTTGACCATAAAATAGTTGTCCGTGATAAGAGACTTCTATTTTAGCAATGATAAGCTGCCATTTCTTCGGGTCCAAATCAGGAGTGAAAAACCTAAATATAGGAACACGTCCGCCTTCAAACCAAACAGGTGGCTTAGTATTATTAATATGCCCTAAAGCATCCGTATCACTGAACTGTGGCATCATTTTTTCACTGAACATAATTAACCTTTTATGGCGATTAGTTAAACTGCTCTTTGAATCGTAATGGGTATAAGGGCAGCAAATATTAATTTTATTGATAAGATATACTATCTTAACTTTATAGAAATTTCATAAATATTAGCATGATATAAATAAAAGAGCCTTGATCATCTATTTGCTGTTTATACCAATTCCATTAAATTATTGCCCACTTGTGCTGGTTAAAATACTTCACGACTGCGTTGCTCTCAATCCCAATAGCCAGCTATTACTCAATCGAGCGCCTTGCCTTGAAATATTTTTCCTACGCACAACAAGATCACAAACTTAATGGAATTGGTATTATTTCCTATATACCCAAGCCACATGAGTTGTTAATGTAATCACTACACTCTTGCGGATCCCCATGAATATTGGATTAAAGTGATTATTTCGTTCAAAGCGATATTATTATTTATTCCATGCTGGTGTAACAATAAATACAAGTGACAATTGAGTACACTGAGACTGAAAAATCCCCTGAGAACAGAACAAAAAACTAAATAAATAATGTTGAAGTGGTTTGTTAACGCTATAGTTAAATGAGTGATATATAAACATATTACTCATCACTTCTTTATTTTAGGTACGCGATGCTGTTTTTATTAAAAGTCATAAAAAAAATAAAACAATGTAATGCCATATCGCCAAAATCTAACAATAAAATCTCACTTACTTGGCGAGATGATGTATTCGCTGGACGACTTTCATTGCTAGTCGCTGGCTTATTATTAACTATTGTTTGCCCCACAATATCGGCTAACGAACGCGTTGCTGAACAAAAAACTATGAGTTCAGATTCGACAGATATTGAGCCTTCAGAAGATATGTTTTTGTGCGATACCAGTCAACCAAAGATAATATTCAAACCACAAACAATCTTCGATAAAAATGAAGAAGGTTTTACTTTTTTACATCGTTGGGCCAATGCCATCCACATTGATACCAAGATTATAACGCTAGAAAACGAAGCTAATTTCTTTATCAAAAAATGTACAAAGACCTTTGCTGATATGGCTGAACTGGAACGTCATTTACGTAGCCAGAAATACCTTAGAGATGCAGAAGTTAGCAGTGACGAAGACGTAGAGAATATCACTATTACCACTTGGGATAATTGGTCACTTATGCCGACCATTAGCTTTGGTCGTAAAGGCGGAATAAACACCTATAGCTTCGGAATAAAAGAGCGTAATTTACTCGGCTTAGGCATAGACACCGAAATTGAATCGTACCGAAACGCCCAGCGTTCAGGTTACAAATTAGTAGCCACTATCCCACTTTTTCAAAAACAAAATACCTCAGTAAAATTAGGATTCGCCGATAATGATGATGGCCAACAACGTAGTTTATTTCTACATAAAATTTTTGCCGGTTTTCATACCAAGACAGCTTATCATATAGGCTTTAACGAAGAATCTCGCAACGATACCATTTTTCAAAATGATCAAGACCAAAGTGCATTTGGCCATGATGTTAGCTTTAAAGAAGCAAGTTATGCCTGGCTAAATTTTAACAGTGATAACCGCTTACTCAGATATCGATTTGGCATAACACAGGATAAAGATACTTTCACCGAGCTTTCTGATGAAGAGAAAGACGACTTATCCAATCCTGTGCTGACTGATGTGAGACCTGAAGATAGAGATTTACTCTATCCATGGTTAGCTTTTGAATATATTGAAAAGGATTTTAGAAAGCTAACCAATGTACACTTGATCACTCAAATAGAGGATTTCAACCATGGTTGGCAACTTAACTCAAGTCTTGGTATAGGCAATGGCAATAAAGAGAACTCCGCATGGACTATATGGAAGATGCGAGTAAAAAAGGGCTTCAACCTGCATGATAACTCCTTGTTACTGCTTGACTTCTCATTAGCAAATGACATTTATCAACAAAGAGACAGTCGTTTATTGGTAAGACTTAGCGGGGAGTATTTTTATCAATTAAATAAAAACTGGGGGTTTTATTTAAGTAATACCAATGTTGTCAGTAAAAATCAATACCTTGACCAACCAGTAACTATGGGAGGCAATACGGGTTTACGTGGCTTTCCACTACAATATCAGCACGGACAAGATAGCGTTAAAGTTACTTCTGAAATCAGATACTATCCAGCAATAAATCTTTTTAAACTGTTTGATTTAGCCGGTGTAGCTTTTGTCGATACGGGTCGAACCTATGGTGAGTCAACAGTGAAAAACATAGAAGAAGGTTGGTTAGGCTCTGCGGGGCTTGGTTTGAGACTACATTCCCCACATTCAGGCGGTAACCATCCCATCATTCATATCGACTTTGCTTTTCCACAAAGTGATAACCCCGAAGTTAATGGCTTTGAAATTAGAGTGCAGGCGAAAAAGTCATTCTAATGATATTTTCAGTAGCTATCCCTCTCTAACAATATCTTTAACAATACCTTTAACTAAAGAAGGTTCTTACTTCAATGAATGTCGGTTATAAAAATCGCTTCAATACTCTATCTATTTGAGCAACACGGATTTTTTTCAATAACTTCTGAGGCTTTTCAGGATAGTCTTCTACTGATTCGATATCAGAGAAATGCGACACTTTAGTGGTATTAACTAAAATTCCGACCAGTTCATCATCCGTTTTTTGTAAAAGCTGCTTATTAACATCGTCAACAAGTAAACCATTTTCTAAATCTAGTGCCCAAGCTCGGGGGTTTAAATTACTGCCCGTGATTAAATGGTAACGATCATCAACGCGTAACCCTTTAAGGTGGAAGCTATTATCTTTGTCTTTCCATAAATGGATATTCAATAAACCTTGGTCAATAAAATTCTGATAACGCTTAACAAAGCGCTTAAGCAACATTTCATAAACGTAAGGAATTATACCTATAGTACTGAAATCTTCATCGTTGCCAATAAAGAAGTCATTCGCTGTTTTATCACCTACAACTACGGTTGTTTTAACACCACGTTTCAGTGCTCTAATCACATCTTTAGCAAGAGAATGAGGCAGATTAAAATAAGGTGTAAACAGCACCATATTATCATCGGCTTTTTGTACTAAATGACGAGTAGCTCGATTAAGCTCGTTTTTACGGCGACCAAAACCTACTAACGGTGTAATAAAGGTTTTATCACTCACGAGTTTTGATTGGCTAAGCCTTTGTTGTTGTGCAGTGATATAGTGAGAATTTTTTAATTTAAGTTTTAATGCGACTAGGTTTTTCTTTTGCTCTATAGCATCAGGTAACCATTCTTGATTAAGTAGTGGAGCTAAGCCTGATTTGATAAAAGTATCAGATAAGTAATGGCAAAAACTATTGGCTAATACTGCACTATTGATAGTGCAGTAGCGATCTAAACGGTATCGCTCACCTTGATGAAGATAAATATCATTGATACTTGCGCCAGTATAGAAAAGCTTCTCATCGAACACCATGCCTTTTAGGTGTAAAACTCCAAAGACTTCTTTACGCTTAACTGCTACACCATAAACATTAACCGTATGTGGGTATTCATGTGCTAATTTCAAATAAAGCGCACGATTACCTAAGCTTGCCTTTTCACCAATTAAGCCACGTTGGCCACGGTTAAAATCAACAAAGACATTGATTTCCATCGTTGGGAAGTTAGCTTTCGCTTGGTATAGGGCATGGAGGATCTCTCTACCCGCCTCATCATCTTGCAGATATAAAGCAGTAATGAAAATACGCTGGCGTGCGCTCTCAATAAGGGACAACAACTGCTGCTTATATTCTTTAGGCGTGGTTAGGAATTCAATATCACCACTATCGACAATTATTTCTTGCACTTTGCTCTATCTAAAAAAAATTAATTCACGACAGTATATCAATAATAAACCGAAGAAATATAGAGTTTTTCTTCGGTTAACTACAGCTATCTTCGCATTAAAGTGTTGATTTCACCCAAATAGGCTTAAATTTTAACCGCTAACTCTGCAGCTTGACGTATTGCTCGCTTAGCATCAAGTTCAGCGGCAACATTAGCCCCCCCAATAAGGTGTACAGGCAAGCCACCATCAAGTAGTTGTTGTTGTAAGTCTCGATTCGACTCTTGCCCCGCGCATATAATAATATTATCCACCTCAAGCAGTTGCTCTTTACCATCAACTTCAATCATCAAACCTTTATCAGTAATGGCTTTATAACTTGCACCAGCAACCATATTAACGCCTTGTTTAACAAGGTTAGCTCTATGAACCCAACCTGATGTTTTACCCAAATCTTTGCCCACTTTAGTCGTTTTTCGTTGTATCAGGGTAATTTGCCTTGTTGGATTATGCCTAGGGATGTCTTGTTTATTTAGTAGCGCCCCGTTTTGAAGGTATTGTTTATCAACGCCCCAGTTTCTAAGCCAAGCATCAGGTTCATTGGTTAAGGATTTCTCTGACAGATAAGTAGCGACATCAAAGCCAATACCGCCAGCACCAATAATGGCAACTTTATTACCTACTTCAACTTTGTCTCGTAGTACTTGTAAATAAGTAAGTACTTTATTACTGGTATAGCCTTCTTCTAAACCTTTAATATCAAGCTTTCTTGGTTTAATACCTGTTGCTAAGACTACTTCATCAAAACCAGCAGCGAGTAATTTTTCTGCGCTTTGTTCAGTGTTAAGGTGCACCTTGATATTATGTAAACTTAGCTGTTTGTTAAAGTAGCGTAGTGTCTCAAAAAACTCTTCTTTACCAGGCACTTGTTTTGCTACATTAAACTGGCCACCTATCTCACTAATTTTATCAAATAGTTCAACATGATGTCCGCGCTCTGCAGCATAAACGCTAAAGGCTAATCCAGCAGGTCCGGCACCTATCACAGCTAATTTTTTAACTTGTTTAGCTTTATCTATAACAAGCTCTGTTTCATAACATGCCATTGGATTGACTAAACAAGAGGCTCGCTTTTGTTTAAATACGTGATCTAAACATGCTTGGTTACAACCAATGCAGGTATTAATTTCATCGGATTTATTCTCTGCTGCTTTATTAACAAAGTCCGCATCCGCGAGGAAAGGTCTCGCCATTGACACCATATCAGCTTGTCCAGTCGCTAATACTTCTTCAGCAACTTCAGGCGTATTAATTCTGTTAGTAGTGATCAGCGGGATAGACACTTCTTTTTTCATTTTTTCAGTAACCCAAGTAAATGCAGCTCGGGGTACTGAAGTAACTATGGTCGGTACACGTGCTTCATGCCAACCAATACCAGTATTAATTAGTGTCGCTCCAGCTTGTTCTACCGCTTTTGCCATGGTGACAACTTCTTCCCAGCTATTACCGCCTTCAACCAAATCCAACATGGATAAGCGAAAGATGATGATAAACTTTTCGCCCACTTTGGCACGTACTGCTTTAATCGTTTCAATAGCTAGGCGCATTCTGTTTTCAATACTACCACCCCACTCATCGCTACGTTTATTAGTTCTTACACAAGCAAACTGATTAATTAAATAACCTTCAGAGCCCATGATTTCCACGCCATCATAGCCAGCTTTCGCTGCTAACTTTGCTGAATAAGCATAATCTTTAATAGTCGATTTAATTTGACGCACTGACATGGCTTTGGGTGTAAAAGGAGAAATAGGTGATTTAATTTTACTGGGAGCCACACCGAAAGGATGATAGGCGTATCGACCTGTGTGTAATAGTTGCAAGCAGATTTTAGTTGGATATTGATGAACAGCATCTGTTACTTGTTTGTGTTTATTGGCTTGCCAAAAATGACTTAACTCACTGCCAAACGGTGCAATTCTGCCGCGTAGATTAGGGCTAACACCACCGGTAACAATCAAACCAACACCGCCTTTCGCTCTAGCTTGATAGAATGCGGCTAATTTAGCAAAACCGCCACGTTCTTCTTCTAAGCCAGTGTGCATGGAACCCATGAGGACACGGTTAGCCAGTTGGGTAAAGCCAAGGTCTAATGGCGCTAATAAATGTGGGTAGGCAGTTGTTGTCATAATTATGCTCTGCTATTGG
>OJBB01000163.1_pt1 | contig 25718 bp, 23 predicted proteins | sample 1590401 | NCBI WGS metagenome assembly OJBB01 (sample SAMN05416789, study PRJEB24817) | seawater metagenome | isolation source: Sea water | place: Canada:Atlantic | collected 2013-07 | reverse complement strand
TAGCAAAAAGACTCACTTCAAAAAGAAGTGATAAAGCGATTGGAATACCTAAGCCAAGTATTGCTCTTATTTCAGCAAAGACAGGCCAATAAAACGCACTAAATAAATTTGCTTGTTTGAGTACCTTTGAGTAAAAACAATATACAAGCATACTGATAAACATTGACCAGTAAACAAGTGCTGTGGCTACTCCACACCCAGCACCACCTAAAGCAGGCATGCCAAATTTTCCATAGATGAATATATAATTAGCAGGGATGTTAACCAGTAAACCTATGATACTAATAACCATCGTTGGTTTGGTGTATGAAAGGCCTTCGGAATAATTTCTTAGTACTAGGTATAAACAAAACCCAGGTGCACCCCAAACAATAAAGCCTAAATAATCGAACATTAACTCTTCTAGGTTGCTCTCTAAAGTGACAAGTGGAGACACTATTGGAATGAGCAGGTAGTAGAGAAGTATCAGTGATAAACCTAACACTAAAGATATCCAAGCAGTTTGGTAAGTTTGTTCTACTATTTTGGTATAGTTTTTGGCACCGGCAAGCTGAGAAACAATGGCAGAGAGTGCCATTATTAAGCCATAAATGGTCAATATAAGTGGTAACCAAATACTATTAGCCACGGCAACCGCAGCTAAATCAGTAGCGCTGACACGGCCAGCCATAACAATATCGACAAAACCCATTAAGTTTTGAATTAATTGGGCGATTAAAATAGGGTAAGTGAGTTTTAATAAGCTTTTACTGTGGGTGAAGAAGTCAGCTAAATTCATGTCGTCGGTTACTTTAATAAAGGGGGAGGGAAAACGATTATTGGGTAGCGCTAATTTTCAAGCATCATAGATGAGATAGCTTGAGCAAACAAGGCTAAAAATGTCTTAGGAAGTAAAGTAATCAGATTTTATTAGTGCAATTTACTTAGTTGCGAATGACAGAGTCTAGAAGACTTGTTCATCATCACTATCTACTGTTAATTGAATTTTTTTTCTATATTCATCAACATGTAAGTTGTAGTGTATTTCCATACAACAAGAAGGGCACTCATCGTAATAATCTTGATCACCAGCAGAGGCATCTACAGTGGCATGCAAGTGGTGACCACAATGAGGGCAAGTAATGCGTTTTTCACTGAGTTTATTAGACATATAACCTCCATAAATATGTAATACCAATCGGACTAATTTATTGATCACTTAGCGAGAATTAAAAGGCTTAGAGGCAAGGCATTGATTGAAGAGAATGGTTATTCAGGAGAATATGCTCCTGCATTCTCTAATAAGCTGCATCCATGCAGCGTCCTTGTCAAAATCAATAACGCCGCATGTAGGCCTTTCTCTTTTATTAGATATTCGCCTTTCGGGAGCTCATTAGCAAACTAATAACAGTACAAAATGAATGAAATATAGAGTAACTATGTTTAACTCATTTTGCTTGTTTAAAGCTCGCTAATGTAGTTCTAAGCTGACCGATAAATTAATCCGTTTGGTATAAATGGTTTCATATAGTGATATCTGTTTAGTAAAACTATCTTTAGCTAAAGAACTAAAAGTAGCTAGCGCTTATAAACATACGTATCCGTTCAAACACACCTCATATTTTAACGCATCAATGTAATGGTAATGACATGATTCTCGATAATATTGCTTTGGCTTGATCGATATATATGCCACCAAAAATATTAGCGTGATTTAAAATATGATAAAAATTATAGACCAACTTTCTTTGTCCGTAACCATCATCTAAAGGATATTCTGCTTGGTAGCCATGATAAAAATCATCAGGAAAATGACCGAACAGTTCCGTCATAGCAATATCAACCTCGCGATCGCCGTAATAGCAGGCCGGATCAAATATCATAGCTTGTTCACCAGAAAAACCGGTATTACCTTGCCACAAATCACCATGTACTAAGCAAGGTGTAGCTTGGTGGTGAAGTAATGCGTCGTGGCACACTTGGGTAATATGCTCAATATTACCTAACATTATGGAACGCTCAGACAGCAATTGTAATTGCCATGCAATACGTTGGTCAGAAAAAAAAGTTGTCCAATTACTGCTCCAATGATTGGGCTGGAGAGTACTACCAATGTAGTTATCATGCTGCCAACCAAATTGACCATGGCGTGTTTCGTAGTGCATTTGAGCGAGCTGCTGTCCTAGTTGATACCAAAGCATAGGTTTTGCGCTACTAAAGTCAATATAATCGAGTATTAAAAAGCTCTTATTTAAGCTAGTACCAATACCGGTTACTTTTGGACTGGCGATGTTAGTTAAACTATTAAGTTGTTTTAATGAGTATGCTTCAGCTTGGAAGTTTTCTAGATAGTCTTTGCTGTTGATTTTTAGAAAATAACTATGATAGCCATCACTAATTTTGAACGATAAATTGGGTGGTGGCTCTTTATTATCATATAAACCAGTGAAGGAAGAGGCTGTAGGACCTCTTGTTGATATTTCTTGTTTTTCTGAAATATAAAATGGCTTCCCGGTTTCAACGCTAATGGCTTGTTCAATGCTATGCCACATAGTTATCTCCAAGGGTAATTATATGTTCTTTAGTATAGCTGCTTTCCCACAGAGTGTTGTCTTGGAAGATAATATTTACTTAGCAAGGATTATTCATCTGACTGAGTATCTAAATATTGGATTTTATCGGTAACACCATCCCATTTTTTTGCTTGATCTAATGCTGGTTTTACTTCGGTGATCCTAGGCCAATGTTTCGATAATTCAGCATTAAGCTCAATGAACTCTTGCTGGTCTGCAGGGACTTCATCTTCTTGATAGATAGCACCAGCTGGGCACTCAACAGGGCAAAGATCACAATCGATACAATCATCAGGGCTAATCACAAGAAAGTTAGGGCCTTCATAAAAAGCATCAGCAGGGCACACTGCGACACAGTCAGTGTATTTACATAATATACAGTTATCAGTTACTACAAATGCCATGGCTTTATCTAAATTTGGTAATTTTTGTCTTAATCATGGTGTGGATCATACCTTTGTTGAGAGCAATTTCAATCTCTTGTTTCTAAAATGTTAGCGTACAGGTAAAATAGTGAAAAATATTACTCTTCCTATGCTGGATCTCAACAGAATGATTCGTTTAACCAATATTAAACTTCCGCTTGATCATCAAGAGCACGAACTTGAACAAGCAATTTTAACTAAATTATCAATTAAAGCCGTTCAGTTAATAAACTTCACCGTGTTTAAACGTGGTTATGATGCACGTAAGAAAAATAGCATTTTCCTGATTTATACCCTTGATGTGGAAACGAATGTTAACGAAGAACTTCTTGCAACATTTAGTGATGATACTCAAGTAAAAGAAACGCCAGATATGGCTTACAAATTTGTTAGCGAAGCACCGAAGAACCTTAAAAGTCGTCCGGTTGTTATTGGCATGGGACCCTGTGGTTTGTTTGTTGGTTTAGTGTTAGCACAAATGGGTTTTAATCCTATTGTGTTAGAGCGCGGTCAAGAAGTTAGACAACGCACTAAAGACACCTTTGGTTTTTGGCGGAAAAAAATATTAAATACTGAATCTAATGTGCAATTTGGTGAAGGTGGCGCAGGCACATTCTCAGACGGTAAGCTTTATAGTCAAGTTAAAGACCCAAAGCATTATAGTCGTAAAGTACTTCATGAGTTTGTTGATGCCGGCGCACCGGAAGAAATTTTGTATGTAAGCAAACCTCATATTGGTACGTTTAAATTAGTCACCATGGTTGAAAAAATGCGCGCCAAAATTTTTGAATTGGGCGGTGAAGTACGATTTAACCAACGAGTCGATAAAATTAATTTTACTGATGTTGATGGTAATGAATGTACTGCGCAGGGCATTGAAGGTTACCAAAACAAAAAAGTGACGGGATTAACGCTCTCTACTGGCGAGCATATAGAAACTAACTATATTGCTTTAGCGATAGGGCATAGTGCTCGTGATACCTTTAGTATGTTATTTGATGAAGATGTTTACATGAAAGCAAAGCCATTCTCTGTTGGTTTTCGTATTGAACATGAGCAGACTGTTATCGATGAAGCACGCTTTGGCAATAATGCCGGTAATGAAATTTTAGGCTCAGCAGATTACAAGTTAGTTCACCATTGTAGTAATGGTCGTTCGGTTTATAGCTTTTGTATGTGTCCAGGCGGAACTGTTGTTGCCGCAGCCTCGGAAGAGGGGCGATTAGTGACTAATGGTATGAGCCAATACTCTCGTCTTGAGCGTAATGCTAATAGTGCTATTGTTGTGGGTATTGAACCGGAAGATTTTATCACCAGTGAATTTGCTTCAAATAGAGATTATGTTCTTGCGGGTATGGAGTTTCAACGTAAGTTAGAAGAAAAAGCGTTTAAACTCGGCGGCGAAAATTATGATGCGCCAGTACAATTGGTTGGCGATTTCCTTGCAGGACGTAAAAGTGGCGAGCACGGCAGTGTTACTCCGTCATATAAACCGGGTGTGACTTATTGCGATTTAAGTGAAACCTTACCTGATTATGCTGTAGCTGCTATTAGAGAAGCACTGCCTGCATTTGATAAGAAGATTAATGGTTTCTCAATGGCAGAGGCAACACTAACGGCCGTTGAGACTAGAACTTCATCACCGATACAAATTACACGTGATAAAGAAACGTTGCAAAGCCTTAATACACAAGGTTTGTACCCTGCGGGTGAGGGCGCTGGTTATGCCGGTGGAATTTTATCTGCAGGTATTGATGGTATTAAAATTGCTGAAGCAATGGCATTAGCCATCATCGCTGAACAGTAATAGCAGAGCAAGAATATTAACTAGCTTTTGATGGTCGGATCATTAGTTAAGGTCTATCAGTTAAAGGTATTATTGATAATTCAGTAATACCTTTTATTGTTTTTTGTTGCCATTTTTCTTTGGGTAATTGTCGTCTAATATTTCGCATACTCTTCCAAATAGATTTTAGTGCTAAATGATCAGCCAACCATTTTGGTGTGTCTCCTCGGCCATCAGCGATAAAAACATATTCAATAAATATCTCATTGCCTTCGTCTTCCGACTGCTTGGGTATTATTTTCCACTGCGCACTATGCGTTTTTACCTGTAAAAATTCTTCTAAATGATCAATAGCTAACGGCATTGTCTCTTTAAGTAAAATAGGTTCAGCATCTGTGAGTTTAATTTCAATGCTAAGATCATCATTTTGCCAATAGCTGGAATGGAGTATTAATATGCGGGGTCTTAATGGCCAGATTTGAGAGAGCTTTATATAGAAGCTATTTTCTTTCACTGAATATTGTTTGATTATTTTACTTTCACTGGCATTAACTAGCCAATGTTGTGTGTTATTAGCATCTTGTAAAAAGAGTAAAAAACCAGACATGCTCGAATTTACTGTCGCGCTTGCTCTAATTTCTATTAACTTTTTGTCGATTTTGTTATTTATTATAGCAGGGCGATAACTAACGCTTTGCGAGCTATTCTTTTTCCATAACTTCCATGGAACTTGTTCAGCAGATGAAAATTGTAGACTACTCAAAAGCAGTAGCGCTATAAAAATGGACGATTTATTCACTATATTCAGCTAGTTATTAAAAGCATGTTAATAGTATCATTATTTCTTAGCTAAAGTGTTATGTAACCTGAACCTTGGATAAGCAGCACTTGCTCAATATTCCCCTTTTTGTGGTTCTCATCGTTAAAACGTCGATAAATAGCCAGCTATTCACAAACGTTTTGCCTTGATAACCGCATAAATTTAAACCTTGATTGGACATATTACTACGCTGAGTTTGTTGGTATTCTCATACCGGTATCTAAGTGATCAGGTTATGTAGATCTTGTGTTGATATTTTTGACATTTATTGCATTTATATAAGCTTTTAAATGGATAATATTGGTTATAGTCGAATTTATAGCGGCAAGTAACGGGATTAATTGTACAAAGCTTACTGAAAACCCTTGTTTAATAAGGGCAAGACTTTTACAATCGTCAGCTGAAAATCAAATTTTTATCAATAAGAGCGCTATGCTCTTTTTTTAGTTCAGGATGAACGTGATTAAGCAACTGCAGGATGCAACTGCTGATACCATTATTTTTTAACTATTTTAAATCAAGCGACGCTTCGTGTGCGCCGCCACTGATAAGGAAAAACATGCCTGTAATTACTCTCCCTGACGGTTCACAACGCTCTTTTGAAAATGCTGTATCTATAATGGATGTTGCTCTTGATATTGGTCCTGGTCTTGCTAAAGCAACAATTGCTGGACGTATTGATGGAAATCTTGTAGATGCTTGTGAACTAATTACTCAAGATGCTTCTTTGCAACTTATTACGAGCAAAGATAGCGAAGGTCTTGAGATCATTCGCCACTCATGTGCGCATTTATTAGGGCATGCAATTAAGCAATTATACCCAAATGTTAAAATGGCTATCGGTCCAACGATTGAAAATGGCTTTTATTATGACATCGATCTTGATGAATCAATTACCGAAGATGATTTAGTTAAGCTTGAAAAGCGTATGACTGAATTAGCACGAACTGGTTATGAAGTTGTTAAAAAAACAGGTTCTTGGCAAGATGCTTATGACGCTTTCACTGAACGTGGCGAAACATACAAATTAGCCATTCTTGATGAGAACATTGAAAAAACAGATACTCCGGCTTTATATCATCATCAAGAATACATTGATATGTGTCGTGGTCCACATGTACCAAGCATGCGTCATTGTCATCACTTTAAATTAATGAAAGTTGCTGGTGCCTATTGGCGTGGCGATTCAGACAATAAAATGCTGCAACGTATCTATGGCACAGCATGGGCTGATAAAAAGCAACTTAAAGCTTATATAGTACGTTTAGCAGAAGCTGAAAAACGTGACCATCGTAAAATTGGTAAAACACTGGATTTATTCCATTGGCAAGAAGAAGCGCCAGGTATGGTGTTTTGGCATAACGATGGTTGGACTATTTATACTGAGTTAGAAAAGTTTATTCGTGAAAAATTACACGAGTATGATTACGACGAAGTTAAAGCGCCAATGATGATGGATAGAAGTCTTTGGGAAAAATCAGGTCACTGGGATAAATATGCTGATGGCATGTTTACTACTACCTCTGAAAAGCGTGAATACGCTATTAAGCCAATGAACTGTCCTGGTCACGTACAGATATTTAACCAAGGGTTAAAGTCTTACCGTGATTTACCATTGCGTATTGCTGAGTTTGGCTGTTGTCACCGTAATGAGCCTTCAGGGTCTTTACATGGTTTAATGCGCGTTCGTGGCTTTACTCAAGATGATGCTCATATTTTCTGTATGGAATCACAAGTTCAAGCTGAAGTGAAAAAATGTATCGAAATGGTTTATGACGTCTATGGCTCGTTTGGCTTTGAAGATGTTGTAGTGAAGCTTTCTACACGACCTGAGAACCGTATTGGTAGTGATGAAATCTGGGATAAAGCTGAAGCAGGTTTGGCACAAGCATTAACAGACAGTAATATTGCTTTTGAATATTTACCGGGTGAAGGTGCTTTTTACGGTCCTAAAATAGAATTCACTTTAATGGATTGTTTAGGACGTGCTTGGCAATGTGGCACAGTACAACTTGATTTTGCATTACCAGAGCGTTTAGGTGCAACTTATGTTGGTGAAGATAACGAAAGATATACTCCGGTAATGATTCACCGAGCAATTTTAGGTTCATTAGAACGTTTTATTGGTATTTTAATCGAAGAGTTCACAGGCAAGTTTCCAACATGGTTATCGCCTATTCAGACAACAATTATGAATATTACCGATAAACAAGCGCCATATTGTGAGAAAGTTGTTAAAAAACTAAAAGAAAATGGCTTTAGAGCAAAAATAGACTTGAGAAATGAGAAGATAGGCTTTAAAATCCGCGAGCACACTTTGAAGCGAGTTCCATATTTATTAGTTGTTGGTGATAAAGAAATGGAAGCGGGTGAAATTGCCGTTCGAACTCGAAGTGGTGAAGATTTAGGAAAAATGTCGGTTGATGACTTTATTGCTAAGTTATCTGATGAAGTTAAATCTCGTCAGTAATGCTTAAATAGCAGTAAAATTAACAACGGATAACATTATAAAAATAATATAGTCTGCCTTTTCTATAATTGTATGGAATTACGGCAGAGTTTAAATAAGCTAAAAAGAGTTCTTTGGAGGAACATGGCTATTAAAGGTGGACAACGAGGCGGGCGTAAAGAGCCAGCTCATCGTTTAAATGAGTTAATTACAGATATTCTAGACAACCAAATTCGTTTAATTAAGTTTGACGGAGAGCCTGGTGGCATCGTCACATTAGATGAAGCAATGGACCAAGCGGATGACGCTGGTGTTGATCTGGTTGAAATTAGCCCTACTGCTAAGCCTCCGGTTTGTCGTGTGATGGATTATGGTAAATTCATCTACGAAAAAGCGAAAGAGCAGAAAGAACAACGTAAAAACCAGAAACAAATACAGGTTAAGGAAATTAAATTCCGTCCTGGTACAGATGAAGGCGATTATCAGGTGAAATTACGTAACCTGAAACGCTTTTTAGAAGGCGGCGACAAGGTCAAGGTAACATTACGTTTCCGTGGCCGTGAAATGGCCCACCAAGAGTTAGGTTTACAACTTTTAACGCGTGTTAAAAACGATTTAGAAGAGTTAACCGTACTTGAGTTCTTCCCGCGTCGTGCGGAAGGACGTCAAATGGTGATGGTCTTAGCCCCTAAAAATAGATAATCCTTGGTTTGACAAGTAATAGGATGTTTTCGAATGTCCTATTCACCAACTTTATCTTTACGCTGGTAGTAAAGGCTTGCAAGTAAAATACCTGAGTTAATTTAGTAATAAGTTAACTTAATTATTTTCGCCCTCGCTACTTAATATTTGGCATATACCGCTTCTTTTATTAGAAAGGTATAAATTTGAGAATTATTCACATGCCTAAAATGAAAACCAATAAAGGTGCTGCAAAGCGCTTTAAAAAAACAGCCTCTGGCTACAAGTTCAAACAAGCTGGCCTTCGTCATATCTTGACTAAGCGTCGTACTAAAGTTAAGCGTCATCTTCGTGCTAAATGCATGATCGCCGCATCTGACATTAAGTCAGTTAAAAAACTTTTACGTCACGGTTAATTAGGAGATATAGAAAATGGCTAGAGTAAAACGTGGTGTACAAGCTCGTGCACGTCACAAAAAGGTTCTAAAGCAAGCTAAAGGTTATTACGGTGCACGTAGTCGTGTTTATCGTGTTGCTTTCCAAGCAGTAACTAAAGCAGGTCAATACGCTTACCGCGATCGTCGTCAACGTAAACGTCAATTCCGTCAGCTTTGGATCGCTCGTATTAACGCAGCAGCTCGTCAAAATGGTTTATCTTACAGCAAATTCATTAATGGTCTTAAAAAGGCTTCTATTGAAATTGATCGTAAGATCCTAGCTGACATCGCAGTATACGATAAAGCAGCATTCACTTTCTTAGTTGAAAAAGCGCAAGCTTCTTTAGCTGCTTAAGTAAAGTAATGTAAGCTTAGCTAAATTAGCTAGGCTTAAAGAAAGGACGCTTTATAGCGTCCTTTTTATTTTGTAAAAAATAGTGTTTAACTAACGTTATTACTCCTCGTTGGCAGTAATACGCAACGGTAGTAACGTTAGTTAAACAGTAATTTAATACGTGCTGAAAATATTTGATCTTTAACCAAAATAAATAATCAAGAGAATTAATTATGAACCTAGCTGATAAAGTTTTAGCCGTTAATAACGATCTTCCTATCCGTACAGATTCGCCTGTACATAGTGGTAAAGTACGTTCTGTTTATTGGTTAACTGAAGCAGATAGCAAACGCCTTATCGAACAAAAGGGCTATGATGTTCCTAGTGATACTTCGTTAGCTATAATGGTAATAAGTGACCGAATCTCTGCTTTTGATTGCATTTGGTCTGGTGAAAATGATATGCGAGGAGTACCTGGTAAAGGTGCTGCATTAAATGCGATATCAAACCATTGGTTTAAGTTATTTAAAGAGCAAGGACTTGCTGATAGTCATATTTTAGATATTCCACATCCCTTTGTATGGATTGTTCAGAAAGCTAAGCCAGTAATGATTGAAGCGATTTGTCGTCAATATATTACCGGATCAATGTGGCGTTCTTATACAAAGGGTGAAAGAGACTTTTGTGGCATTGAATTACCTGAAGGATTAGCAAAGGACAGTAAGTTAACAGCACTTCTACAAACACCTTCAACCAAAGGTATATTAGAAGGTATTCCCGGTGTTCCAGCTGTTGATGATGTTAATATTACCCGTAAAAATATAGAAGATAATTTTGAGGCGTTTAACTTTAAATCAGTGGCCGATATTGCACTATATGAAAAACTACTTACCGAAGGGTTCGATGTTATTTCAGCCGCTTTATCAAAAATAGATCAAGTGTTTGTTGATACTAAGTTTGAATTTGGCTACGTCAAAGATGTTAATGGTGATGATAAACTGATTTATATGGATGAGGTAGGTACGCCAGATTCGTCACGTATTTGGGATGGCGAAGAATATCGAGCAGGCAAGGTTGTTGAGAATTCAAAAGAGGGATTCCGTCAATTATTATTAGCACACTTTCCAGATCCAGATATCTTGTTAAATAAAGATCGTATGGATGAGCGTGAAGCATTAGCACGTGATAATGAACTTCCATTATCAGTACTTATGGATGTTTCAAAAACTTATACTGATATTGCTGAGAAAATTACCGGTGAAAAAATTGTCTTATCTGATAATCCTAAAGCCGAAATTATTACAATTTTGCGTGAGCAGTATCAATTAGTTGATTAGTTTTCAGCTAAAAGAGTTAATAAAAAACCAGCTTATTGCTGGTTTTTTTATATCACGTAATTAAATTATTATGAATGAGGTTAAGCTTTACCACCATTTTTAATGATTTCACGTGCCATTTCATCAGCGATAATACCTGTAGGTCTTGCCTGATCATCGGCTTTAGCGTAAATATCTAACAACGTGTGATAAATTTCGCCAACTTTTTCAGTCGCTTTCTCATGGTCATAATTATTTTCAAACGAAATATTGATGATACCACCAGCATTAATTACATAATCGGGTGCGTATAATATACCACGCTCTAACAACGCTTGATCATGGCGAGGTTCGGCTAATTGGTTATTCGCACAACCTGCAATAATTCCTGCTTTTAAGCGGTTAAGCGTGTCATCATTAATAGAAGCACCGAGAGCACATGGGGCATAGATATCTACTTCTTGGTCATATATTTCATCTAAGCCAACAATCGTAGCATTAAACTGAGTAGCAGCCGTATCCAGAGCTGCTTGGTTGATATCTGTGATAAAAAGTTCCGCTCCTGCTTTGTACAAGTGTTCACATAGCTGATAACCAACACTACCTAAACCTTGTACAGCAACTTTGAGACCGGTTAAATCATCACGATTAAGTTTATGTTTAACGGATGCTTTGATACCGAGAAAGGTGCCAAGGGCTGTAAAAGGAGCAGGGTTACCACTTTTGTTTTCTGTGCCTGTTACGAAAGGAGTTACACTGTTCGTTATCTCAATATCACCGGTAGTAATATTGACATCCTCTGCACTTAAATAGCGTCCATTTAGTCTATTTAACGCTTCACCAAAGGCATGGAATAATGCTTTAGATTTTAGTTTTTTAGCATCGCCAATGATGACAGATTTGCCACCGCCCATACTAAGACCAGCCATTGCATTTTTATACGTCATACCTTTAGACAATCGTAAAACATCTACCAGTGCTTCATCATCGCTAGCATAATCCCACATTCTACAGCCACCAACCGCTGCACCAAGCTTGGTACTATGTACCGCTATTATAGCCTTAAGACCACTTTCCTTATCACTGCAGTAAACTACTTGCTCGTGGTCGTCAAAATCGGGTAAATCAAATAAAGCCATTGTTTGTCTCCATTCTTTCTTGCTAGAAAAGGCAATTTAAATGTGTTGTAATATTGTTGAGGAACGATAGCACCTAGAAAATAGCCAAGCTAGTCACTGATAAAATTAACAAATTAGACTAAGCATGCAAGCTGTAAGCGAAAAGCTACAACATGCAAATTAAACGTGACAGACTTAGCGCTGCTATAGCCAAGCTATTTGAAGATGCGTGTTTCAGGACGCCTGAGAGATTCATGATCAAGGCGCCTTGTTTTATTAGGGGTTACTCCCTTAAAAGGAGGCAACGAAGGGCATGTTTTACTCATACGTCCCCGTAGGGCTGGTTTAGAAACGCTTTATGCTGTGTTATTGATTTCGACAAGGGAACAACCATTCTCTTCAATCAAAGCCTTGCTTAAAGGCGTTTATAATTCCAGCTGAAACCTGCATCTTCATGTAATTTTGGTGTATAACTAATTAAATATAAATTCGTATAACTGAGAATCAAATGACCAAAGCCGTACCTATGACAGAAGAGCAGCAACAACAGTGGATAAGAAACCAGTACCAGGTAGCCACTAAATATTTAGCCGAAAAGGGTATTGTTACTAAGAGTGTTCAATTAGAAGAGAGCCGTTATGTAGTGCCAGTTCTGGCGTTATGGAAGATAACGTCGATAGATGACAGTAAATGTTGGGTTTTGTGTGGTGATTTACCAAGTGATCATGGCAGTATTGATGTAGCGCCTAATGCTCGTGAAGCATTAAGACATTTTTCGTTAAAATGGCAAATGCAAGCAGAAAACTTATTACAAGCTAAAAATGAAGAACAAAATAAATTTGCTCAATTGCTAATTAGCCGTGCAGATGGTCTATATAAATTGTTTAATGATGAGTCATTATGGCAAGCGAGTTAAATCACTGTAAGTTAGTTTAAGTAATGAAGTGTATGGCTTATGTTGTCTCTATTCCATAGCTGGATATGCCATACATTCTTTATCTAATAACTCAGAAAACAGGTATAAAAAAAGAAGGCATAGCCTTCTTTTTTATTGTTATTAAATAATAGAAAAAATTATTTTAGTTCATCAATAAAAGCTACTGCTCGGCCAATATAGCTTGCAGGAGTCATTTCACATAACTGGGCTTTAGCATGATCAGGTAATTCAAGTGTCATGATGAATTCACGCATAGAGTCGCCATTAACACGTTTACCACGCGTTAATTCTTTTAGTTTCTCATAAGGCTTTTCAATACCGTAACGACGCATAACTGTTTGTACCGGCTCTGCTAATACTTCCCAATTACTGTCTAATTCAGCTGCTAAGTTAGCTTCATTTACTTCTAACTTACTAATGCCTTTTAATGTAGCACCGTAAGCAATCATTGTATGAGCAAAACCAACACCTAAGTTACGTAGTACTGTTGAGTCAGTTAAGTCACGCTGCCAGCGAGAGATAGGCAATTTCTGTGATAAATGCGTGAATAATGCGTTTGCAATACCTAAGTTACCTTCTGAATTTTCAAAATCAATAGGGTTAACTTTATGAGGCATAGTAGATGAACCGATTTCACCAGCAATAGTCTTCTGCTTGAAATGGCCCATAGCAATATAACCCCAAATATCACGATCAAAATCGATTAAAATGGTATTAAAACGTGCAATGGCATCAAATAACTCAGCAATGTAATCATGCGGTTCAATTTGAGTAGTAAATGCGTTGAATGATAAGCCTAATGAAGTAACAAATTCATTAGCGTATTCATGCCAGTCAACTTCAGGATAAGCGCTAAGGTGAGCATTGTAGTTACCAACAGCACCGTTAATTTTACCTAACATTTCAACATTTGCAATTTGCTCACGCTGACGTTGCAAACGTACATAGACGTTAGCCATTTCTTTGCCTAATGTGCTAGGTGAAGCTGGCTGGCCATGAGTACGACACATCATTGGAATTGTTTTGTATTCAATCGCTAACGCTTTCATTGCCGATAAAATATTATCTATTTCAGGTAATAATACGGTTTCACGACAATCAGTTAACATTAATGCGTGCGATAAGTTGTTAATATCTTCTGAAGTACAAGCAAAGTGAATGAATTCAGTCACAGCGTTTAATTCAGCGTTATCAGCAATTTTCTCTTTCAAGAAATATTCAACTGCTTTCACATCATGGTTAGTGGTAGCTTCGATTTTTTTGATCGTTAAAGCATCTTCTTCACTAAAGTTAGCAACTATGCTATTTAATACATCATTTGCTTGTGCAGAAAATGCAGGAACCTCTGCAATTGCGCTAGTAGCGGCAAGTTTTTGTAACCAACGTACTTCAACAGTAACACGGTATTTAATTAGGCCAAATTCACTAAAAATAGGGCGTAATGATTTTACCTTGCTACCATAACGACCATCTACTGGTGATATTGCACTTAATGCTGAAAGTTCCATAATGTTTCCTAGGTTATATTAATATTCTCTTTAACTAATATGCTTAATTTAAGAGTGAAATAGTGTGTAAATTTATCGAATAGTTCTAAGCAATTCTTTAGCGGTATTGACTATTTTCTTACGATTTAACAAGATATGACGTCTTTTACCACCCACTTGTCGCCACAATACAGCCGCACGTATACCTGCTAAAAGTAAGGCTCTAATTTTATATTGATTGACGCTTTGCTTTAAAATACTTGGCTCGCCAGTGACTTGAATCTTATGACCAAGTGGGCTGATGATATCGCTATAAATACTAGCGAAGCTCGCCGTTAATGTATCACTGGTTAATGCGTAATGTTCAAGTTGTCTCTCTGTTGAATTTATACGTTCACCAAGAGCGTTGAGCTGTTTAGGTTGCTTAGTAAGGCGTCTTTCTAAATTGATTAAGCTAATGATATAACGAGTTAGTTCGGGGTCTTTTTGCTTTTTTGAACTACTTGAACCATTATCATTGCCTAAATGGTCTATTAATATTTCAAGACCTTTTTTAATATTCACTATATCACCACCATAAACCGCTAAGGTATTTACTGGTGATGTCTCAACGATACTTTGCAATAAAACACCAAATTCTTCTTCAGTGATTTGACCTGTACGTGATACTTGCTGTACTTGATAAGCTATTTGACAAATAGCGGCAAAGGTAATTGTTTGATCTTTCATGTTTTCTCTAGTTTTTAGTTTATCTTGTCTTAGATGAGCATGTTTTAAGGTAATGCTTACATGTTAGCGAATAAGAGTATCAATGATACCGCCGCCTAAACATACATCATCTTGATAAAATACAACGGATTGTCCTGGTGTTACTGAACTTTGTTGTTCAGCAAAATCAATTTGATATTCTTCTGTTGCAGAGCCCGCTATAGGTGTGACAGTACAGGCAACATCTTCTTGTCGGTAACGAGTTTTCACTGTGCATTGAATGCTCGTAGTGAGTGCTTTTCTATCTACCCAATGCAATTGGTTAGCAATGAGACCTTTAGAAAATAGGCGAGGGTGGTTATGCCCTTGTCCAACAATAAGAACATTACGCAGTAAATCTTTTTCAACAACATACCAAGGCTCTTCACCAGCATTAGCTAAGCCGCCAATACGTAAACCCTTGCGTTGTCCTAAAGTATGATACATAAGCCCATCATGGTGGCCAACAGCAACACCTTCGGCTGATTCAATAATGCCAGGCTGAGCAGGCAAATATTGACCTAAAAAGTCTTTAAATTTACGTTCACCGATAAAACAAATGCCAGTACTATCTTTTTTGTTGTGGGTGACTAATCCAGCTTTTTCTGCAATAGCACGTACTTCTGGTTTTTCAATATGTCCAACTGGAAATAAAGTATGTGCTAACTGATCTTCATTTAGGGTATATAGAAAGTAACTTTGGTCTTTATTATTATCAAGCCCGCGTATCATTTTCCACGAATTATCACGTAACTCACGTTGTACGTAATGCCCAGTGGCAATGTAGTCTGCGCCTAAGTCTTCACAGGCAAACTCTAAAAAGGCTTTAAATTTTATTTCTTTATTACACATGATATCAGGATTAGGGGTACGTCCAGCTTTATACTCAGCAAGAAAGTACTCAAAAACATTATCCCAATACTCAGTAGCAAAGTTGATAGTATGTAATTTTATTTCTAGTTTGTCACAAATGGCCTGTGCATCATCTAAATCTTGGGCTGCAGCACAATACTCATCAGTATCGTCCTCTTCCCAATTTTTCATAAACAAACCTTCTACCTGATAACCTTGCTCTTTAAGCAAATAAGCAGAGACAGAAGAATCGACACCACCAGACATACCAACAATAACTTTGGTTTGCTCTGGGGTTTTAGTGTTTGAGGCTGTTAACATGTGTTTTGACCAATAGATTTATAAAAAAGCGTACTAACTATAACTAAAAGTAGTGTACTGAAATAAGAGGCGAAAAATTATATCATGCACAACGTGCAGGATATATACCCATGATACATCAAAATGCGTATTTCAGGATGCCAGAGTGATTCATGTTCAAGGCGGCTCTTTTTATTAAGGGTTATTCCCTTAAAAAGAGCGGCAACGATGAACATGATTTTCTCTGGCATCCCCGCAGGGCTAGTTTAGAAACGCTTTATGCTACGTTATTGATTTCGACAATAGAATAACTATTCTCTTCAATTAATGCCTTACCTAAAGGCGTTTCTAATTCCGGCTGAATCATGCATTCTGAAGTAACATGGGTATATATTAAAGATTAGATTTTAACTGTGATAACGGAATTTTATTGCCGGCTAAGTAGTCTTCAATGCATTCTAATACCATAGAGCTGCGTAATTGAGCGCTTTTTGCTTTTATTTGTTCTAGGGTAAACCAATGAGTATTTATTATTTCATCATCTTGTGGCTGGCCTTGTAAGAGCTGTTTTAATTCGATGACAAAACAAAAACGTAAAAAATAGAGTTTAAGGTCGGGTCTATGAAAATAATAGATACCAGACAGGAAGTCCGGGACTAATGTTAAGCCTGTTTCTTCTAGTATTTCCCTCTGTATCGCTGCAATAAGGCTTTCGTTTTCCTCTAAGTGTCCGGCAGGCTGGTTGAACACTACTAGATTCTTTTCTCTTTCTTCAACAAGCAAGAATTTACCCTTGTGGTGAATAACAGCGGCAACGGTTGTATTGGGTTTAAATTGACTTGAACCATGGTCACTATCATCCGAAAAGTCATTATCAACTGTGAGATCGCTTTTACTGCTCAATTTTATATGTCCCATTATCAATATTGTCTAACGTCCAACTACCAATACGATATCGAATGAGTCGAAGAGTAGGGTAGCCTATATTTGCTGTCATACGTCTAACTTGTCTATTACGACCTTCAGTTATAGTAATCTCTAACCAAGTGGTTGGGATACTAGCACGCTCTCTTATTGGAGGATTACGTGGCCACACGTTGGGTTCAAGCATAACGGTAACTTTTGCTGGTTTAGTCATGCCGTCTTTTAATTCAACACCTCGACGTAATTTGACTAAATCTTCCTCTAAAGGTGCACCTTCAACTTGCACCCAGTAAGTTTTCTCTGTTTTTTTAACGGGGTTGGCAATCTGATGTTGTAATTGACCATCATTAGTCAGGAGTAATAAACCTTCGCTATCTCTGTCTAATCTTCCTGCAGCATAGACACCAGGAACGTCGATAAAATCTTTTAATGTTCTACGATTGTTTTCATCAGTAAATTGACATAGCACGTCAAAAGGTTTGTTAAAAAGCACTATTATTTGCTTTTCGTTAAGTGGTCGTACCTTTTTAGGGTTTCTCACCTTATGTCTTGTATAGCCATTGCTTTGGTTCATTTGTAGACTAATTTTCCTGTAAAATATGTGATGCCTTCTCGCGTGGCTATATTAATACTCTTTGAATTACTATACTATGTGCGCGCAAAAAATAAATCTTAGCTTGGGTGAATATGCATAAATTTCTAATAGATATTTATGTTAACACTGGGGCTTTTGGCTAATTAAAGTAGGAATCTCAATGAGCACCGATAACTCAAAAATCATTTATACTATTACCGATGAAGCGCCTGCCTTAGCGACGTATTCTTTATTACCAATTATTCAAGCTTATACAGCTTCTTCAGGTATTAACGTTGAAACACGTGACATTTCTTTAGCTGCTCGTATATTAGCGAATTTTCCAAAGTACTTAACTGAAGAACAGCGCGTTGAAGATGCATTATCTGAGTTAGGTAAATTAGCTAAAACTCCAGAAGCTAATATCATCAAATTGCCAAATATTTCAGCGTCTATTCCACAGTTAGAGTTGGCTATTAAAGAATTACGCGCAAAAGGTTTTGACTTACCTCCTTACCCGGCTGAACCACAAAATGAAGCGGAAGAGTCAATTAAATTGACTTACGCTAAAGTATTAGGCTCAGCAGTTAACCCGGTATTACGTGAAGGTAACTCAGATCGTCGTGCACCAGGTTCTGTTAAGCAATACGCACGTAATAACCCACATTCAATGGGCGCTTGGTCTCCTGAGTCAAAATCTCATGTTGCTCACATGGATTCAGGCGATTTTTATGGCAGTGAAAAGTCAGTAACTATTGATGGCGCAACCAATATAAATATTGAGTTTGTTGCACAAAACGGTGACGTGACATTATTAAAATCAAAATTACCATTACTTGATAAAGAAATCATTGATGCTTCTGTAATGAGCAAGTCAGCATTAATCGAGTTCTATGAAACTGAGATTAATAAAGCTAAAGAAGAAGATGTTTTACTTTCATTGCATTTAAAAGCAACCATGATGAAAGTGTCAGATCCAATTATGTTTGGCCACGCAGTTAAAGTTTATTATAAAGATGTATTTGCTAAACATGCTGCTACCTTTGAGCAATTAGGTGTTGATGCTGATAATGGTATTGGTGATGTTTACGCGAAAATAGCGCGTTTACCTGCAAGCCAAAAAGCAGAAATAGAAGCAGATTTACAAGCTGTTTATGCAACGCGTCCTGAAATGGCAATGGTTGATTCTGACAAAGGTATTACTAACTTACACGTACCAAGTGATGTCATTATTGATGCTTCAATGCCAGCCGCTCTTCGTGCCTCGGGTATGATGTGGGGACCGGATGGAGGTCAAAAAGATACTAAGTTTATGATCCCAGATCGTAACTATGCTGGTGTTTTCTCTGCTGTAGTAGATTTCTGCCGTGAAAACGGTGCTTTCAATCCAACAACAATGGGTACAGTACCTAATGTTGGCTTAATGGCACAAAAAGCTGAAGAATATGGTTCACACGATAAAACGTTTACTATGTCAGGAACAGGTGTTGTTCGTGTAGTAAATGATAACGGTGATACCTTGATTGAACAAAATGTTGCTCAAGGCGATATTTTCAGAATGTGTCAGGTTAAAGACGCACCTATTCAAGATTGGGTTAAATTAGCGGTAACTCGTGCTAAAGCTACTGGTACGCCAACGGTATTCTGGTTAGATGAAAATCGTGGTCATGATGCAGAAATGATCAAAAAAGTTAATACTTATTTAGCTGATCATGATACTACTGGACTAGACATTCAAATCCTTGAACCTGTTAAAGCTTGTGAATATACGCTTGCACGTGTTGCTAAAGGTGAAGATGCAATTTCAGTTACTGGTAATGTACTACGTGATTATTTAACTGATTTGTTCCCAATTCTAGAGTTGGGTACTAGTGCTAAAATGCTATCTATTGTGCCATTGATGAATGGTGGTGGTTTATTCGAAACTGGTGCTGGTGGCTCTGCGCCTAAGCACGTTCAGCAGTTTGAAAAAGAAAACCATCTACGTTGGGATTCATTAGGTGAATTCCTAGCGCTTGCTGCATCACTTGAACATGTTGCAATCACGACAGGTAATGCTAAAGCACAAGTTTTAGCTGATACCTTAGATTCAGCGACAGGTAAATTCTTAGATACCAATAAATCACCATCTCGTAGAGTCGGTGAGTTAGACAACCGTGGTAGCCATTTTTACCTTGCTATGTACTGGGCACAAGCAATTGCTGAACAAACTAACGATACTGATCTTAAAGAAAGTTTCGCTGGTGTTGCTCAAGCACTTACTAAGCAAGAAGAAAAAATTGTAACTGAATTAAATGCAGCTCAAGGACCAGCTACTGATATAGATGGTTATTACTTTGCTGATATTCAACTTGCAGAAAAAGCAATGCGTCCAAGCGGAACATTGAATACTATTTTATCTGCATTGCTTTAAGGCAAATAATTGATTTAAAATAAACATATAGTTATGGTGCTAGTCATTGGCACTATATTAATCAAAAGCTAAGGCGAAATATTTAGCTTTTGATTATTTTTAATATTATATTTTAGTCAAAATTATATTTATTCATTTTAATGATAGTGGCTATCACTAAATAGTGATTAGTGCCTTATCCTTTTTTGAATTACTTTAGTAAAATAACCTTCTTATACTTGTTTAATGTGGAGTTCGTCCTATGACTAATCAAATCATCATCCCCACTACCGGAGATAAAATTACCTTTGTTGACGGTAAATTATCAGTACCAAATAATCCAATAATCCCTTTTATTGAAGGTGACGGCATCGGTGTTGATGTAACACCGCCAATGCTAAAAGTTGTAAATGCAGCTGTTGCTAAAGCATATGCCGGTGAAAGAGAAATAGCGTGGATGGAAGTCTATGCAGGTGAAAAAGCGACTACTATGTATGATAGTGAAACTTGGCTACCTGAAGAAACTCTTGCCATGTTACAAGAATACAAAGTTTCTATTAAAGGACCTCTAACTACGCCAGTAGGCGGTGGTATGAGCTCTTTGAACGTAGCAATAAGACAAATGCTTGATCTTTACGTATGTCAGCGTCCTGTTCAATGGTTTACTGGTGTTCCAAGCCCAGTAAAAAGACCTTCTGAAGTTGATATGGTTATCTTTCGAGAAAACACAGAAGATATTTATGCTGGTATAGAATATCAAGCAGGAAGTGATAAAGCTAAAGCAGTCATTGAATTCTTAACAGAAGAAATGGGCGCTAGTAATATCCGTTTTACTGACAATTGTGGTATCGGTATCAAACCAGTATCAAAAGAAGGCAGTCAACGCTTAGTTAGACAAGCAATTCAATACGCAATTGATAACGATAAAGACTCGGTTACTCTGGTTCATAAAGGTAATATTATGAAATTCACAGAGGGTGCCTTTAAAGATTGGGGTTATGAGCTAGCGCGAGATGAATTCGGTGCAAGTTTGATCGATGGTGGACCTTGGTGCACACTAACAAACCCTAATACAGGCAACGAAATCATAATCAAAGATGTGATTGCAGATGCTATGTTACAACAGGTTTTATTACGTCCAGCAGAATATAGTGTTATCGCTACTTTAAACTTAAATGGTGATTACTTATCTGATGCACTTGCTGCTCAAGTTGGCGGTATCGGTATTGCGCCTGGAGCGAATTTAGGTGATGAAGTTGCTGTATTTGAAGCAACACATGGAACAGCACCTAAGTATGCAGGTAAAAACAAAGTAAACCCTGGTTCTGTGATTCTTTCTGCAGAAATGATGTTAAGACATATGGGTTGGTTTGAAGCGGCTGATTTATTGCTTAAAGGCATGTCAGGAGCAATTAAAGCTAAAACAGTAACGTATGATTTTGAAAGACTTATGGACGATGCAACATTAGTTTCTTGTTCAGCGTTTGGTGATTGTATTATCGACCATATGTAATTATTGGTCAGGTACAGTTAACGAAAAAATCTTAATAAAAAACACAGCTATATAGCTGTGTTTTTATTTATCATACTAGCGCAATGTTTTTTTATTTATTCTAATTCGTCATTAGCTAATTTGATGCTTGCTGCATGGTGACCTTTAGGGCCATCATTAAGTTCGTAATCGACATCTTGTCCGGCTTTCAATGTTCGATATCCATCCATCTCAATAGTTGAATAGTGCGCGAAAATATCTTCTCCACCACTATCAGGACGAATAAAGCCAAAACCTTTTGCGTTATTGAACCATTTAACTGTACCGTGTGCCATACTTCAACTTCCTTCTATATCCTTTAGTATTTAATTGTGTTTTACTTATCTTTGCATGCATACTTTCTAAAGAGTAAGCATACATAAGCAAATCATAAGTAACTGCATAGACAACAATATGTGACTAAATATTAGCCACCTATAGTATCGTAGGTAATTTAATCTATTTGTCAAGTTGGATTGGGCGTTTTTTTTTAATCTTTTTAAGCTTAATTGCACGAAAAGTTACAGCAAAAGTAAAAAGTAGAGACTAAGATAAATATATGAGCAACTGGAAAGAGTTATTTGACACACAAGGCATTGTTGAAGACGCGGTTAAAGAACAGATAGAAGAGCCGGCTAAATACTATGTTTTATTACTTAATGATGACTACACCCCGATGGACTTTGTTGTAGACGTATTGTGTAACTTTTTTAATAAAAGCGAAGAGCAAGCAACGGATATTATGTTAACCATTCATTATAAAGGAAAAGCCCTTTGTGGGACGTATACTGCTGAAATAGCAGAAACAAAAGTAGAACAAGTTGTCCAGTACGCTTTTGAAAATCAGCACCCTCTTAAGTGTGTGATGGAAAAAGCCTAAAGTTATAAATTGGAGTAGCTATGCTAAACAAAGACTTAGAAGTATCACTTAATTTAGCCTTTCGCCAAGCTAAAGAATCTCGCCATGAATTTATGACTGTTGAACATTTATTATTGGCACTATTAGATAACCCCTCAGCCATCGAAGCACTGGGTGCATGTGGGGCTGATTTAACTAAACTGCGCAAAAGTTTAATAGACTTTATCAGCGAAACAACACCAACGATCCCTGTCAGTGAAAATGAGCGTGAAACCCAACCAACGTTAGGTTTTCAACGGGTTTTACAACGCGCTGTATTTCATGTGCAATCTTCAGGTAAAAATGAAGTCAGTGGCTCAAATGTATTAGTGGCTATTTTTAGTGAACAAGAATCACAAGCGGCATATATCTTAAAAAAATCAGATATTAGTCGTTTAGACATTGTTAATTATATCTCTCATGGTATTGCCAAGATTGACGATGAAAATGCACCGCATACTCTAGAAGGTGATCAGCAAACCGAAGAAGAGCCTCGCACTATTGAAAATTTTTCAGTAAATCTAAATGAAGAAGCTATCAAAGGTAATATTGATCCCCTAATTGGTCGTGATGATGAACTCGAACGTACTTTACAGGTATTGAGTCGACGCAGAAAAAATAACCCACTCTTTGTTGGTGAGGCTGGGGTAGGGAAGACAGCTATTGCTGAAGGTCTAGCTAACTTAATTGTGAATAAACAAGTACCTGAGTTTTTAGCGGATGCAACCATTTATTCTCTAGATATGGGAGCATTACTCGCGGGTACTAAATACCGTGGGGATTTTGAAAAGCGTTTTAAATCATTGCTAAAAGAACTTGAAGCAGATAAAAATGCAGTACTTTTCATTGATGAAATTCACACTATTATAGGTGCGGGTGCAGCCTCTGGCGGTATGATGGATGCTTCTAACCTACTTAAACCGTTACTTTCTGCAGGTAAAATTCGTTGTTTAGGCTCTACAACATACCAAGAGTATCAAAGTGTTTTTGAAAAAGACCGAGCATTAGCCCGTCGTTTCCAAAAAATTGATATTGCAGAGCCAAGTGTTGCTGACACAACTAAAATACTGCAAGGCTTAAAAGAGAAATATGAAAGCCATCATGGCATTCGTTATACCAATAAAGCTTTACATGCAGCAGCTCAACTGTCAGCTAAGTATATTAATGAAAGATTTCTTCCTGACAAAGCGATCGATGTTATTGATGAAGCAGGTGCTAAGCAACAACTTGTAGCACCGAGTAAGCGTAAAAAAGTGATCAATAATACTGATATTGAGAACATTGTCGCAAAAATGGCGAGAATTCCTGAAAAGTCAGTCTCATCGACTGAAAAGGACGGTCTTAAAAATCTTGACCGTAATTTGAAGCTTGTTGTGTTTGGTCAAGATCAAGCGATTGATGAGTTATCATCTGTTATTCGATTATCTCGTGCAGGACTAGGGAGTGAAGAAAAACCAGTTGGCTCTTTCTTATTTGCAGGCCCTACAGGGGTAGGTAAAACAGAAATAACACAACAACTAGCTAAGATATTAGGTATAGAGTTGCTACGTTTTGATATGTCTGAGTACATGGAAAAACATGCAGTTAGTCGGCTTATTGGTGCACCACCAGGCTATGTAGGTTATGAACAAGGTGGTTTATTAACTGATGCAGTTATAAAACACCCTCATGCGGTTGTCTTGTTGGATGAAATAGAAAAAGCTCATGAAGATGTTTATAACATTTTATTGCAAGTTATGGATCACGGTACGTTAACAGATAATAATGGTCGTAAGGCTGATTTTAGAAATATTATCTTAGTGTTAACAACTAATGCCGGTGTGCAAGAAACTGTCCGTCAATCTATCGGCTTTAAACAGCAAGATCACAGCCTTGACGCATTAAGTGAAATAAATAAAGTCTTTTCACCTGAGTTTAGAAACCGTTTAGATAACATTGTTTGGTTTAACCATTTAGATAACATCGTTATTCATCAAGTTGTAGACAAATTTATTGTCGAGTTACAAGCACAGCTTGATGATAAAGGTGTCTCTCTTGAGTTAACTGAACAAGCTAAACAGTGGTTAGCAGAAAATGGCTATGATAAAGCAATGGGTGCAAGACCTATGTCTCGCTTAATTCAAGAGCATTTGAAGAAAGCACTGGCTAATGAGTTACTCTTTGGTGAATTAACTCATGGTGGCACAGCTAAAGTTGATGTTAAGAAAGACAAATTAGTCATTAACTTTGAAAATAAGCAAGAATTGGCTACTGTGAAATAACAATACCAAGTCATTTACTAAAACCTTACTGGCAATGCTGGTAAGGTTTTTTTTTACTTTTTATTTGATAAAGGACCGCGAAGGCGGAAAGTTATGCGATCACTCAAATTAACTGCATAAAGCAGGTTTCGTTTCACATTTAATGTGGCTCCCAGCTCGTTACATAGAATGACTCGAACTAGCGGCACATGCCGAGTTAAAGGGGGCACAGTCCATCGCTCTATCGATAATCTTTTAAAGTACTAAGTGACCATATTGTAAAGGTACTTTTCTTTAGGCGAAAAAAAACCTGCATAAAGCAGGTTTTTTTCACATTTTAATGTGGCTCCCAGCTCATTACATAGAATGACTCGAACTAGTGGCACATGCCGAGTTAAAGAGGGCACAGTCCATCGCTCTATCGATAATCTATTAAAGTACTAAGTGACAATATTGTAGAGGTACTTTTCTTTAGACGAAAAAAAACCTGCATAAAGCAGGTTTTGTTGCACATTTTAATGTGGCTGCCAGCTCATTACATAGAATGACTCGAACTAGCGGCACATGCCGAGTTAAAGAGGGCACAGTCCATCGCTCTATCGATAATCTTTTAAAGTACTAAGTGACCATATTGTAGAGGTACTTTTCTATAGACGAAAAAAAAACTGCATAAAGCAGGTTTTGTTTCACATTTTAATGTGGCTCCCCAAACGGGTCTTGCACTAGTGACACATGCGGGATTGAAAGAGTACAGTCCACCGCTCAATAGCTTATATTTTGGGGTGTTGCATATCAATGTTATTGTAATCATCATTCTTTAGGCGAAAAAAAACCTGCATAAAGCAGGTTTCGTTTCACATTTTAATGTGGCTCCCCAAACTGGGCTCGAACCAGTGACACATGGATTAACAGTCCATC
>OJBB01000158.1_pt1 | contig 25873 bp, 18 predicted proteins | sample 1590401 | NCBI WGS metagenome assembly OJBB01 (sample SAMN05416789, study PRJEB24817) | seawater metagenome | isolation source: Sea water | place: Canada:Atlantic | collected 2013-07 | reverse complement strand
AAGCTGCGATGATAGCTAACGGTGTATCACCCTTTGTTCGTTATGATGAAGATGAAACAACAAACGTTGCCGGTGAGCTAATATCGATAGGGGTTAATCCCAACAATGCTGAAACTCGTTTTTGTGTGCATTGGGAAGCTGATCAGTTAGTTGATACCTTACGCTTTGTATTTTTTGCTGATAAAAGTGATGAAACGCATCACAATTACGGTAAGTTCGTCAATCAAGCTATTGCGGCAGTAAGAACATTTTCTGATGAAGTAAATTGGAAAAAAGAAAGTGACGATATTATTGTTCGAGTACATCAACATATTATGCTGAATGTTTAAGTTTTATCCATCTCAACTTAGAATAAATAAAGTTACTCAATAGTTAACATAGTGGCTGCTTAAGTTGGCTCTGTTAATGAATAAATGGCTAACAAACAAAAATCCAACACAAGTGTTGGATTTTTTATTTTTAAAGTTGAGTAGTCTTAAATAACTTTATAAAGGTAGCTAAGCTACCATCTATGGCGCTATAAATAGCAATAAACTCACTTATCATCAATAGATTCAGAGTGTTTGAATTCACTGTTTTGTTTAAATGAAGTTGCACTTCTGTCACCTTCTACGAGTCGAAGGGCTCCACTTCGACTGATCTGTAGCTCTATTTCTGAGTTGAACTTCTCAGTGCCTGAAACCCGATTCTTTTCCTACATAATTATATGTACCAGCTCATATATGATCTGATGTTTTTTAATCCGAATGTCTCTAATACACTTTAAAGTCATCCCAATCCAACATCAGGGTTGAATGACTATATTGGTGGCACAGCAGACTATTAACTATGGTGATTTTTCTTATTGCGTGATGCATTTCTTATTATTTGTGAAGATCCATACATGAGCCCATTTTTATTATCTAATAATATAGAATTTATAGTTAAAGTGTTGGTTAACCGGCACTTTACAGTGCTAATTATCAAATATAAGGTCATTCAATAAATGTTAAACATAAAAAAGCCTGAGCTCAGTAAACTGCACTCAGGCTAATACTTTTTAACACTTAGCTTTACCGTTAGAAGCTCATATTAATTGATTTAACCATGTCCTCAGGGTATTTTTCTATCGGCTCACGCTTTTTAAGTAATACGTCATAAAGACCTTTATTGGCTTTTTTATATCCTTCAATAAAGTCACTGTAAGGTTTGTGCGCTGTGGTCACAAAACCATGATGAAAGTTTTCTCCATCAAATCTACCTAATACCGGATCGTCATTATAGGCAAAGTAATGTATACCAATGCTATTGGGGTGTGCGGCTGCTTTTTCTGCGTAATATTGATAAGCTATTGCTCTTTCTGCTTCTGTCTTTGTCCAGCGAGCGCCGTAAGTAGGATGTCCTCCTTCCATAGAACCATGATGAAACTCACCAATTAACACTGGCTTTCCACCTGAAAATTCAGCCGCAATATCTAAGCGCAAGGTCGGATCATCGGTATAATTATTCATTGAAAACACGTCTAAGTATTGGCTACCAGCAAAGCGCCACTTTTGTTTTAACGCACTTGAAGCCCAACGCATGCCCATATTCAAATGGTTTGGGTCAACTCTTTTCGTAGCGACAACCGGTACACGTATATATTCTTCAAGCAGCATTATAGAGAAAACTTGTAAATCAGCGGCCGCAGTTTCTGATAATGCTGCCGCACGTCTAATGGGGGTGTTTAAATCACTAAACTGTTTGAACTTTGTTTTCCATGCTTTATTAAATGCTTGAATATTATTTTTATACTGTTGAGTTAAAAACTCAATTAATTTTTCTTTAGATGTAAATCCGTCGCCTTTAGCGAGTAACTCCTCTGCTAAATTAATGGTTGGAATATATGCCCAGCCGGGCTCATTATTCATGAAATAGCCAATTAAGTAAGGATCATCTTTATACGTTGCTAATTGTTGAGCAAAAATGGCTGTTTTATTAGCATATTCTTCACTGAACACATCTGGGAAGTCTCTAAATATACGCTTCGTTGTGACAGGAAACTTTTCCATAGGCATAACATAAGGTGTTTTACTACTGCGAGCAAAATCCATGTCAGACCAGTTACCTACAGTATTCACGTTCCATTCAATTAAACGACGAGCAGTAATATCACTCCATTTTTGATGCCAATCTTTACCAAAGGTTTTGATTAGGTTTGCTGTGCCAAAATCAAATAAATTTGAACTAGATAAACCTGTTTTAGAGCGAATGTCTGAAATGTAGTCAGCTTGAATCCATGCTTTGGCATAAGCAGGATCATCCTCACTTGGCAGCCACTCGTGCAATTGTTTAATACCGTCGACATTACCGCCAATACCAGCCCCTATAATATCGATACCAATGCTGTAAAAAGCATAGCCTTGCGGATCAACGAGAAACCATCGTTCATCATCAAATTGCGTTCTAAAATAGCCTGTTGCATCATATTTTTTAGCTTTTATGCCGCCAAAATGACTTAAGCTGTCAGTCTCCCTTTCAGGTACGGCTTTACTTGCTTCACTTTTTAAATATTGGGTCATTGCATCAGCATCGGTAAACTTGTCTTTAAAGTCGACGGCTTTCCACTGGCCAATTTCATCGACCATAACTTTATTACCAACAGGATAATCAGGCTCAGCATCAGTAAACATAAATTCATCTAAAATTACTGTGCGCTCACCACCAAAAAAGTTTGTTACTGATACAGCAAACCTTGACCATTCATCTAAATGAACACCACTGCCAAAAGCAAAACCAATGAGTGAACCTGGCGTTTTAGGCATACCGCGCCCTTCGGCTAACAATGTTAAGGGAATGGCTCTTCGAGAAGCTAAACCTGGAAAAAGTCCATCAGCTAAGGTTAAATCAGGTCTTTGACCTTTATTATTTTTTGACCAAAATAACATACTAGTACCTACAGCACGCTTTCCATCACTTGTACGCATAAAAGATAGCCACTTATCCGACGTTAACTGACTTAATTTGTCGTTCATTAACATCAAAGTACAGGGTTGTGCTGCAATTTTAACTTTAATTTGATTGCTTTTTAATCGCTCAACTTTACAGCCATAAGCCTGAAAATCATCCCAAGTGATATCGTTAATCACATTTACTTTGGCTACAGCGATTACTTTTTTGGCATCAACCTCATTTTCATTGTGCTTCTTATCAGCACAAGCTGAAAGCACTAGCGCACAAGTAAAACTTGTTACTAGGGTTTTGAAAAAATTTCGGGTCATCTTAAACTCCTCTTTGAAAATACATTCTTATTAATTTGGGGCAGTAAGCTCATTGCTTTGACAAGCTTCTCTTAGGGACTCAGGTACGGGCCAAGGATTATCTTGTTGGCATTGCGCTGTGCACTGGGCAAGTATTGAATTTTCTGTACATTGACTTGCAACACAGGACTTAACTTTTTCTCCGCCAATGGCAAACATGTTATGGATGACACATTTTTTTTCTTGTTGATCAGGGTAAACAACACCTTTAGATAAAAGATTTACCGATGAAGTAAAAGATGGATTGGCCGATATAGTTAATTCCAGACCACGTAAATATTGAATACTATTGGCTAAAAAACGTTGAAAATTTGCATTCTTTAATGTTGATTCATTATGGCCTAATGTTGTGCCTATAATATTGCCCTGCCCTGATTTATATAACCAAGCTTGAGTATGATTCTGCTTTGTTTCAACACCATAACTTTCCAACAAGGAAACAGTATTCTTGTTTTTACTAAGCGTTATATAAAGTTCATCGCTAGTTAGATCCCAACTATCAGGTAACGCATTAGTCAAAGCATGTTGCCCTACTTTCTCAACGGTAATATTGCGCTGTTTCTCATGTCGTAAAGTATGTAAACCTAAAAACTCAGCCCATTGTGAATCGAACTGGAAAGAGTGCATGGCACAATGTAAAGCAATTAAAGGGACACCCTTTTCCGTAACCGGAGAGATTAAACTTTGCACCAGGGCTTCATCTCTTTGTGCTGCATGACAAAAGTTATAGATAAGCAGATCATAGCCATTTGAAAAGTCGGTTGTTTTCAAACGCTCAATATCACCAATAATGACATCAATATCGGCATTCATATATTGATTAATACTATTGCTAATGGTTTTGATTTGTTGCTGATAATCATGAAACCAGCCAACACTGGTTATATAGAGAATTTTGGTTGCCTGTTCATTTTTAGCTGGTGCTATAGTTTTAGCAGGTACTGAAGGTTTTACCGCGTTAGCATCTGTATTACTGTTATCATTACAAGCACTAATGAGTAGTAAAGAGCTAATTAAAAGGAGTTGGATAGTGGATTTAAATATGTACATGATAATGTCCTTACTTAAAATTCAATGTTTGTAAATAATTAAAACTGTTTTGAAGATCTTCAAAGATATGGCCGGTATTGTGGTCTTGCTCAACAAAAACATTATCTACTCCCACCTTTTTTGCTGCAGTTAATACTTTTTCAAAATCTATAATGCCCGAGCCTACTGGTTTAAACATTGCCTCATCAGCTGGGGTGTGAGCTGTTAAATTAGCTAATGGTAAACTTTTAAGATCCTTCAAGTGCAGCAAAGCACAGCGTTTACCTAATGACGTTATTAATTCATCAGGTTGTAGACCCGCGTATTTAGCCCAAAACACATCCAGTTCAAACTTTACATTTTCGTGGTCTAACTCATTGAGTAACAAATCAAATGGACGTTGACCATTGAGTTGTTGAAACTCAAAATCATGATTGTGATAACACAGTTGAATACCGGCTGTTTTACTTAACTCACCAACTCGATTTAAGTGCTCTGCCAATGTTTTATACTGATCAATATGTTCGCGCTCATCGTCAAAAATATAAGACAACACTAAATGCTTGATATCATATTTATTGAGCTTTTGAATTAATTTTTCAGGGCTATTTAAATCATCAGGAATAACTGCCTGCATCAAATTATTGCCTGTTATATAGGGTGATAAAACATGGGCGCTGGTTATTGGTAAACCATTTGATTGGGCTAACGGCGCTAAAGTATCTAAGGAGGTAACATCGAACCACTCAACATGCTGGTAACCAATAGCAGCCAATTTTTCAAAAGCACCACCAGCATTATTTAACAATTTTTGTCGAATGCTATACAGCTGAATACCTAAGTTATCTTTAAAGGCTTGCGGTTTCATAGAATGATATTCTCCATGTGCCGTAGGAATTAGACCTTTACTTGCAGCAAGCATAGTTCCAATTCCAGCTAGCGTTAATTTAAGGGCATTACGTCTAGATATTATTGATGAAGACATTATCCAAGCTCCGGTTGAAGTTTTTGCTCAGGTTCAGATACCGTTGCAATTTGTGCTTGTACTTTAGCCAGCTCACTTTTATTCAGTCGATAATGACGAACAAGATAAAAAGCAAATAATGACGCGCCTGCTGGAATAATAGTAAAGAGTAAGTTAATACCTTCTATTGCACTTTCAGTTTGATTTTCACCGCCTTGATAGCCGTAAAACGCTAAAATCCAACCTGCAACGGCTCCAGCGATAGACATACCCAATTTCAAAATGAACAATGAACCTGAAAAAGTAAATGCAGTTAATCGCTCACCCGTTTTCCATTCACCATAATCAACGGTATCCGTCATCATCACCCAAATGATTGGTGTGGTCATTTGCTGTAAAAAGCCAATAACAAACTGGAATACAAACGCTAAAATAATAAAACTCGGATTGAGGAAATATAAACAAAAACATAAAGAGGCAATTAATAAGGTGGTATATCGATAAACTTTTACTTTGCAAAACCTATCTGTAATAGGCTTAGCAAACAATGTGCCCAAAAACATACCAACCATACCCGTAGTAACAAATGCAGTGGCAAGCGAGGGTTGCTCAAGCACATAATTAACATAATACAGTGATACTGTTGCTCTAAGAATTACCGCAAACATCACGGTGAAAGTAATGATGCCAACAATCACCCATTGATCATTTTTAAGTAAAAGCTTTAGGTCACGCTTTATCGACACTTTTTCTCTTTTAGGCGAAGCGATACGCTCTTTCGTGGTCGCAAAACACATTAGAAATAATGCAATACCAATAATACTCATGAAAATCATGGTTAATTGGTAACCCAATGCTTTATCTCCACCGCCAAAGTAATCAACTAGAGGTAAAGTACAGGCCGTGATGAAAATACCTGCGAGTGAAGCTAAGGCAAATCGATAAGATTGAATAGAGACACGCTCTTGAGGATCTGAAGTTAAGACACCGCCTAATGCACAATACGGAATGTTAATGGCGGTATACATAATCATTAACAAACTGTAGGTGACAAAAGCATAAATCAACTTAGCATTATCACCCCAATCTGGCGTGGTGAAGGTCAGAATACAAATGAGTGCATACGGAACACAGAGCCATAACAAATAAGGGCGATATTTTCCCCATCGCGTTTCTGTTCTATCGGCCAAAGAGCCCATCAGGGGATCTGTTATAGCATCTAATAATCGTACCGATAAAAACAAAGTTCCTACCGCAGCGGCAGAAATTCCAAAAATATCGGTATAGAAGAAAGCTAAAAAGGTCATCACGGTTTGAAATATAATATTACTGGCAGCATCACCCATGCCGTAGCCTATTTTTTCAGTAACCGATAACTTGACTTGTTGTTCACTCATAAAAATTCACCTCTTAGCGAGTAATTAGTATTAAGCATTTATAACTCAGCTATTTTTTCAATATCATAAAAAACAATGGCGCATGGTGTTAGCATGTGATGCAAAGGTAATTTACCGTCACAGCTGATTTCTTCATCCAAAAACAATTCAGGCTCAGAACATTCAATTAACTGATTCACTTGTTCTTTAGATAGGTATTCTGGTGAGCCAATAGCTTGCCAGCTGCGATAACTATTGCCGACCTGTTTATCAACACGATAGCCTTTAATACGATAATGTCCGTACATATCAGTCAAGTTAAAGGTTTCATCTTTATTTTGTTCATCAAGAAGATAATCATTACCATTAAAATCAACTTCGAGCGGTTCATTAAAATTCCAACTTAATAGACGAACATTGCCACCTTTTGAACGAGTCACCCATGATGATTCACTGGAGCTATCAAGTACGTTGTCATATAAGTCACTTAAAAACTTGTAAGCATGAAAGACCGACTTTTTGATACCGTGCATGTTTATTAAGCCATACTTACCTGAATAGGGCTGACTACCTGGCCCAGTCTCTTCAAATACATCGGATAAACACCAATAAGAATATGAATCAACCACACCAGCGAGATCTTTTAGCGTTTGTAATAAAAATACCGCGGTAAATTCTGAATCTTTGCCGTATTTATCTTCATGGCAAGGTGAAACATTCCATTCTGAGTAATGAACTTCTGCATCAGAAAACTTTGAGTTTTTTACTTGCTTAACCGCTGCCAATACATCAGACAACATTGCCTTCTGACCTCGATATTCAAGATCAAAAACATCACTACCTGTTTCAAGTGCAGCATCAGCACAATAATGATGGGTAGAAATAAAGTCGATGGGTAAGTTATTATCGGTACAAAAATCAATGAGCTCTTGGATCCATAAATTTTTAGAGGTTGATGGCCCCCCCACTTTCAACTCTCCATCAATAGCTTTAATTGCATTGACCGTATGGCGATATAACTCAAAATAATCCGCTTGACTACCTGACCAAAATAGATCTTTTAAATCAGGCTCATTCCATACTTCAAAATACCATGTTTTAACTTCTGCTAAGCCATAACGATTAATTAAATGTTTAACAAAAGCAGTGATCATTTGCTGCCACAAGCCATGATCTTTTGGCGGGCTAATATTTGCTTGGTAGTGAAAAATGGTGTCTTTACTACTGGCTAACGCCGAAGGCATAAAGCTTAACTCAACGTAAGGTTTTACGCCTTGTTCAATAAAAAAGTCATAAATCTTATTAACATTTTGAAAATTAAACACGGGTTCGCCATCAACTTCTCGATAAACTCCGACCCAGTCATGAAAAATGCCATGGCATCTTAGATTGTTAAAACCAATCTCTTTTTGCACGGTACGTACATGTTTACGAAAATCTTCGCGTAAGGTTAAATAAGCATGACATGAACCAATACAACTTTGAAAATAGCGATCAAATGTTGTTGTCGGGTCAGATATACAAATGTCATTGTTTGAAAATACGGTCATAATTATCTCAATTGCGATACTCTACAATTTATTAATAGAGCTTTTAAATGGTGCAAGTCATCGAAGAAAATAAAACAAGGCGGTTGCTCGCCTTATTTTACAAGAAAGTTGTCTTGACTCGAGAAAACAACTTTCTCTTTACCTGTAAGCTACATTCGTGCTTATTTAGCTAAACTCTTTAGCTAACTGTTTAACGGCATAATCTACAGCTCTTGCTGTTAATGCCATGTAAGTTAAGGAAGGGTTAACACATGAAGCTGATGTCATACACGATCCATCGGTTACGAATAGATTTTCAACATCGTGACATTGGTTGTATTTATTCAATACTGAGGTTTTTGGGTCATGCCCCATGCGTGCTGTGCCCATTTCATGTATTGCCCCACCACCTGGGTGTATATGCGTAGAGGTAGTAATATCTGTAGCACCACAAGCTTCAAGCATTGCTCTACCCTCTTTAGCAATATCTTCCCGCATATCTAACTCATTTTTACTCCACTCAAAATGGAACTCAACTTGCGGAATACCATAACTGTCTACTTTCGTGTCAGACAGCCTCATATGATTTTCGTAACGAGGTAAGCATTCTCCAAAACCAATTAAACCGACCCCCCAAGGACCGGGTTGTTGCATTTCCTCTTTAAAGTTTTTACCAAAACCCTTTTTATTCGCATGAGTACTTCGCCAATCCATTCGGAAACCCCAGCCTTGATAACCATAACCACGTAAGAAAGACGTTTGCTGTTTATCTAGATTTTTAAAGCGAGGGATATAAGTACCATTAGGTCTATTACCAAAGTGATAATCTTCTTCATTGCCAGGCATAACACCCATTGCAGCAATACCAATGGTATGATCCATCAAATAATGTCCTAAGACGCCTGAACTATTTGCTAAGCCATTTGGAAATGATTCTGAACGCGAGTTCAATAACAATTGTGTACTACCAACCGTTGAAGCGCATAAGAAAACAAGTTTACTAGTGAAGGTGATTTTTTCATGGCTGTTTGCATCAATAATACAAACACCATCTACTTTTTTAGTTTCAGGGTTATAAGACAACTTCTCTACAACACTGTGCGTTCTGATTGTTAATTTTCCTGTTTTTTTTGCTGCTGGTAAGGTTGAACTTTGACTACTAAAATAAGAGCCTGTCATACAACCTCTATGACAAGGTCCACAGTAGTGACAAGGTGCTCTGCCATTGTGAGCTTGCGTTAATATAGCGCAGCGACCAATAGTCATCATGCGATCGTCAAAGTGCTCTTCAATGCGTTTTTTCATCACTTTTTCGATTTTAGTAAATTGCATTGGTGGTAAAAACTCACTATCAGGTAACTGAGGTAAATTTTCAGCTTGGCCACTCACACCAATAAATTTTTCTACGTATGAATACCACTCTTTTATATCGTCGTAACGAATTGGCCAGTCAACACCGTGGTTATCTTTACTATTTGCGGTAAAATCTAAATCACTAAATCGATATACTTGACGACCCCATGTTAATGAACGCCCGCCTTCTACATCGCCTCTTAACCAATAAAAAGGTTTTTCTTCGTTATAATCATAAGGATTTTTTAGATCATTATTAAAATAATGTCGGGTAAGTTCGCTAAATGCGTGATTATGTTTTTGAACAAAATATTCTTTGTCATAAAGTTCACGTTCAGGTAAGTTTCTATATTTAAAGTCCCAAATACCCTTATGTTCTGTAACATAATCTTTGACATGTTCAACAGGACGGCCGCGTTCTAATATCAGTACATTTAGCCCTTTTTCAGTAAGCTCTTTTGCCGCCCAGCCCCCTGAAATACCCGAACCAACGACAATGGCATCATAAATAATATTATTTGACATAAGTAAATTTCACTCTGTTATTTAACGACGATTAGTAAGATGGAGACCAAGCTTTACCCACTTTACTCAACGGGTAATCACCAATGAACTGACCTGCTACATGATTATGTTTTAATGCTTGCATAGCCCCTGGTTTTGATGTGAAAAAGCCAACGACCACTAATTCTCGTAAAGTTGAAAAAATGTATGGTTTATCACTGCTTTTGCTTTGTTCTGCTCTGCTTTCAAACGCGGTTAAAATAAGATCATGCTGAGCACTTGTTGCTTTCTCTAGAGAACAATTAAACTGCCGTAGACAATAACCGTCCATTTCGTTTAAACCGCCAACAAATGCATTTTTTTCATCTTGGTTGTACCAGTCAGAGACAATTAAACTAATAAAGGCTGGTACGCCAGCGTCTATCGCTCCGGGTGTATCCGTTTTAGGAATAATACGCTCGGATAGCAGTGTGATTATTTGCTGTTGAGCCCCAGAAAGCACATTGTTTTTTGCGGTAGAATCAACTGTAACGCCTTTAAGTACAGCGGCACCTAATGAGGCAGAAACACTAGCACCTAAAACGATAGCTACCTGTTTTAAAAATTTTCTTCTGCTCATAACTACTCCAAAATAAATTAAGTTGGCCTAACTTAACGTTAGGCCATAAACCGGTAATTAAAATGAATAACCGACAGTCACACCATAAGAACGAGGCGCACTTGGGAAGCCAACATCAACGCCTAAACCTGAGCTATCAGCATCATTGCCATAAACAACATACTGCTCATCAGTAATGTTTTTTGCCCAAGCGGTAATATTCCATTTGCCTGATTCGCTCGTTATACCCGCGAATAAATCCGAAGTTAAATAACTACCGAGTATTTCTTTATCACGTTCACCATTATATTTAGCGGTAGCTCTAACAAACCAATCTAAATTCGTGCTGGCTAGCACATCTTTATATTCAACGAATAAATTTGCAGAAAACTGTGGATTACCTTTTAAGACTTCACCCGATTTACTGGTAACAGGAACAATTGAAGTATCTCCGCCTGCTCCAGGTAAAACTCTAGGATCTGTTATAACAGGACCTGCTGTTGAATAACCGGCATCGGCAAAGGTTGTCGGGATATTATCAAAATCTCCCACCTCAATGCGGTTATAGGCCATCGAGCCACTAATCGTTAGTTGCTCTGAAAGTAAGGCGGTAAACTCTATTTCTGCACCAGTTGCCGTAGCATCAGTGCCATTAACACGAATATTACCGGCTGGAGCGCCTATAACAAAAAATGGTGCAAAGGCAACGGCTTGCTCAGTTAAAAATGAATTTGATTGATAATCATCAAAGGTTTGATAATAAACTGCCGCATTAAGTTGGAAACGATCATCCCAGAATAAAATTTTAGAACCAACTTCAATGGCATTACTCGTTTCTGAGTCATACTTATCAAAACCCGCATCTTTATAATGTTGTGGAGCAACTACGTTAAAACCACCAGCGCGATAAGCTCTATCAACTGAAACATAATAAGTGCGATCTGTTGAAGGCATATATCTAAGCTTTAAACTACCAGAAAAGGCGTCGAAATGATCACTGTCTCGACCGTTAACTTCACCTACAATACTATCAACTTGCTTTGATGTTCCTGATTTACGATCGTCGCTATAACGTAAACCAAAAGCAACGGACCAATCCTCATCAATAAAGTAAGTATTGTTTGTAAAAATACCAAAGCTTTCTGTGGTATCAGTTCCGGTAATATTTTGATTAAAAGCACCGTTATCAAAAAGACTTCCGCCTTTTAACTCTTGATTTGAATAGAACAAACCTGCCATAAATTCAAATTCATCGCTATCAAATGATGTGACTCTAAACTCATGACTAGAGCTGGTAAGCACTTGGTCAATGGTTAAAATTGACCCACCTGAGCCAACTTCAGCTGGAGTAAAATCATTATCACGAGGGCCGGTTAGCTCATAGTCCTGATAAGCACTGATTAGCGTAAATTCATAACCATCTAACTCCCAATCAAGCTCTAATGAAATAGCTTCGTTGTCATCTTCAGCAAGGCCTTGATCATTTTCAAAGGACTTATACTGATAGATATTATCACCCAATAGCTGAAGTGGGTTTCCTACCTCTGATTGACTAAAGTTGACATTCAGAGTTGCTGATAAATTATCAAGTGGAGTATAAAGAAGTTTCAAACGTCCCGCTGAACGCTCTCGTGCATTAGCATCTTTGCCTAAAAACTCGTTATAAATATAGCCGTCAGATTTAGAATATAAACCAGATACGCGAGCGGCAAGTACATCTTCTACTAATGGAACGTTAATAGTCCCTTTATACTCTTGGGTTCCCCAAGAACTTGCCGTCGCCTCCAGATTACCTGAAAAATCAATCGAATCAGGAGAATTAGTAATGATATTAATAGCACCTGCGGGGGCATTTTTACCATATAAGGTACCTTGAGGGCCACGTAAAACCTCAACACGCGCTATATCAAGTAAAGAACTAAATGCAGAGCCAACATTATTTTGCACTACACCATCAATAAAAACAGCTACCGCAGGGTCTAATCCTGAAATTGAATTCGACCCTATACCACGAATTGAGATATTTGCCGCATGACCCGATTCACCATCTAACGTGACACCCGCTGTCATTTTTTCAATATCAGTTAAATCAACAGCACCTGCTTTAGATAATGATTCAGCATTAAAAGTATTTACCGTTAAGGCGACTTCTTGTTGAGTTTCTAATCTTTTTTGTGCCGAGACTGTTATGACTTCAATCGCTAATTTTTTCTTTTCTTCTACTTTAACGTCTGCCGTATCTGCTGCATGGCTATAACTCGTTATAGAGGCGATACCTGCCAACATTAAGGCCTGTGTAAGTTTATGTATTTTCATGACTTCTCCCATTACTCTTATGCTAATTATAGTTATAATTTAAGTGTTCATTTTAAAATCATTTATTCAAACCGTTGTTCTCAATTTTTGCTAGTTGGTTCAGTGCTATCAAAAATCATCCGTAAAATGCTCAATGATGTAATACGCTATTATTCTCTATTCTTACTTACCAAAACGGGCTTGTAACCACCATTACTTCTGTCGTTCCACCAAACAGCTCCAAATATAACAAGTAGGAAAAGAGGTAAAATTGCGATAGATTGGAAGGTAGTTTGCGCCGCACTAACAAGAGCCTGATTTAATTCTTCACCTTTAAGTAATGAAAAGGCTTCTATACCACCAGCAAATTCTTGTTTTGCTCGGTCAAAAATGGCACCTAACTCGGGTAATACATAGTTGATTGAAAGCGCGCCCGCTGCTCCCATTAACCCGATAAAAAAAGATCCTCCTCGAGGGTAACGTTCAGAAGCAGTTGCCAGCATTGTTGGCCACATATAACAAACACCTATACCCCATACAGTTGCTGCAAAAAGTCCTGAAATGGGGGAATCAGCAATACTTAACAGGTACAAGCCAACAGCTGCAAAAACACATGAACACCACAGCAGACCCACAGGTGAAATAACTTTAAGTATCACTCCTGAGAAATGACGCATCACGAACATCAAACCACTGACATATACCAGTAATAAGATACCATCCATACCAACAGTGCGCGTTAATACAAGATCAACCAATTGTCCAGGAGCTAGCTCTGAAGCGGCGGTTAATAACATGGCTCCTAACCAAATAAAGAAACTTGGTTGACGAACAATTTCGGTTAACATTTCTTTCATGCTAACACCTGAGGCCGCACGCTCTGTTAAAGGAAACTTCACTCCTATCACCATAAATGCGTACACTAATGATGGCAGCAATACTAACGAGAACTGTATTTTCCAGCTAAGTCCTAGATAGGAAAGAGCCACCCCTGACAGCCCGCCGATTACTAGTCCTGCTGGCCACCATGCATGAAGGATATTCAATCGATTAGTTTTATCTTCGGGGTAAAGCGTTGTTGTTAAAGGGTTTGTTGTACCTTCCACTAATCCCCAACCGATTCCGCTAATAAGCATACCGCTCCACAAATACCAATAGATATTCTCAGCAGTAGTTATTAAATCGGCAAAAATCACTAACAATGTGCCGACAATAAAACAAAGTGCCGAGAAAAAAAGCATTCTAGCCATGCCGATAGCATCAAGTAATGGACTAGCGATAAATAATGAACACGCAAAACCAAAGAAACTAATTCCTAAAATTTCTCCAATCATTATGGTAGAACGTGCCAAATCGATTGAATCAAGATAATCACCTTGAATGTCTGCCGCTATGGTAGCTCTTAAAGCAGCACTCAGACCGGAAGTGAATAAAGCAATCAAGCTAATAATAAATAACTTATTCCGGTTAATATCTTTAGAAACTGTTGGTTTCATGCTTCGCCCTATTGATAGTGAATATATAATCTAACCAAAAATGTAATCCATTACATTTATAATTGCAACACTTAAATGTAATTGATTACATTTAAGTGTTGCAACTTCACAAATTAGAACACTTTATGCAATTGATTTTACACATTTGATTGATTCATTTAACATAGAAAGGAATACTTTATAAAATCATCCTTAAATTAAAGTATTTATAATTATGAAATCGATAACATTTCCTTAAATGAGTAATCATCATGTCATCTGTTAAAGCAGTAGCCAAAGAGGCAGGAGTCTCTACAGCAACCGTATCTAGATACTTTAATACCCCTGAGCAATTGAAAGAGAACACTCGGAATAAAGTAACGTTAGCAATAAAAAAAACAGGCTACTCAATGAATAGCCTTGCTAGAAACTTCCGTCGAGGGAAATCCAATGTTATTGTTGTAGTGATCCCTTCTATTGGTGTACCTCACTTTGGCGATGTTTTAAAAGGAATTGAAACAGTAGCCGGAGAAAAAGGGTTTAGTATCATGATTATCGATACTCAATTCAATACAATGCCTTTTGACAAAATGGCTAATACTTTCTTTTCTAATCAAGCAGATGGGATTATTTTACTGGGTAGTGTTTCACCATTTAAGAATGCGCTATCTCGCTCTAATAGCTCAGAAAAACATCCCCCTATTATTGTTAGTTGTGAAAATGCCACACCAGACATTAGCAACTTCCCTAGTGTAAGAATCGACAACAAAGCCGCTTCAACTACAGCAACTGAGCATTTGATTTCTTTGGGGCATCAAGAAATTGCTTATATATCTGGTTCTTTATCTAGTGGTGTTTCAGGAGAGCGTGAAGCTGGCTATCGCTTAGCAATGGATAAACATGACCTAGAAACTGTCGAAGAACTAATTTCTGATGGTAACCTAACGATAGAAGATGGTCGACGCATCACTCGTCGTCTACTAAATCGAAAAAAATACCCTACAGCTATACTATGTGCTAATGACGAAATGGCATTAGGTTCGATATATGAAATAAAAAACAGTGGCTTAAGAGTTCCTGAAGATATTTCAGTAATCGGATTTGATAATATTCGTTATGCCGAAATCAGCGATCCTCCATTAACGACTATTGCTCAGCCTGGAGAGGAAATTGGCGAGAAAACAATGTATCAACTATGCCATATTATTGAAGGACTTGAAGTAGATTATAGCCCTACTATAGTTCCTCACCAACTCATTATAAGAAGCTCAACGGCCACTCCAGAGAAATAATTAGACACTCGTACTTATAACATTAATATCAAATTCGTTGGTAAAATGTAATCAATTACATTAAACTAAATCTTAATGTTTGATCATTAATGACCTTCGATGGAGAATACAATGAATTGTGCAATGAATATGTTTTTATGGACGACCCATGTCACTAAAGAGCACTTACCTCAGCTTCAACTAGTGAAAGATTCAGGCTATAACATGGTAGAAATACCAATTCTTAATCTTGATGATATTACACATTATCAATGGCTTAGAAAACAGTTAGAAGAGATTGGTTTAATACCATTAGCTATTACCGCTCGAGGCGAAGCTGACAACCCTTGCTCTGAAGACCCAGCAGTTAGACAACTTGCAATTAGTAACAATAAACGTGCAATTGATTGTGCACAGGCATTAGGTGCGAACAAAATTTCAGGCTTACTTCACACCGCACTTGGTGTATTTACTGGTCAAGGTCCAACTGAAGAAGAGTGGCAATGGAGCATTGAAGTAATGCAAGTTACTGCTCATCATGCCCAGCAAAAAGATATTGAAATCAGCTTAGAGTTTATTAATAGATTTGAGTGTTACCTAACCAATACTACCGCTGACATGGCACGTCTAGTGACAGATATTGGTTATGATAATGTTGGTATTTTATATGATACATTCCATGCAAATATTGAAGAAAAAGATGTTGCTCAAGCGATTAAAGAGCATGCATCATTAATTAACCATGTTCATATCTCAGAGAATGATCGCAGCACTCCAGGCAGTGGTCATGTTCGTTGGGATGAGACTTTTACTGCCCTAGAAGAAATAGGCTATCAGGGCACATTTGCCGTTGAAGCATTTGGTCTTAACTTACCTGAACTTATTCCTGTCGTTAAAATTTGGCGTAAAATGTACGAGTCTGAAGAACAAATTTGTCGGGATGCTTTTCAATTTATCAAAGGCTATAGAGATAATACCTAGTAAGTTGTTCTCATGAACTTAAGCCTCTCCGATGAGAGGCTTAAGTTTAAAAACCGAATAAAAGTAATATACGACGCTATTTTATACTAAGCTTTCGTTCGAAAGCGGTGCTAAATCTAACTCCATAAACTCAGTAACTTCAGCTAACCAATAAGTTTTCACAAAATGGTCATGACGCTCGTCATTTATGTAGTTTTGATAAGCATCAAAATTATCAAACGTCATTGATAGTGCAAACTTAAACGGAATTTTTTGGCTAATCTGCCGTAAATGTTTTAGGTTGTTAACTTCAGGGATTAAAGCAAGCTTTTGCACACTGAGAAAAAATCCCTGCTCTTCTAGGGAGCTTTCTCGGTGTTTAAGATTAAACAACACCGTATGTTGAATCATCATATTCTCCATTACCTTTTTAAATTTTCATAAACGGTTTGGTATAAAAAAAGCGAAACACTTCAATGTTTCGCTTTAATTTGGCAATAAAGTTACCAATTATTCAGGTTTATATATCTGCAACAATTTGTTGAGTTTGCTCACCTAAAGCATCTATTGATAGTGTGATTTTATCACCCACGTTTAGGAAAACTTCTGGGCTTTGTCCCATACCAACACCAGGAGGTGTGCCAGTAGAAATAATATCACCTGGCTCTAAAGTAACAAACTGACTCAAGTAGCTGACAATAAAAGCAGGTTTAAAAATCATGGTTTTGGTATTACCATTTTGATACGTTTTGCCATTTACGCTTAATTTCATGCCTAAATTATGTACATCTTCAATTTCTTCTCGAGTGGCAAGCCATGGACCAATAGGGCCAAAGGTATCACTGCCCTTCCCCTTATCCCATTGACCACCACTAATTTCTAATTGAAAATGACGCTCTGAAACATCATTAATTAAACAATAACCAGCGATGTGCTTTTCCGCTTCACTCTCGTCAACATACTTTGCTGGTTTACCAATAACGATACCAAGCTCTACTTCCCAATCCATTTTTATACTATTGCGTGGTTTAACAATATCATCATCAGGACCACAAACAGCACTTGACCACTTAGTAAAAACAATCGGTTCTTCTGGAATAGCCATATTGGCTTCAGCAGCATGATCAGCATAATTTAATCCAATGCAAATGAATTTACCTACGTTGCCAACACATGCGCCAATACGAACACCTTGTTCAACAATAGGTAAGCTATTCACATCAACATCTGCCAATGAGGCTAAATTTTCAGGTAGTAACTGTTCTTTGGAAATATCATTAACAACAGATGATAAGTCCCTCATATTACCATCCGCATCTAATATAGCTGGTTTTTCTTGGCCTTTTGGCCCAAAACGCATTAATTTCATTTGGTCACCTCTAAGTAAACTTACACATTAGTAAGAAATAATATGTAGCTACTATAGATTCTTACTACATGCAGCTCTACTCGTTGCTTAACACGTATCATGTACTTTTTTAGCCTGCTTAAATTTCAGATGGTAAATAAATACCTATCGTATGTTAATTGCTAAGTAGTCATCTTTGTCATTTCAAGTTAATTTTATATTCAGTAGCCATTGAGCCTAAACTATCAGCTGGGAAATGAATATGAGTCAAATACAGGAGTTTCAATTAACAAATAACAATGGAGCCAAAGTTAAGATAATTAATTTAGGTGCTAGGCTTACAGAGTTAATCATCCCAACAATAAACCATGGTGACATCAATACAATTTTAGCGTATGAATATAATGAGCAATATAATTTAGATTCAATGTTCCATGGAGCGATAATAGGGCCTGTTTGCAACCGTATTGCTAATGGGAGATTCAATTTAAACAATCAAGACTATCGGTTAGCGCCTAATGACGGCAACAACTTATTACATAGTGGAACAAATGGCTTACATCAACAGTTATGGCAAGTAGTTGAGCATGCTATTAGCACGCTAACATTAAAAATAAAACAAAAACATAATGAAAATGGCTTTCCTGGTAATGTCACCATTGAATTAGCATATACCTTACACGAGAATAATAGCCTTTCATTACAATGGTCTGCTACCAGTGATCAAGATACACCACTAAATTTAACCAGTCATAGTTACTTCAATTTATCCGGGTTTGGCGATATAAAAAATCATTTTCTGCAAATAAATACTGATAAATATACCCCTTATAGTGATGAACAAATTCCTAATGGTGACATAGCGTCCGTCAATAACACCCCGTTAGACTTTCGTAAGTTTACCCCCTTAAGTGATGCACTTGATGGTTCACACCCAGAAATATTACGCTGGGGAGGCTTAGATCATAACTGGGTATTCAATGAAGACCCAACATTGAAAATACAAGCTGAACTATATAGCAGTGATACGAATCTGTTGTTGCAAGTAGAGTCTACATTACCTGCTATGCAATGTTATACAGGTAATCAGCTAGGTGTATTTGGCATTCATGGTACACACGAAGGTATTTGTTTAGAGCCACAGTTTTATCCAAACTCAGTTAATCAAACTAACTTTCCTAATACGATTCTAAAAGCAAACCAAACAATAACACAGCAAGTAAACTTAATTTTCACCGAAGTTGAACTTGACCAATTAAGCAATTAGTAAGGAAAATATAATGAAAAATAAATTAAAAATGGGCATGGTTGGTGGAGGTCAAGGTGCCTTTATTGGAGCTGTTCATCGCTTTGCTGCTGCACTTGATGGCGAAATTGAGCTGGTTTGTGGCGCCTTTAGCAGCTCACCTGAAAAGGCAGTCGCTTCTGGAAAAGAGTTAGGAATTGAAGATCATCGAAATTATACAAGCTACCAAGAAATGTTCAAAAACGAACAATTACTCAATGATGAAGATCGTATGGATTTTGTTGCCATAGTGACACCGAATCATATGCATTACCCTGTTGCTTATGCTGCATTGACTGCTGGTTTTCATGTAATAAGTGATAAGCCTGCAACCCTGAATCTTGAAGAAGCAATACAGTTATCAGAGTTGGTAACAAAAACAAATTTATTATTTGGTTTAACACATACTTATACTGGCTACCCTATGGTCAAAGAAGCAAAAGACATAATTCAACAAGGGAAATTAGGAAAGCTTCGTAAGGTTATTGTTGAATATACCCAGGGTTGGTTATCTGAAGTCCAAGATGAAAATAACAAACAAGCAAGCTGGAGAACTAACCCTACAATGTCAGGAATTAGTGGCTGCATGGGAGATATAGGTTCACACGCTGCAAATTTGGCTGAATACATCACTAATGAATCCATTGAACAACTTTGCGCCGAACTCACTTCCTTTGTACCTGGTCGCCTACTTGATGATGATGGCATCGCATTAATGAAGATGTCAGGCGGAATGAAAGGAATCCTCCATGCTAGCCAAGTCGCTACCGGCGAAGAGAATAACTTAACGATTCGTATTTATGGTGAAAATGGAGGCTTAGAATGGCACCAACAAGAACCTAATAGCTTGGTACTAAAATGGTTAAATGAGCCAATGCAAATACTCAGAACTGGCGGCAATCATACATCAGCATCTTTGGTTAATACTCGCACACCTATGGGTCATCCTGAAGGATATTTAGAAGCCTTCGCTAATATATACCATAACTTTTCAAAAGCGATCCGAGCCTATCAACAAGGAAAAGATGCGAGTCCCTTCACCTTCGATTATCCCGGAATAGATGACGGTGTACATGGCATGGCAATCATTGAAGGTCTTGTAAAAAGCCATCAATCAGATGAAAAGTGGTTCACACTTAACAATTAAGCGGAGTAAATGATATGAAAAAAATCCAAGGTCCAGGAATCTTCCTCGCACAATTTATGGGTGATGAAGCACCCGTAAATAATTTCAGAAACATCTGCCAATGGGTAGCTAGTTTAGGTTACAAGGGCATTCAAATTCCAAGTTGGGATCCTCGATGTATGGATCTCGCCAAGGCAGCGAGTAGTCAAGATTATTGTGATGAGCTAGCAGGTACAGCCGCAGAGTTTGGCTTAACAATTACCGAACTTTCTACCCACTTACAAGGGCAGTTGGTTGCAGTACACCCAGCTTACAATCCTATGTTTGATGGTTTTGCACCTCCTGAAGTTCAAGGTAATGCGCAAGCGAGAACCGACTGGGCGATTGCACAAATGCATCTTGCGGCAAAAGCGAGTGAACGATTAGGATTAAATACTCATGCTAGTTTTTCTGGTTCATTTTTATGGCATACTGTCTATCCTTGGCCACAAAGACCTGCGGGATTAGTTGAGGCTGGATTTAAAGAGTTAGCGAGTCGTTGGTTACCCATATTGAATGCATTTGATAATGCAGGGGTCGATGTTTGTTACGAGCTTCACCCCGGAGAAGATTTACATGACGGTGTAACTTTCGAAAGATTTCTTCAAGCAACAGGAAATCATCAAAGAGTTAATATTTTGTACGATCCAAGCCATTTTGTTTTACAACAAATGGACTATTTAGCTTTTATTGATATTTACCATGAAAGAATTAAAGCCTTTCATGTTAAAGATGCTGAATTCATCCCTAATGGCCGAAGTGGTGTGTATGGTGGTTATCAAGATTGGATAGACAGACCAGGTCGATTTCGCTCCTTAGGCGATGGACAAGTAGATTTTGGAAGTATTTTTTCAAAATTAACCTCTCATAATTATGATGGCTGGGCCGTGCTTGAGTGGGAATGTTGTATGAAGCACCCTGTAGATGGTGCAAAAGAAGGCGCACCGTTTATTGAAAAGCACATTATTCGCCCTGCAGAACACGCCTTTGATGATTTTGCCAATACTGGTGAAGATGAGCACACTAACCGTATAATTTTAGGTTTAGATTAACTTTGTAATGTTAGTTCAGTTTATATAACCTACTATCGCTTAAATACGCACTTGAGAAATATGCATCATGAATCCACAATTTGAAACCGTTGAACTAGAAGGTAATAGTTGCTTTAGAACGCAACATTTTAAATGTGGTTACTTACAAGATGATCATAGTTGGCATTATCATCCTGAGTGCGAATTAACCTATATCATTAAAGGGAAAGGTACACGTTTTATTGGCGATAGTGTTGAGCATTTTAATGAGGGTGACTTAGTCTTAATAGCACCTAATATACCTCACTGCTGGACCAATAATAGTAAAGATGAAGAGAATGAAATTGTTACTATGCAATTTTTACCTACTTGTCTAGGTAAGGACTTCCTTAATTCACCTGATGCTCACGCACTAATTGAAATGTTTCAACGTGCCAAACGAGGCCTTTTAATTAAAAACCTAGAATCAGGTGCCATTGGGAATCTTCTTATTGAGCTTCATAAAAAAATCGGTCTACCTCGCTTGTCTGGGTTTATTGATATTCTTGATTTAGTATGTCGTAATAATGATAACGAACTACTAGCAAGTGAGCTTTATGCTATTGATGTTAGCGAATTTCATAGTGGTCGTATGCGTAAAGTAATGGAGTATATTCAAGAACATCTCGTTGATGAAATAAGGCAAACCGATATTGCAGAGTTAGTTCATATGACTCCACAAGGATTTAGCCGATTTTTCCGCTCTACAACAGGTCGAACCTTTGTCTCATTTGTAAATATAGTGAGGATTATGGAAGCATGTCGGCTTTTAGTTAGCTCTGAGGATGATATTACTCAGATTGCATTCGAATGCGGCTACGGCAATTTATCTAATTTTAATCGTAGGTTTATGGAACAAAAGCACTGTACGCCAAGTGAATACCGACATAATCATAATTTATTGAAAGGATAATATTTTATTTATCCCCCTCCTTACATAAAAATAATATGATCCTAGTGAAACGTTCGACTTTCATTTTTTATTACAAAGGTCATAACCGTGCAGACAGGTAATGCTCATATTCCAGAAATTGAGTTTGAAGAAAGAAGAGAATAGATTCATGAATTAAAATATCTCTACTTTATTAATTGATTACTTAATTGAATAAGGAAAACTGCTTACTTTACTCACTATTTAATAACCCACTATCAGTGCATTTATCGATCCTATGATTGAAGCTGGTATTAGCGTTATAAGTACAGTTTTTATGAATAACGACTTAGCACTCTAAAGCCAACATTAACGTAAAGAGTATTTATTATTATGGTGACTCTTTTCATAGTAGATAAATACACTTTATGTCGCTTTTATTACCGAAGGTAACGCCTGAGCACATACGGGTTTACTGTATAAATACCCCTGCATTATTTCGCAACCTCGATCAATCAAGAAAATCTTTTGCGCATCATTTTCAACGCCTTCAGCAATAATATCTAATTCAAGATTTTGCGCTAATGTTATAATTGCTGAAGTTATTTGGCTCTCTCTAAAGTTATGCGGTAACCGGGCAATAAAACTGGCATCAATTTTTAAGGTATCAATAGGTAAACTGGTTAAATAACTCAAGGATGAAAAACCGGTACCAAAATCATCTAGTGCAACTTTAACTCCCATATTTTTAATTTGTTTCAGCATGTTAGTTGCTTTATCCATCTGTTTAATGAAACAGCCTTCGGTAACTTCTATTTCCAATAGCTCTGCAGGTAATTGACTTTCTTCTAGTACTGACTTCACTGATGCAACAAGATTGCCTTGATGAAAGTGTAATGCTGAAATGTTCACCGCTATACGGCCACAATCAAGATCTTGATCTAACCATAACTTTCGTTGTTTACACGCATGGTCTAATACCCAATGGTCAATCTCAGCTATAAAACCAAGTTCCTCAGCCATAGGAATAAATTGGGCTGGTGAAACTTGTCCAAGAATAGGGTTAGACCAACGTAATAGTGCCTCCACGCCCATAACTTTAGTGGTTACACCGTGTATTTGTGCTTGATAATTTAATTCAAGTTCATTGTTATCTAAAGCTAACCGTAAATGGCTTTGAATTAATGAGCGCTCGAGTGAATGAGCATTCATTTTAGGAGTGAATAGCTGGAATGAATTACGACCAATACTTTTAGCTCGATACATAGCAATATCGGCATTTTTCATCAACTCTTCTTTGTTTGTACCATCTTCTGGGTAAACGGCGATGCCAATAGAGGTTGTTATATTAAGCGCGTGCCCTTCAATATGATAAGGTTGACGTAGCTTTTCAACTATTCGACTGCAGGCTTTGCAGATATGATCTACTTCACGCATATCTGTTAGCAACAAAGTAAATTCATCACCACCAATACGGGCAATGGTGTCACCTTCTTTTGAACTATCAGTCAAACGTTTAGCAAAACTTTGTAGTAGCTTATCACCAATGCGATGGCCAAAGTTATCATTTACCTCTTTAAAATAATCCAAGTCTATGAAAAAAAGTGCTAATTGATTTTGCTTTCGATGTGCGCTCGCTAAAGCCATTTCAACACGATCAAAAAAGAGTCTACGATTGGGTAACTGAGTAAGTTCATCATAAAATGCTAGGTTTTCAATACGTTTTTCTGCAAGCTTTCTTTCACTAATATCACTGAAGATAGCAGCAAATATTTTATTATTGTCGACACCTTCACTAATTTCGATGATAGTTAGCCATTGAGGGTATATTTCAGAATTCTTGCGTTTATTCCAAATTTCGCCCTGCCAAACACCTTTCTCTAAAATGCATAACCAAAGCTGTTGATAAAATTCGCTGTTATGCTGACCTGAGCTCAATATTTTTGAGTTCTGCCCTAATACTTCCTCTTCTTGATAACCCGTCACTCGCGTAAAGGCTGGGTTTACTGAAATAATACTGCCTTGCTCGTTTGTGATCATAATGCCATCTAACGAGGCTTCTATAATTTTCTCAGCCACCAATAAATGTTTTTTTGATTCTCTAAGTGCAGAATCTCTTTGTTGAACTATTTGATGCAATTCTTCAACATAAGCCAATTCAATATCAAACATAATGTTGTCCATAGACAAAGTACCAATGATGGCACCATGATCATCAGACACAGCCAGATGACGAATATTATTACTGATTAGTTGTTGGTAAGCTGAATATAAAGAATGGTTGGCATTAATAGTTTTTAGTGGGTAATTAGCATGATGCCAGGCTGTCTTTTTAGTACATTCACCGCGCGCAAGCAGGCTTAATAAATCACGTTCGGTAACAATACCATATTGCTTTAATTCACTATTGAAAATGAGCGTAGAGGAACACTCATTTAGTTTCATATGCTCTGCTACATTGTCCAATCTGCAATTATGGCCCAGTAATTTCTGGCTTTTTTTATAACTGCTCGCTACTAGCTTTGCTTGTAAGTAATACTCTATACCTTGGTTTTTAATGACATCCGTTTGGCTGACGATACCTATAGGGAGATTATCGTTATCAACAACGACAAAATGTCGAACGCCGTGATGTCTAAACTTAGTTGCTAGCTCATTAACTGCGACTTCTTGCTTGATAGTCTCAACTGGCGAGTTCATCAGTTCACTAATACTGACATTAAACTGCTCTTGATCGCTAAAATCAATTTTTCGACAATCAGATTCAGTCCATATGCCTAGAGTTAGGTTACTTTTAATAATAATTGAGCTTATATTACGCGCTCTCATACGATTAGCAGCAACATTGATCTTTGTCTCAGGCGTACACGTTAAGATACTCGTTTGCATAATATCTTTAACTATTAAGTTAAGCTCTGGTGTTTTAGAATGTAACAAGGTATCCCTTCCTATATTATCTTAGTTCATCAGTCGCGAAGCTAAATCAGCTATCAATGATAACTGTTAAGCCAGTGGTATATTCTAAGTATATTAGGGATACTTTACTAAAATTATCATCGTAAAAATATGATCTAGCGCATTGATTTTTATCAAATTTACGTACTTAAATTTCGCAGTGTTCATCTTGTTAATGAAAGATGTCTAATATGTAAAATATTAATGTGTATCTGACCCTTAATACGCTGCCTTTGGTTGAACTAGGAAGACGAAATGACACCCGCAATTAATGCCGCTAAAAAGAATAAAATTAGTTATCACGTCCATGAATATTTACATGATGCTGCGAGTGAGTCTTATGGTGATGAAGCGGCACAAAAACTGGGTGTCTCAAGCGAGAGAGTTTTTAAAACCTTAGTAGTGAGCGTAGACAATAAAACCCTGATTGTTGCCATAATTCCTGTATCTTCAATGTTAAGTATGAAGTTAATCGCCAAAGCTTACGGTGGGAAAAAAGCCATAATGGCATTAAAAACAGATGTTGAACGCTCTACGGGTTATGTGC
>OJBB01000151.1_pt1 | contig 26207 bp, 16 predicted proteins | sample 1590401 | NCBI WGS metagenome assembly OJBB01 (sample SAMN05416789, study PRJEB24817) | seawater metagenome | isolation source: Sea water | place: Canada:Atlantic | collected 2013-07 | reverse complement strand
GACGCCATACGACTTATCAAAAGGTCGCATTATTTTCCGCGCTAGATAAGCCAGTTACTGACTTAGACTTCCTTTTTTAATTAATTGTAGAAGCCGAAATAATTAAAAAAACCAGCACCTCTTTTAAAGTGCTGGTTTTTTATTGTCTGCCATATACCCATTACTAATCATAGTGTCGTTTTTCAGTGGGAAAACTTAGCTCGCAGGCATATCCATATGGAAAGCATTAAGCTTGTTACCGTCTAAATCCCGAAAATAAGCAGCATAAAAACCACTTAACTCACCGCGTAACCCCGGAGCACCTTCACAGGTAGCGCCTAAGCTTAGGGCTTTTTGATAAAAAGCATCTACTTGTTCATTTGAGTCAACCATAATAGCAATCATAGTGCCATTACCCACAGTTGCTGGTTTTCCATCAAAAGGTTTGGAGATGGCGAATCCTGCAGTTTCCATGCCGGTAGACCATGCAACAAACTGTTCTGACTCTAAGAAACGACCAGCGCCAATACTACTAAACAGTTCATCATAAAAATTTACTGCTTTGGTAAAATCGTTAGTGCCTAAAGTGATGTAACCTATCATAGCTCTTCCTTATTGAGTGTATTGTTGAAAGTTTACTATATCCTAAGCGATATAAAGATGCAGGTTTACGCCAGAATTAGAGATATCTTAATAACCTGAACTCTGGATAAACAGCACTTGCTCAACATTCCTCTTCATCCAAAGTTCAGGTTAAATAATGAATTGCTAAGATTTCCTGCAACGAGATCCTTCAATAGCTCGGGTGTAGACTTACTTATAGGTAGCAATCAGGCTTTTATCAAACTGATCTGCACTGATAGTTAAGCCACTCTCTTCAATCATCTCGTTTAGTTGTTGTTGATGGTTTTCAATAGTCGATAAGGTAATCGTATTATCATCAAGCTTATAAATCTGTAATTGGCTTTGATAATAAAAAGATAATATGACCATGGCTGTTTCTTCACCATTTTTGGCGGCAAGCTTGATTTTTTTAAGCTTGCGAAAAACTAAGTTTTGTAGCTGTTTTACTTGCCAAACATAATAAATTTCAGTAAAAAACGCACTGTGTTTTACACGGTACAAAATAGCAGCATTAGTAAACAATGCTAGAGCAACGCCTAATAGGTTAAATCTAAAATTGCTGTCTGGCTCAGCTTGTACAGCATCATTAGCTACTTGTACAAGCTCATTAACGTCACCAACACTTGAAAATATACTTATAAGTAAGGTGCCAAATAACAGAGACAGCACTAATAATGAGCTGATGAAAGCAACAATAACAATATTCAAATTTTTTCTGTAACGTACTTTATCTATATCAATCAATTGCATGGAAAAATATAATCCTAGGTTATTCTAAAATAGAGGGTGAAAAATAATAAGGTAGTGCTAAAGCACTATCTTATCAGTTTTATCACATATGCGTGCGATATTAGCGTTGGTCTAAATCTAAACCTGAATGGCGTTTAACTTGCCCCGTAACACCTTGTTGCCATACTCGTTGGTTAGCAGCAATAGTCAGCTGTTTTTTCGCTCGAGTGATGCCGGTATAGAGTAATTCTCGAGACAATAATTTACTGCCTCGTTGCTGACTCCCTTGTTGTAAATTCTGCTGCTCACTTTGTGTGGCAGAAATCACCATAGCAACATGAGAAAACTCACTACCTTGGGTTTTATGAATAGTCATGGCATAAACACTTTCAAATTGCGGCAAACGAGAAGGTAATATATGTCTGATAGCTTGCTGTGCTGGCTCTGAATCATCAAGCGCTATACTTTGACTAGAGGCGTCTTCGAAGCAAGCCATCAGATGTGATTTGCCTTCTTGATCGACAACTCGCCATATAATACCGATATCACCATTATATAAACCTAAGCGGTAGTCATTTTCATTAATCATAATAGGCTGACCATGATAAAGCGCATGTTGATTTTGCTGATAAGGCGCGTTGTTTTTCCCTAAATAACTTTTAATCACTTCATTAAGACGCTCAACCCCGAAGTCACCCTGCCTTGTTGCACATAGCACTCTAAATTGTGATAACAAGGTAAAAGCTTCAGCCACAGTAGAACAAGACTCAATGGGTTGATAATATTGTTTCACTAAAGGGGCAAGCCATGTAGACAGGTCACCTTGGGCAAGGGTTAACTGACCCACAACTTGAGTTAAAGAATCACTAAGCAGTTGCCAACTACGTTTAACATCGCCTTGTATAACACTATTAGCGATGAGACCAATGCCACCTTCACCATCAAAACGTCTCGATTTAACCAAGAAGGTGAGATAATCAACATGAACTCTTTTGTCTATATTGCTTTGTTCCGCTTTATGATTAGCTTGTCTATTGGACAAAAAGTAAGTGCTTAATTGCTCTGGCGACAGTTGACATACTTGCGTTAAATATTGTTCATTCTCACGGCTAAATCCGCTGTGTGGTCGTGGTGCTATATCCGCTAACACGCTACCTGCAGCAACCGAGGGAAGTTGATCCGCATCACCTAATAAAATGACTTTAGCGGACTCTTTTAACGCACGAAATACGCGGGTCATTAAAGGTAAATCAACCATAGATACTTCATCAATAAGCACAATATCGTATGACAGGCGATTATCTTCGTGATGTCGAAAGTTAGGTGAGTTTGGTAATACTCCTAACAAGCGATGAAGTGTTTGTGCTTGTGTAGGAATTTCAGCGAGTATTGTGTCATCAATCAAACCTTTAAAGCCAGAAACCGCATTAACAATAGACTCTGACAGGCGTTGCGCCGCTTTACCCGTAGGCGCAACAAGGGCAATATTAAGCGCTGGTATACCCTGTTGTTTTTGCTGTACTTTTTCTGCTTGAACTGTTTCTGCATTTGCGAAGCCAGTCTGTTCTAGGCCTGATTTATCTAACATAAGCAACGCGGCTAATAATTTAGTTACCGTATAGGTTTTACCTGTACCAGGGCCACCAGCAATAACACTAAAGTTTTTATTGATAGCATTCGCTACCGCGACTTTTTGCCAATCAATTTCTAATGATACAGCGTCTTGCGCTTCTACTTGCGCTAAATCATTAGGGAATAACTTGCCGATACACTGAGCAATGCTGTCATTATCATACTGACATTTTTGCAGTAAGCGTGCATTGATGGCTTGGCCCAAATCCTGTTCAAACTTAAAATAACGGCGCAGATACAATTTATCATCTTGAAGAACCAATAATTGTTGGTCCGAGGCCTTGATATTGAGCTCGCTTAGCATAGCTTGTAGTTGTATCAATGGCGCAAAAACAAAACCAGCGTGACTGAGCTCTTGAGTTAGTTCTTGCGCTTTGTCCTGAGCTTTTTCCGAAGTAAGTGCCTCACTACCTTGTTGAGTATCTTTGCTTACTTGGTTTACATTATTTGCTTTCTTCAAAGAGGCAAAGCCCTTGCCCCAATGTTGATCGGCAATTTCACTCAAAGGCAAACAACTGTGCCCTGCACGTAAACTGGCATTTAAGGCTAAAAACACATGGTATAAGTTACGTTGACGACTTATAACAGGTGTTGTGTCTGCTGCTAAATCCGCAGTTTCTTCTATGAGTGACTGACTATTCATTGAAGGCGTTAACGCACTGAGCATTTCTTTAGCAAAGAAATAATCAATCGCCTCAACTCCTTGGATAACCTCTTTTACCTGGTTAAAGTGGCTGTACACTGGCTTGTTCATACTTGTATCGACCATGCTACGCTTCCTCATTGCATTTTTCAGCAGAAAAAAGCGTATCTAAATTATTGATTCCTTGCTCTGTGACTTTTCGATAATAAACGCCAGCCCCCTGATGTTCAGGCTCTGTCGTCATACCACGTAAATATAAATAATACACACCACCAAAATGTTCATTAACATCATAATCGACTAAAGTTTGTTTCAAATAACGGTGTAATGCTAACGAGTAAATTAGATATTGTAAGTCATAATAGTTTTTCTCTACATTATCGAGCAATGCATCAAATTGGTAATCTTGAAAGCTATCACCTAAGTGGCTAGATTTATAATCACACAGATAATACTTACCTTGGTACTCAAAAATTAAATCGATAAAACCATGCATCATACCTGAGAGTCTTTTATAACTCGGTAACATTACGGGATATTTTAAGGTATTGTTCAATGTTCTACTTTTTCCTGAATTAGCATCAGCGCTCATATCAGTATTAGTACCACCATTTGAATGTCGTTCTGCGTTATTTCGGTGATCGGTTAGCAAATTAGCTAAGGCGTTAGTGCCCTCGCCTTGCATAGGAAAATAGAACTCACTTTCACGCAAGGTTCTATTGATAGTAATATCAGCTAGACAACCAAACGCTTCCTTATCGCTATTATTTTCATTGAGACTATCATTAAGTTCACTTTGATTACTCGCAATAAAAGGTGCACTAAGTACTTGCTCTAACCAATGAATCAAATCATCCGAGGTAAATGCATTACTGTTATCACTGGCGTTACTGGCGCTTAACTCACCATAACCTAAGAGTGGCTTTTCTAAACTCTCTTGCCAATCAGGATCAGAAAAATCAGTTTGTTCTAAAATATCGTGTAATAAGTTACCTGTGTGAGCGCCTTTCGCTAATTTAAAGCAAATTTGTTCCGCATCAAAATAGTCGGTCTCATCATGCTCAACATCCGTATTTAAAGCTGCTAATTGACCGCCTACAGTGTCAGTGTCTCGGTCAGGATTTGACACGCCGGCATGACGAATATTACGACTGATGGCGGTGAATGAACTTAACCACCAATCTCGCTCTATCTTACCGATAAACTTACTGACTGCAGTCTCAGCATACACTTGTGCTTTCTTGTCTGACGGGCTTAGGCCAAGTGGATCTGAGACTTGTTGATTTAGCGCAGCTTCATCATCAATATCAAGGGCGCAATCCAGTGAGACTTCGCGAATACCAATGGCGTGTTCAGCATTTGCTTTTAATGCTTGTAACGGTTTAATGATGCTCTCTTGTTCTTGAAACTGCAGCGTTTTACCTAAAGGTGATAAATGATAAGAATCAAAGGCACAACACAGCACGTAACATCGTCGCTCAGCTCGGGTGATCGCAACATATAGCAAACGAATACTTTCGGCATATGCTTCATTACTCATGGCTTTTTTTGCATCTTTTGAGCCATCTAAGCTTAAACACAGCTCACCTTTTGCATCATGATACTCAAGATAACTCACTGACTTGTTGCCAAACTTTAGCGGATCTTTATGGCGACAGGCGAAAGGGATAAAAACATACGGATATTCAAGACCTTTAGAGCCATGTTGAGTGATCAAACGTATCAGATCACCATCACTCTCTAAGCGTAACTCGGCTTCTACATCATTGGTTTCAAGATTACATTGCTGTTCAAACCAGTGAAGAAGTTCTTGCCCTTGGCTTAATCGAACACTCGCCGCTTGTAATATTTCAAATAAATGCAGCACATTGGTTAAACAACGATCTTTATTATTTTGAGGAACATCAAGCAAGTTGTGCATCAAATTTATCGCCATGGTTATGAAACCTTGTCGTTGCCATTGCGTTCGATAATCAACAAATGCAAACTTTAACGATTGATAAGCCATTTCATCTTGCTGTAATTGATGTAACTTTTTAGCATCAAAACCTAATAAGCCACACGATAAAGCGGCGACAAATAATCGTTCATTTTCAGGTAACAAAACACCTTTGAGTAACCCCAGTAATTGTTTAGCTTGTTGAGAATGAAACAAATTGGCTCTATCAGATAAGAAAACGCTATCAAGTCCCGCTTGTTGCAACGCATTTTTAATATCTCGCGCTTCAGCGCCATCCCTCACTAAAATAGCAATGTCTTTTGGTTTTACTGTTGTTGATGTAGCTGTTTGATCTTTCGAGTTCTCTTTCGATGACTCCTTTGGCGCCTCTTTTGATGCTAACAAGGTAACAATTTCATTCGCGCACCAGTTAGCCAGCATAGGACGACTGCCTTGACTAATTTTGTCAGCTCGTGGCTTGGTACCATCAGAGACTTCATCGTTGGTAAAATGAATAAATTGCAGCGCTTTATCACTGTCTGGAGTAACTTGTTGGTCTTGAGAATACTCTTTGTTCTTTTTACCTGCTAATACAGGTATATAAGGTATCCCGAAACCAAAAACACTTTCGCCTTGTTGATTAGGCGACTTTTCAACTAACGATTCATCCTCTTCATTAGAAGTGTCTTTATAAGTGACGTTTTTATAAGTAAAGAGTTGATTGTAGCCCGCAATCATCTGCGGCGTTGATCGCCAGTTAGTATCCATCAACCAATGATGATCACAACCGCTACGGGCATTTAAGTAGGCAAAAATATCACCGCCACGAAAGCCATAAATAGCCTGCTTCGGATCGCCAATAAGGAATAAACCCGCATTAGCTTGTTTAGCACTATCGCCATAATAGATCGATTGGAGTATGCCAAACTGCTTAGGATCAGTATCTTGAAACTCATCAATTAAGGCGACTGGATATTGCGCAAGCAGCTGTTTAGCGAGTAAATGAGATTTTTTTCCACTTGAGTCGTCATCATTTTCACCGTCAGATTGAAGACAATTGGCTAAGGTATTAATGAGATCGTCAAAATCTAATAAATTCAGCGCTTTTTTCTGTTCAATAACTTGCTGTCGAATTTGATAAATACCTAGCTTAACGATACCAAAAGCCTTCGCTTTATTGATATTGTTCGCTATCTTCTTAACTTGTTCTTTGACTTCTTTTACCGGTGCAAAAGCTTCTAACAACTCAGCTTTATAAGTCGATCGCGCATAACGTTTACCATCAAAAAACCCATCTGGCATTTTTACCTTACCCGCGCCAACATCAAGCAGTGATAACTCTTTGTCGATAATGCTTTCAAGCCAATGTTTTAATTGAGATAGCTCGTCACGCCTTTTTTCTTGTTCAGCCCCCTTTTTAACCAATATTAAGCCATTTTCAAATAAATCATTATTAGCTGTTAACGCTTGCGCTGCCAGACGTACTAAAGCAATGAATTCTGTCTCAATACTGTCAACATCCACAACAGATAAAGTGCTGGTGTGGCCTATAGCTTTACTAAAACTGGATAAAAAGCTATCTGGCGTTGCCCAAAAACTAGCGAGCAACATAAAACTTTCATCATCAGATTTAGCTAAACTGCGATACCAGTCTTGGCAAACTTGTAGGGTTATTTCAGACGAATTAGCCGCCATATTGGCATTGAACGGTAAACCGCTGGTAAAGGCATATTGATTTAACACCCGCTGACAAAAACCATGAATAGTAAAAATAGCCGCTTCATCTAAAAAAAGTAAGGCGCGTTTGAGTAAGAATTCTCGCTGCGTTTTTTCAATGCGTTGGTTAAGTGTGGCAAAATAAGGATCGTCTACACACAAGGCATCCCAGTCACTTAGGGCCAAACGAATAAAGGCGTCAATACGACCTCGTAATTCTTGTGTCGCATCTTTGGTGAACGTCATTAATAAAATCTGTTCAACCGTTAACTCACGCTCAAGTAATAAGCGCAAATAGATACGTGTAATATTATAGGTTTTCCCGGTACCAGCACTGGCTTCAATCAGATGCTTTCCACTTAATTCGATCGTCGCTGCATCAAGGTTTTGTAATGTTACGTCTTGATTATTTTCTGTAATCGCGGTTTGCTCTGAGCCTGAAGTAGTCGATTGAGTCATTATTTAGCCTCCTTGCTTGTGCTAGTAGATGGCTTAGCAGTACTTTTACTCGCTTTCTTAGCAGCTTGTTTGGCAACTACTTGATATAAGTCTTGATAGATAAACTCAATGTCTGCTTGGTAATTTTGATACTGCGGACATTCTGGCCAAAAATAACTCAGATAATCATCATCACTCAAACCACGTGTACTCATATCCCCTAACCACAAACCTTCAAAACGTGCTTGTGTCATTTCAACAAGCTGGCCGCGTTTTTTAGTAAACGCCTGCTCTGCCAATTCACCATTTAATAACAATACTTGTTGTTGGCCTTTAAAGAACATCTTAATAAGATTAATCAGTTTTGATTTTGCATCCCCAATGTTCGTGACAGTAAATTCCTCTACTTTCTGCGCCTTGGTATTAAAATATAAACCCACAGTCTCAGTAACTTGTTGTAGCTTAAGCGCGTTATCGTCTTTACTTTTTATATTGTTGGAGTCAGTCGTTTCATTGGCAATGGCTTGCTGTTGCCATACTTGTACAATAAGTTGCTGCAAATACATTGTGAATTTATCTTTGGCCTTCGCGCTTGAACTACGATAATGCACTAATAGGTTATTCTTAACCGCTAATTGTGTATTTAAGCTAACGGTTACTTGGTCAACGTTAAGCACAAGATTGCAGTCGATAAGCTCAGGGTTCTCGCAGCCACGTTTATTGATTTCTTCGCTAAATTGTTGAACATCCTGCTGATAATCATCAAAAAGATCGTTTGTTGTTGGTAAGTCTGGAAATTTACCTGATAATTGCGCGCGGGTTATCACCTGTTCAAACGCTTCTTTAGTTGTAGGCGACTCCATGGTTGTGCTTAATGCAGCACTGAGTAAATCTTGTCTTAACAAGTAGCTTTGCAAGTGATTCACGCTAAAGGGTTCAACATCTTCTAGTAAGGTATTGTGATTTTCAAAGTATAAATTAAGTTGTTGCTGAGCGAACATTTTTGCAGGATGCTGATAAAAACGTATTAATTGCTGGCAAGATAAACTTAACTCTTGGGTCTGCTGCATTGTGTCCGATGAAGATTCGATGGCTAGAATAGAATCTTCTGGTGCGCTAACGTCATTATTACTTTTAGAATTTTGCCCTAACGCTAACCAGTTAGCATCGAAACTTGGCCAAGTTCCTTGATAGTTTTTAGGACTAAAAGCTTGCATGGCTAATTGATAGATAGCGGATTGATTTTTTTCACTCTTACCATCATTGGTATCAGATCCTGTATTAGTAACGACCTGTTCTTCTGAAAACTGCCAACCATAGCCTTGGCCTAGGTATTCCATCAGTTCTTTTGCCACTAATGACGGCTGTTTTTCATTATTATTTTTGATGTTTCGACCTTGATAACTCAGGTATAACGAGTTTCTCGCCGAAATAATAGCTTCAAGAAATAAGTATCTATCATCGCCACGGCGTGATCGATCGCCTAATTCAGCTTTTGACAACGACATAAGATCAAAACCTAACGCTTGGCGTTGTCTAGGGAATTCACCATCATTTAACCCCAGAACTGCAATGACCTTAAACGGAATACTACGCATAGGTAACATGGAGCAAAAGGTAACCTGCCCTACCATAAACTGCTTACTAGCATCGCCTTGACTAAAATGTTGTGTTAAATAATCAACCACAATTAACAATGAAATATCATCTTCAAAATTTGCATGGTGACAATGCTCAACCAAACCCGCAATTGCTTGTTCAATCACCATCAGACTATTTTCATTGCTGACATTGTCAGCATCGACACGGCTAAATAAATGGCTTAGTTGCTCAAGTAAGAAACTTTGCCATTGAATGGCAGTACGAGAGCGTTGTAAGTTTTCACTAAAGTAATGTAGTTGCTCAATGAACAACATTAACTGCCCAAGCAGAACGCTATCACTGCCCTCAACGTTGCTCAACAATAATTGTTGTTGGTAAACCTGTTCGCTGTCCGCATAAGCAAAACCGCGAAGTAAACGGGACAAACCTTGTTGCCAAGTAAACGAAGCATTCGCTTGTGGGCCTAACAATGATTGTTTGTGGTTTAGATCTAACCCCCAATGTACAGTCGCCTGTTCAAGCCAAGCAGAAACTTTAGTTAAATCCTCACCGTTAATAGAAAAGTGATTTGCCATGGCAGGTAAACGTAAAAAGGCTAATAATTGTGAAACACCAAATCGGCTATCAGGTAATGTTAGTAGCTCTGTAAAAGCGGCTACTAGCGGGTCACTATCTTTGGCACTACGATCAGCAATAGAGCAAGGTAACGGCGGAACTTCACCCGCTATATCTTGCCAACCACGGGTAAATACGGCATTTACATACGGGGCATATTGTTCTATTTGCGGACACATGACCAAGATATCTTTAGGAGTTAAGCTCTTGTCTTGATTAAATTGATGTAATAAATAATCGTGTAGTGCTTGGACTTCCCGTAATGCGCTATGACAACTGGTGATAACAATAGAATCATCATACTGGGCATTTTTAGGCTCAGTAGTCTTATCATCAGCAGGAATTCTGGCATCAGACAGTTCAAGAATATCGTTTTGCAGTTGATGCAAAACACTCGTGACTTCGTTATTATCACTTATTGCTTGGGCACTTCTAGCTTGCTCAAAAAAATCAACCTCAATGGTACTGTAATCTTGCAGCATTGAGATGAACTCACGCCCTTGCTGACCTAAGTTTGCTAATAACGGATTGCCAACAAAACTTTGCGCATCATCTACACCGTCCGACCATTGTGATAACTTATTTAGAGCATCTTTTTCAGTGACAACATCGCCCCAATAAGAGAAACATGGATTAAGATGGAAAAAGTGGACTTCAACATGTTCACTTAAGGCATTAATAAAATCCAACCACATTGGTGCCATGGTATTCAGACCAAAAAAGCTAATGCGTGGCGGGACAAGGTCTTTCTTCTCTTGAATATTTGCAATAGCATCACGCATTAATTCAACAGGGTTATAAGATAATTGTGCAATTAATAATTGCCACAACTTACCTTGCCACTTATGTTCACTGGCCGATAGTTTTTCTAAGCCGTTAAGTTCAAAATTTCCTTTTTCCCAATTGTCTAACCACTGGGGTCTGAAAATCAAATACTGCTCATATAAATCAGCCAATTGTGTGGCTAATTGGTAACGTTTTAGTTGTGCATGTTTGCTTTCATTAACTGTATTATTATCTTCTTCATCTATCGTACTTTCACCACGCCAATAGTGCGTAGCTTGACTAAAGTCAGCATCTTCTATGACAGAATCTAGTGCTAAAAGTGCATGTATACGCCAACAAAGCACCTCTCTTGAATAAGGTGACTGCTCTGGCACCTTCTCATCACTAGCCAGCGACCTTATTAGCTTCCAGAGAAATTGAGCTGGTAACGCGTAACGCATATTCATGCTAATACCACGTTCTTGTGCAATCGCTAAATTTAGCCAATGCTGCATACCTGCATTTTGTACCACTATGACTTCTTGGTTGAAGACACCTAACGGGGAAAGCTGAGAAATCTTGTTGAGTAAGAGCAACAAGTTTTCCATTTTGTTGGCAGGATAAAGGTGGATCAAGATAATGCCTTAATGGTTTGGTAAAGGAGAATATTCCCTAAAACAGGGTAAATAAAATACGTTATAAAATAATCGTTAAAGTAAGAACTAAAACCAAGATAAATTTAACCATAAGGCTATAAAGAATACGAGTTAAATTGATCATATCCCGAAAAAGTCTTCTGTTAATTTATATACCCGCTCCACTTGAAGATACATGATTCAGTTGGCATTAGAAACGCCTTTAGGCAAGGCCTTGATTGAAGAGAATAGTTATTCTATTGTCGAAATCAATAACGCAGTATAAAGCGTTTCTAAACCAGCCCTTTGGGGAAGGCTGAGCAAATAATACTCTGCGTTACCTTTCTTTTTAAGGACGCTACATGGACGTAGCTTATTAGAGAATGCAGGAACATATTCTCCTGAATGACCCTTAATAAAAAAATGTGCCTTGATTATGAATCGCTCAGATTTCCTGAAACGAGCATCTTCAAGTGGAACGGGTATAGTCATATTTTACACTTTTTAACAAAGACATACATTGTTTCGACAGTTTGTCGACATTACTCATACTGAAGTAAAGCCAGACTTTCGATAAATTTATATTCATCGAATCAGCTCCTGAATTATCATTATGAATTTATATCAAGCAAGCTTTTTAAACACTGTCCGTCAGTTCCCTGATAACACCGCATTGTATACAGAAGATAGCAGCAATAAAGGCAATGCTAGGCAAGTAAAAGCATTTACCTATCAAGGGTTATTTGAATTAAGTCAACGCTGGGGGGATTGCATTGCTCACTTCAATCAGAAACAATGCCCTGTTGCCGTGTTTGGAGGCCGACAATGGCACATGTACGCTGGAATATTAGCGATTTTAAGCACAAATAGCGCCTATGTGCCCTTAAATAACAAACAGCCTGACAATCGTAATAGCAAAGTATTGTCACAAATAGACAGCAAAGTGCTACTTGTTGCTGAAAATGAAGATCCGACAGACTTATTGCGATTAATTAATACTTCTTTAGTCGTCATATACTTAGGCGACGACACTCCCCAATGGTTAACCAATAGCTGGCATCATCAGTGTTTTACCATTGAAGAGCTCGCTTTAGTTGTTTCCTCTGCAAGTAATTCTGCAATGCCTGAGCCGTTAATGACCATAGAAAAAGGTATTTGTTCAATACAAGCTCAGTTAAACGCGGCTGAAGTGAAGCTAAAAACAGCAAACCAACACGCTTACCTTTTATTTACTTCTGGCAGTACAGGAGAACCTAAAGGGATTGCTGTCAGTCATAAAAATATCGTTAGTCACCTTGATAGGCTCGATCAATTATTACAATTAAAAGCAACCGACAAAGTGAGCCAGTTTTTTGAATTATCTTTTGATCTCTCGATACATGATATGTTCAGTTGTTGGAGTAAAGGCGCTGCACTTTATGTTATCCCGAGCGAACAACTCATGTGTCCACTCGCCTTTATAAAACAACATAAATTAACTGTATTTTCAGGCGTTGCTTCCGTTCTTTCTTTTCTGGACAAACTCAGTTTACTCAAACCACAACAACTACCCCATTTAAGAGTTAGTTGCTTTGGTGGTGAAAAATTATTAACTAACCAAGCTCTTAAATGGCAGCAATGTGCCCATAACAGCCGAGTGATAAATATTTATGGTCCTACTGAATGCACTATCACGGCGACCTATTATGAATTAAGTAATAAACAAGCTATCACCTCGGCTTCAGTACCTATTGGTAAGGCACTACCTGGGTTATCGGCGATATTAGTCACAGATAACAAAAAAATAACCACAGCAAATACCTTAGCCGAGTTATATCTAGCTGGAGATCAGCTTGTTGAAGGTTACTTCCACGATACAGAGAAAACACAACAGGCGTTCATCACCTTACCTAACGACATGTCAGTACCCCCGATCCGCTACTACCGAACGGGTGATATTGTTTATTACAACGAACAGAAAAATATTGTTTTTCACGGACGTAATGACCATCAATTCAAAGCATCAGGACATCGAGTTGAAGCAGCAGAGATTGAAGACGCTATTGTCAACTTTTCAAGTGAGATAACCTGGTGTGTGGTTTCAGCGCATACCGAAATTACCGGTCACACTCGCATTATTGCTTTTATAGAAACCGCACCAGTATCAAAATCTGACCTTCATTTAGCCGATATTGATCAACAGATTATCAGTGCGTTAAGAAAACATTGTTTACAGCATTTACCCGCTTATATGGTGCCCGATGAATTTATCCTTTCCCCTTCTTTACCCCGAAACATCAGTGGAAAAGTAGATATTAAAGCACTGCTTAATAATAGAAATAACAGTAATAAACGTTCTCCTAAAGAGGTTACACCATGTTAATACAACAAAGCATTATTCATTTTATAGAAGAAAAGACCCACTGCCAGTTAACTGATTTAACAGACCACTTACTCGGCACAATAAAATCATTTGATTTTATGATGTTAATACTTGAACTTGAACAAAAATTTAATTTGAGATTACCCTTTGAACAGGCGTTATCAGCCAATTTAACACAAATAGATCAGTTTATTAGCTGGGTTGAACATCACTATGACAGTTAACAATTTGGACAAGTCTGAGCATACCGCTATAGCAAATATGTCTCTAAAACAAAGGTCGCTCGGGAAGTTACTGAAATTAGCGCTAGCAGGTTTAACTAAGCTAAACAGATCTCGTCGTAAAAAGCTGGTTAAAAATATTGGCAAAACAATTCTATATTTTGCTAAAAAGACACAGTTGAGAGCAATAAAGAATATAAGTAATGCAATGCCAGAACTGAGCATAAAAGAAGCTACCGATTTAGCATTTGATGCTTATGGCAATTGTGCTTACGGTGTTGCTGAATCATTCTGGCTTACCGAGGTTGAACCTGACATTTTCTGTGATGAAGATACTTTGCGTATTTTGCAATCTGGTCAAGGCGCTTGCATTGCGACTATGCACTTAGGTTGTTATGAAGCAGTACCATTAGCGGTAGCAAAATTTGCCAAGCAATCTGTCACATTAACCAATATCCCGAAATTTTTAGCGGACTCAATGGATTTTTATTCTGGTGTGAATATAACCGCTATTAATAAAAATGCTAGCAATGCCTTTAGTGAACTTTTAAAAGAATCGGGTAGTAACGCCTATATCTCTTTACATTGTGATCTTTATGCAAACCAAGCAGAAGTTACTTTCTTCGGCCAAGAAACCAAAGCACCAGCAGGTATCGCACTATTGGCAAAAATGAGCAAAAAACCGTTGTTATTAGCTTACGCTATCTATCAGGGAGACGGACAAGTACAAGTGTTTTTTGAAACCCTGTACGTAAATCCAAATATGACTGGGCAAGAAGCTTCTGATCAGTCAAACAAACGAGAAAAAGTGCAAATTACTGAACCAACTGTTGAACAAATAATGTCAAACATTTACCAACGGTTTGAGCAAATAATCAGACAATACCCAAATCAATGGTATTGGTCATATAACCGTTGGAAAAATTAATACTCATGACATACGACAGTAAAAGAATAGACAAAACAAACAACAACGCTACCCTATACTCTCGGCTATTTTCATATTATCGCGTATATAAAAAACTCATCTGTACTGCATTAATTGGACTTTGCCTTTTCAGCTTAGTCGACGCGGGTATGATTTATTTTGTTAAACCTCTTATTGATCAAGGTTTAGGTAAGGCCGATAGCCATACCCTACAACTAGGCGCTTTATTAGTTGTAGGCATATTTTTTCTACGTGGCTTAGCAAGTTTTACCTCTAGTTACGCTATTGCCTATATCAGCAGTAAAGTAACATATCTAATCCGCCAACAAGCATTCGAGAAATTACTGTGCTTGCCAAGAGGGTATTTTGACTTAAATAATCGTGGCAGCCTTATTTCAAAAATAATTTATGATACTGAGCAACTATCACAAGCCTTTTCAAGTGCCGTGGTGGTTGCAATCAGAGAGTCAGTAATCATTCTGGTACTATTTTCTATGATGGTTTACAACAGTTGGCAATTAACCGCCATTTTTTTAGTGATAGTGCCCGTTATTGCTTTAATAATTAATAGAGTCTCAAAACGATTTAAGAATATTAGCCACAAATTACAAAACAGTATGGGCCAAGTGAGTAATAAAACAGAGCAAGCAATTTTAAATCAACAAGAAATTGTTTTACTCAACACAAGAACACAAATAAGCGAACAATTTGAAGGGATAAATAACCATAATCGCCAACAAAACATGAAACTTCAGGCGACGAGTGCCATTAGTAACCCTGTTATACAACTCATTGCGTCTTTCGCTATTTCTGCGGTGTTATTACTCGCCAGTATTGACCAAGTATTAAATCAACTTACGCCTGGTAGTTTTACCTTGATATTAATTGCCATGGGATCATTACTTAAACCACTAAAACAACTCAGCAATATTAATCAACAATTACAAAGAGGCTTAATCGCGGCAAAAAGCTTGTTCAGTTTTTTAGATGAACAAGAAGAGCATGATATTGGTACAAAGCAATTATCAGAACAGTGTTCAAGCATAAGGTTTAATAATTTATCTTTTACCTATGAAGGAAAAACACAACCTGCTCTATCTAACTTTTCACTAAATATTAAAGGCGGTACGAGCATTGCCTTTGTCGGAGAATCTGGCAGTGGTAAAAGTACCTTAGCCCGTTTACTTCTGCGCTTATACCAATCACCAAAACAAAGTATTTTAATTAATGATATTGCTATTGAGGACTACAGCTTAAGTTCACTTCGAGCACAGTTTGCCTTTGTATCACAAGACATTGTCTTAATTGACGATACGTTAGCAAACAATATTAGCTTTGGCTGTAACCGTACGGTAACAGACACAGAAATAGAACAAGCTGCAATAAATGCTAATGTGATGGCCTTCGCTCAGGAACTTCCCTTAGGTTTACAGTCAGAAATAGGAGAAAATGGTCGTACTTTATCAGGAGGCCAAAGACAGCGTATAGCCATTGCCCGTGCTATATTGCGTGATGCTAGCATCATCGTATTAGACGAAGCGACATCGGCTTTAGATAACCACAGTGAAAAACATATCCAACAAGCATTAACGCGCTTAACTCAACATAAAACCGTGCTAATAATTGCCCATAAATTATCAAGCATTCAACATGTTAATGAAATCGTTGTTATCAACAAAGGCAAATTAATTGAACAAGGAGATCATGAAACCTTACTTGGCAAGGCGGGTTATTATCAAGCGCTGTATCAGGGTCAATGAATTGGCTTTATTGAATAAAATCTAAGTGCCGTTGATAAAAATCACCTAATAACGGTACTTTGCATTCTTGTCCTTGAATCGCTGAAAAAATCCCTATTACCCAGCCTATAAAGACACCGATATTGAGTACCCACCCCACTAAAGGGATCAAGGACAAAATTGCACCCGTGATGATAAGGCCTAATGATTGTCGTAAGTGAAAACTCGCCAGCGATGATTGGTGTTTATCATAAATCACCAACGCAACTACCCAGCCAATGAGCGTAAAATAGCCTATTACAGCCACTAATATAGCCATTCTGGAACGTTCGGCTAAACTAAGTTTCCTTTCAAATATATTTTCATAATCACTTGGGATATTTGGCATAACAGCTACTCCATGTCTAATGTTACGTAAATACGCCTAAGTAATTTGAATTAATTTAACGTAAAACTAAACGCAAAATTTTACTTAGGCTTACTTTAAACTTAGAAGAAATTCGACTACTCAACAAGGTGTTTTTATTCGCTGATCCCTAGACTAAGGGTTAAATGTTTCAATTATATGAATAATACCAAATGAATTATTTTTTGATGGATTTAGCATTGAAATAACAAAATAGTGTACCGTATCACACAATCTGTTGAATCCATCAAAGTGCTCAAGTATGTTTATATCTGCCAGTTAACATCAGGTTGCCACTCATTAATCCAGTGCGGAATATCACCCGCTGGCATGGGTCTGGCAATGCCATAACCTTGTGCTAGTTCACACCCTATCTGTAATAGAGCCGTTCCATGCTCAACTGTTTCAACGCCTTCAGCAATAACCTCACGTTTAAAAGACTTAGCTAAGGCTATTACGGCCTCGACAATAGCTAAATCATCCACGTCATGTAGCATATCTCGCACAAAGCTTTGGTCAATCTTAATTAAGCTAGCTGGTAAACGTCTCAAGTAAGTCAATGATGAATAACCAGTACCAAAATCATCTAAGGCAAAGTTAACCCCCTGCGCCATACAGTCATTCATGATTGTTGATACATGATGAACATCTTCTAGGGCACTGGTTTCAAGGACTTCTAATTCTAAGAAATGAGGGGAAACATCTGGATGAGATGCTAGCAGTGTGGTTAATCTATTAACAAAATTGGTTTGTTGTAGTTGTATCGCAGCAATATTTACACTGGTGTTTAAAGGAAGATTAAGCCCCATTGCTTGCCATTGACTGATTTGCGTCAGTGCACTGTCAATCACCCATTCACCCAATTCAATCATCATGGGGCTATTTTCAATGGCAGGTAAAAATTCAAACGGATTCAATAATCCTCGTTCTGGATGTTGCCAACGAATCAACGCCTCAGCACCGATCACTGTACCTGTACGCATATTAACTTTAGGCTGATAATAAAGCACAAATTCTTGGTTATCTAATGCGCAGCGAATAGACTCTAGGATTTCCCGCTGTACTTTAACCGCGTTATCTTCAGCGGTATCAAATAAATGATAACGATTTTTACCCGACTCTTTAGCTATATACATAGCTTGGTCTGCATGGCGCATTAGCTGGTCAGCACTGACGTTATCCTGTGGGTAAAGGGTAACACCTATACTGGCTGATATTTTTAATTCAACATTACCTACATTGACAGGCTCAGACGCTGCCAATAATAGCCGCTCTAATACCGGCTCACAATCTTCAACAGTTATTAAGTCGGTTAATACTGCAACAAATTCATCACCGCCAATACGCGCTAAGCTATCCCCTTCACGCAACACTTCTTTCATGCGGAGCGAGACAATAATTAATAACTCATCACCTAAGTCGTGACCACAGGAATCATTGACGTGTTTAAATCCGTCTAAATCCAGAAAAACCACCGCGAGTAAATTATTATGCCGTTGGCTTTGCACCATAGATTGACTGAGACGGTCAGCGAGTAATACCCGATTTGGTAGGTTAGTTAACACATCGTGCAACGCTTGGTTTTGCAATTGTTCTTTTACCGTATTTAGTTCTGAGAAATCGTTGTTGATTCGACTTTCATATAAAGAAAAACGACGCGCCAAATAATTTGATAACATAAAAGACAGCGCGACAAAAAATAACGTGACAATTAAACTGAGCCATAATATTTTTAAAAACTCATGTTTGTTCTGTTCACCAATATCTTCCTCTCTCTTAGCGAGATAATTTTCTATTTCACTGATATAAGCACCTGTTCCAATGGCCCATTTCCAGTCAGGTAATCCTTTTATGAAACTAATTTTTTCTGCTGGCATTCCAGTGCTTGGCATGAGAGGGCTTTCATAATAAAGAAAATCGTCACTGTGCTTAGCAATTTTTACAATTTCTTTGACAATTGAAACACCCTGTTGGTTTCGTATGTCCATTCTGTTAGTGCCGATATATTTTTCATTGTAATGAGACAGAATATTTCCCTGATAATCAATGACAAAAACAAAGCCATTATTACCATAACGCATGTTAGCAATTCGCTTTAACAACCGTGCCTTAATATCGCTTTCCACATCAATAACATACTCACCTGTACCAATAAACCAGTCATAAGGCGCAAAATACTTACCAAAACCTATTTTTTCAAACTCTTGGCTCTTATTTTGCGGTTTTACAAACCACCAGCGATAAAACCCTTCTCCAGCTTGTTTAACTATTTGTCCCATATCACGAACGATATAGTTACCTCGAGTATCTTGGAGATCCCACTTAGAAGTTCCCTCCATTGCAGGCATTACAGGGTGCATAATATTGTTGCCCGTGGTCTTGTAAATGAAATAATAACCTCGGCCTTGGTTGAAGCGAATACTTCTCAGAGCATCGGTGATTAATTTAGTCACTTCCCTTTCAGGTAAATCTTTGTTTTGTTGATATATAGTGGTAGCAATACTATGAGCCTGATGGATACGTTCTTTAATATCTCTTTTTAATATGGTCTCTGTATTGTTTTTTTCGAAGTTTATCTGTTGATATAGCTGGTTTATCTGTGCTTTGATTGTTTCTTTTTCGGTATCAATAAAATTTTTATGAAACGTGGAAATATCACTCTTAAGTTTTATTTTATTATCCGTAATCACAATAAAATTAACCCAAATAGCAAAAGAAACTACTATGATTGGTGGAATAATCTTAATCAATCGAAGCAATTTTAAATCTTGGGTTATGCGCATCAGTAAGCCTTCCTAAGTAGATTAATGGCAACTATTTATTGTGAATTTTAGATAAACTTGCTTTTCATTAAGCAACGCCATTCCATAAAAGTACGGTAAATATAGGGAAGATTACCGGGAAGGTCAGTGTTACAGTCGATACATTATCATTCAATACAGGTCATATTTAGTTTATTCGATTTAAATTTTTGACCTGTCCTTTATACCCGTAATCATTCAAAATTCTCGATTCAGAGTGCTTGAGCAATTTCAGTTTGAGGCGCGCCAATTAAACCAGGGTTACTCCCTATTTATTTGGCGCAACAATAAAATGCTATTGCTCAAGCGCTTCTTTGATGGGGCTAAAAACGATTTATACGTCGTTATTGATCTTGAGAATCGTTTTTTTCTCCCACTGAAACATGCATTTTGAATGGTCACGAGTATATATTAAGCCAGTTACCGTATCATTTAAAAAATAAAAGTTAATGACCTAAATCAAAAAAAGATGTTTCGATAACCAGTGCTACATTTATCCAAGTGCCTTTATGTCTGTCTTTTCAATATTTGGAGGAATTGCCTATATTGTTGATGCATAGTTAACGCTAGCTCATCTTGTTCAGTAGTTGAAAGCGTTTGATAACACAGGCGATTATGACTGGCAGTTAATCGAGTAAAAGCGATAGCTAAGTCCGGGTATTGCTCCCTTACCTGTTTTGCGAAATCATTCACTGTCATGCCCGCAGGTTTATCGAGCCCCTGCTTTGCTAATTGCTCTAACGCTTGTTGATAAATGATCTGCCACTGAGTTCGCGATGGCCTTTTTTGTTTAACGCGATTTAACAGATGTAGAAATAACATAAGCATAGTCATGCTGATAATCAGTGACACAGCAATAATAACCGCCAATTTCCATGCGGCCGCTTGGCCAAACAAATCTTTGAATAAGTTATATTGTTGCTGTGTAGTAAAACCTATAACCCAACGTGTCCATTGATAATCAAGGCCATCAAATTGTAAGCGTAAAGCATTCAACCACGGATTGCTCTTCAGTTGATATAAACTCAATAAATCATTATTAAGGGCTGACTGTTGCTGTAAAAGGTCAGAAGACCAACCAGAATTAATACGTTGAAGGTCAACAGCACTTGTTGGGTCAATACGAAGCCAGCCATTCCCTGCCACCCATATTTCGGACCAAGCATGAGCATCATATTGATATATACTTAAATGCCCTGCTGAGTTTGGCTGTTGTGTTTCGTCACCATTATATTCTCCTCCTAAATAGCCAGTCACCATGCGGGCAGGAATACCTGAAGCGCGCATTAGAAAGGTAAAAGCACTGGCATAATGGGCACAAAACCCTGATTTAGTTTCAAAAAAGAACTGGTCTAAACTGTTATTTTCAAGGAGTGGTGGTTGCAAGGTATACACATAATTTTGTTTATTGATGAATGTTAATACCGCTTGAGCTCTGGCTTGAACATCAACATAGTTATCTTGTAATTGCTTGGCAAACTTTTCTAATCTGGGATTACTTCCTTTAGGGTAACTCAAGTTTACTTGCTTACTCTTTTGCGATAGCTCAAGCGAAATCGGCACCGTTAAATAACTGGTTAATTGGTAAGATGTCGCTTGGCTAATAATTCTTGAGTTGCTGAAAGTGAAATCTGTTTGAGCTCTAATGCCTCCGTTATCACCACTGATAACCGCTGGTGATAACGCAAATAAGAATTTTTGAAAACTTGGCTCTACAATGACTTGATAATTTAACGGATATATTCCTGTTGCTTTGGCATCAAAAGTTAGCTGTTTTTTACGTAAGTCAGCTGTTTTATTTGTTAGTGTAATACTGTCCGTCTTTTGTCGGCTCCATTGCTTACCATCGAAATCTTCTAACACCACTGCACGCCAATATAATTGAGAATATTCAGGTACTTGTTGTTGACCAAAATCAACGCGAAAAGCCAACTTAGTAGACTGCGTTAAGTTGGCAATGTCACCTGGTTTAACGGTATCGGACAGCCCTGTTTCAGCTGAGGTTGCCTGCGGGACTTGCCAAAAAGGAGTTAAACGAGGGAAAACTAAAAAGAGTACAACCGCTAACAAAGCGCTCTGCCCTAGTAAGATAACCACCACTTTTATATTGGTTGCAAACGCTTTTTCTGATGAGAAAAATTGTAATAAGACGGCCAAATTGATAACCAACAAGGTGAGCGTAATGAACGAAAAAGCTAAGTCTTGCCTAAAGATAAGTGAAGAGGACAACACAAACAACCCTAAGAGTAATAGCTGATAAAAATCACTACGGGCTTTTAACTCAAAGGATTTGAGTACATAAGAAAAACAAAGCAAATGTACCATACTGATTAATATGCCTACCTCTTTAGCCGTTATTGCAATAGCCACACAGCCCAGTACAGCGAACATGCCGAGTAATATAGGTGAAACGGTGACGACTTGTTGCTCCTTTATATCCTTAGTTTGATAGTGTGTTGAAAAAGAAGCAGAATTTTTATTATTATTATTTTTCCTTTCACTGCGATCACGACTTTGATGTAACAACAGTGCTTGCCACACCAACGACAATGAAATAATAGCCAGCATCCAAGAGCTCAACTCTAAGGCTATAATTGAAATATTTAAGCATTGGCACAACCAAAGCAACCAAGCATTTTTTCTACTTAAGCTGAAGTTTATTCTAGCTTTACTCTTGGCTTTTACAGCATAGCCCGAAGTTGGTTGAACGATTTTCTTCTTAAACAAATTCATCAATATAACGCCAATGCTTTTAGACATGCCTCTTGGTGGGTAAAACCTGTACCAGGCATAATATTCAATGACGTATCATCACTATCTGTAGAAAGTGCTAAACCAAAAGGTTGATTGGTTGCGGTTAATTCATTGACAAGAAAAGTCAAATATGACAATTGAATTTCTACATCATTGCTAGGCATTTCATTGAGTTTTAGCCATTTTAATTGACCTTGGCTTGCTTGGTAATGCTTTGAATAGTGTCCTTGCCCTTTTGCTAGTTGTTTCCACGCAGTCCTTGCCCTCGATTCACCTCTAACAAAGCTTTTCAGTTCTGAAAAATCATCTGTCCCAACGATTGTAGACGTTTGATAACTATCTATGCTTGGCTCATCTGGCTGTGCAGATAGTTGATATTGCCCAGCAATTAAGCTTGTTGGTTTAGGGTAAATAATAGCGAAGTGACCAAAATCTAAAATAGTCTTACTTTTAAATATTCCTAAAGAGTATTCACTGAATACTGTTACTCTACCTAACGCATGTTTGCCACGCTTACCTGATTTATATACTAAGTTCATTTCCTGACTACCCTGCGGACAATGGATAATCTTCTCAACTCGGCTGTTTATGGTTAGATCGCTAAAGTGAAGGTTGATATCGTAATGCGTTTTTTCAGCCGTTATTTGAATGGGAAAATGTAAAACATCCCCCGCATAACCTTGTTGATGTGCCTTGCTAAAAAAACGTAATTGGGAGAAATTATAAAAGCTATGTAACATCACGCTAATAAATAGGCTCGCCAGCAAGTAACTAAACAATAAAATGATATTATTTTGATAGTTGGTCCCTAACAAAAAAACTATGGCAACAAAAGCTAGATATGACAATCCAAAGCGTGTTGGATATATCATAATATTCCGACTGTTTAGTTGGTGTTCTTCCTTACTTGGGATCCTACGAGATAGCCAGCGTTCAAAGCTTTGTTGAATCAAGCCCCTGACTACCTTTGGTAATAAAAATATTGCTATTCTTCCCATCACCAAGCCTTACGCATAACCCATTGGATTTAACACATCAACACAGTTGAGTATTTGATTAGCCACACTAGCAACATCATGTTGCCTTGATCCTATCTGTTGATTGGGTTGCATTTCTAATCGATGTTGGCAGACCACATAAAATACGGCTTGTACATCATCAGGTAAAACATAATCGCGGTTATCAATAAAAGCCATGGCCTTAGCCGCTTGTAATAATGCTTTTGATGCTCTTGGTGATAAGGGTTTACAGTTAATCTCAGGAAGATTTTCCTGTGAAACATTTACTATATTTGCTTGACCACCATAAGCGCGTCTGCTGGCATGACTTAATGCAATAACATAATCTAGTACATCATTTGAAACATTAACCTGAGTTACTGCATCTTGTATGGCCATTAACTCTTCTTCTTCGATCATCGCCACATTATCTGTATTCAACTTTTGAGAGGATTCATTGGTTCGTTGAGCAGTACTTAATAAAATATCCCTTTCAGCTTTCACGTCTGGAAAGCCCAAAGACAAACGCATCATAAAACGATCCAGTTGTGACTCAGGTAAAGGATAAGTACCGGCATGAAATAACGGGTTTTGCGTAGCAATTACAAAAAATGGCGAGGGTAATTCATGGGTAATACCATCGATACTAACTTGTTGTTCAGCCATAGCCTCTAGCAAGGCACTTTGCGTTTTTGGACTCGCCCGATTAATCTCATCAGCTAAAACTACTTGATTAAAGATAGGTCCTTTGTGCAGTTCAAAACGATTAGTCTCTTTATCAAAAATGGAAAACCCGACCACATCGGCTGGTAATAAATCATTAGTAAATTGGGTACGTTGATAACTTAAGCCAAGCGTGGTCGCTAATACATGAGCTAGCGTAGTTTTCCCCATACCAGGTAAATCTTCAATTAACAGATGCCCTTGAGCAAGCAAACAGGCAAGTGCTAAACGACACTCTTTGGGTTTACCTAATACTACGGTTTCAATTTTATTTAAAATAGCAGTAATCGACTGCTGACTGGCTTGAACTTGATCGACTAGGGGTAACGCTTGAGGCATAAAAAAACGTCTAATTATAAAGAGTTAATTAGACGTTTTATCATGAAAGCAACATAAAGGGAATTGTTGGCTCTTATTCCCTTAAATTAAAGGCGTTTAATCTTTAGCGCTTCGACGGCTAACTACGGCTTCATTTAATTGGCTTAATAATTTTTCAGTATCATCCCAACCAATACACGCATCGGTAATACTTTGTCCATAAACGGCAGCTTTGCCCTTCACTAGACTTTGATTACCTTCAACTAAATGACTTTCTACCATAACACCAAAAATATTGTCATTACCTTGGCTAATTTGCTCACTAACATCAGTAGAGACTAACATTTGGTTTTCAAATTTCTTGTTTGAGTTAGCATGACTAAAATCGATCATCACCTTGGTATTTAACTCAGAGCTAGTTAATTGCTCAGTTACCGATTTAACACTATCAGCATCAAAGTTTGTCGTTCTGCCGCCACGTAAAATGATATGACAATCACTATTACCTGTCGTTTCAACAATGGCCGCATGGCCAAATTTAGTGACCGATAAAAAGTGGTGTGATGCAGAAGCTGAGCCTATCGCATCAATGGCAATTTTTATTGTGCCATCTGTACCATTTTTAAAGCCTACTGGACATGAAAGCCCAGAAGCTAATTCACGGTGAACTTGTGATTCAGTAGTACGGGCGCCAATAGCTCCCCAACACATAAGGTCAGCCATATATTGTGGTGTGATCATATCTAAAAATTCACCCGCGGTAGGTAAACCAAGATCATTAAGCTCAACCAATAGTTTACGCCCTAAACGTAAACCATCATTTAGTTTAAAACTGTTATCCATGTAAGGGTCATTGATTAAACCTTTCCAACCAACAGTAGTACGCGGTTTTTCAAAATAAACACGCATTACAATCTCTAAACTGTCTTTATACTCTTCGCGCAATTTTACTAGGCGTTGACCATATTCAAGGGCCGCTTCTGGATCATGGATAGAACAAGGACCAATAACAACTAATAAGCGGTCATCTTTGCCTTTGAGAATATTGTGAATAGCAGTTCTGCCTGCAACGACTGATTTAGTTGCTTGCTCTGACGCAGGAAATCGTTCCAATAAGGCGATTGGAGGTAAAAGATCTTTAATTTTATTGATGCGTACATCGTCAGTTTGGTACATAGTTTGGCTCTCTACTGCTATTTCGTTGTTTATTCATTATAAAAAATGAATGTTGACGATACTCTGTTTATTAACTTGCTTAAGCAAATCAACTTTAAGTACCTTATTGTTAATTCCTAATTAGAATCCCAATATTAATCTAGCAGTGTTAATGGCTGAATGCCACGGAAAATTACTGATATGGGCTAGTTTTTAGAATATTTAGTCTAACGGGTTAAAATTCGATATGTATACCCGTTACCATTCAAAGTGCAGGATTTCAGCGGGAATTTAAATGACTTTAGGCAAGGTAATTAATTTAAGCATAGTTATTCTATGGTTTGATTACTTAACGCAGTATAAAGTCATTTTAAACCCATCGAAGAAGCGCTTGAGCAACATCACTTTATCGTTGCTGTGATTCACAATAGAATAACCATTATTTCATCACAGCGCCTTGAATTGAAATTGCTCAAGCACTCTGA
>OJBB01000149.1_pt1 | contig 26522 bp, 23 predicted proteins | sample 1590401 | NCBI WGS metagenome assembly OJBB01 (sample SAMN05416789, study PRJEB24817) | seawater metagenome | isolation source: Sea water | place: Canada:Atlantic | collected 2013-07 | reverse complement strand
CTACTATCATTAGATATTAGCTAAGTTGACGTTTCTTTTCTAAGCGGTATTGATGTAGTAACGGTTCTGTATAACCATTAGGCTGTTCTACACCTGAAAATATTAACGCCGCAGCAGCTTTAAAAGCAATACTCGCGTCAAAGTTAGCACTCATGGCCTCATAACTTTTATCATCTGCATTTTGCTTATCCACAATAGTCGCCATTTTCTCTAAACTTGCTTGAACTTGCTCAATAGTACAAATATCATGTGTAAGCCAGTTAGCAATATGCTGGCTTGAAATTCTTAATGTTGCTCTATCTTCCATTAGACCAACATTATTTATATCAGGCACTTTTGAACAGCCTACGCCATGGTCAATCCAACGAACAACATAACCTAAAATGCCCTGACAGTTATTGTCTAACTCTTCAGTAATTTCAGTTTCATTCCAATTGGTATTTTCAGCTAGTGGAATCGTTAAAATATCGTCTATATTTGCTGGTTGGCGCTTAGCCAGCTGTTTTTGTAGATCAAATACATTTACTCTGTGGTAGTGCAGTGCATGTAATGTCGCAGCCGTAGGAGAAGGTACCCACGCAGTATTTGCTCCAGCTTCGACATGATTTATTTTAGTCGCGATCATATTAGCCATTTGATCTGGAATAGGCCACATACCTTTACCTATTTGTGCTTTTTGGCTAAAGCCACAAGCTAAGCCAACATCTACATTGTTATCTTCATAAGCACCAATCCAAGGCGTTAACTTTATATCTGCTTTTCTTGCCATAGGACCAGCCATCATGGAAGTATGAATTTCGTCACCTGTTCTATCCAAAAAGCCAGTATTAATAAATACCACACGATCTTTAGCAGCAAAAATACAGTTTTTCAAGTTGACACTGGTACGTCTTTCTTCATCCATTATACCCATTTTAACCGTATTTTGAGGTAATGATAACGCTGCCTCTACACGGGAGAATAATGTATTAGCAAAAGCAACTTCTTCTGGACCGTGCATTTTAGGCTTAACAATGTAAATGGAACCTTCATTACTATTACTGAATTCGCTATTGCCTTTCAAATCATGCAAAGCAATCAAAGAAGTGATCATTGCATCAAGTATACCTTCAGGTACTTCATTACCTTGACTATCAATAATGGCATTGTTTGTCATCAAATGACCAACATTTCGTACGAACATTAAGCTACGACCTTTAAGGGTAACAGTATCGCCAGTGAGAGTATGAATACTCAAGTCATTGTTCATCGTGCGAGTGATAGTTTTACCGTTTTTATTCAATTCAGCGGTTAAGTTACCCGTCATCAACCCTAACCAATTTCGGTAGGCAAGTACTTTATCTTCACCATCAACTGCTGCGACAGAATCTTCACAATCCATAATGGTTGTTAACGCTGATTCGAGAACTACATCGCTTAATCCAGCAGCGTCTTCCTGACCAATAACACTGTCGTCATTGAACTGTAAGTTTAAATGTAAACCATTATGCGTGAATATCAGTGAGTCTGGTTTATTGATGCTGCCAGTAAAACCGATGAACGCAGCAGGATTTTTTAGTGGAGTTTGTTGACCGTCAGCCAAACTTACCATTAACTGTTGTTCGGTTAGGTGGTAACTAACTGCTTGACTATGATTACCTATGACCAGCGGAATGACTTGATCTAAATATTCTTTGGCAAACGCAATAACCTTTTTACCACGTACTGGGTTATAAGCTTTATCTGGTTGTGCACCATTTTCATGACTTATTACATCTGTACCGTAGAGTGCATCGTATAAACTTCCCCAACGTGCATTTACTGCGTTTAAGGCAAAACGAGCATTCATTATTGGTACAACAAGTTGCGGTCCTGCCATCAATGCTAATTCATTATCCACATTGCAGGTATTAATATTAAAATCATCTACTTGAGGAACAAGGTAATTAATATCTGTTAAGAATTTTTTATAATGTGAAAAATTTAGTGGATTATTGTCTTTGTGGTAGCTATCAATGCTTGCTTGTAAGTCATCACGCTTTAATAAAAGCTGTTTATTTTGAGGGCTCAAGTCATTAATTATACTGGAAAATTGCTGCCAAAAATGATTTGAGTTAATAGCGGTGCCAGGTAGTGCTTCTTTTTCGATAAAATCAAAAAGACATTGGCTTACTGTTAAATTCTCTATCGTTACTGTCGCTACCATTATTACTTCACCTTATGTTCAAAACTTTACGTTAAAGCGTCGAGAATGTTTGAATAAACACTCCTCTTTAATCGCTACTTTATCAATTATGGAGCCAAATTAGCCCTGAAAATACATCTTAGTGATAATCCTATGGCTTATTATCACTGCTGGCAATAGTGCTTTAGTGCTTCTAAGACGATTAATAAAGATGAAGTAGAGTGTTACTTTAATTAAGTTATTGTTTAATAAGGTAAAGGTTTGTTTTTTAGAGCTGAAATTATACGTTAATACACATTATTGTACTTTATGATAAACACCATTCATATTGTGAATGGTGGTCAATGATGGTGAGTGTTGATATTGACTTAAACAGTTTAGTTAAATAGTTGTTGTATCAAAGGGATTAACCAAGGACTGATTAGTGCGGTGAGTATAGCGGACAATATTAAAGCCACAGAGCTGTATGCGCCATGTTCTGCACTCTTTCGAACGAGTACAGCTGTGCCAATCACGTGGCTGGCGCTACCAACAGCTAAGCCCTGAGCTTTAGCTGAATTAACGCCAATAAAACTTAGCCATTGGGGGCCTAGTAATGCACCAAATAAACCAGCAATTAAGATAGCAAAAGCCGTGATAGAGCTATCACCGGACAATTGTTCTGTTAACGTGATGCCTATAGGGGTTGTGACAGATTTTAATGATAATGCTACAGCAATCTCTGGTGCTTTAATCAACCACATGGCGAGTAAAAAGCTAACAGTAATAACCACGGTAATGCCTAATATTAAAATAGCGGTCATTTCACGCCAATAGAAGCGTATTTGCTTAAATTGTTGATAAAGAGGTAAACCCAAAGCAACAATTGCAGGCTCAAGTAAAAGGTTAAGTACTTCTGTTGTATGACTATATTCCTGATAATTGATATCAACTAACAGCAAGAAAGGCACTAATATGCTAATAGTAAATAACATAGGGTTTAGCCAAATATATTGCCATTTTTGTTGGCAAGCGGCAGCAAATTGATAGGTTGCTATGGTGATTATGGTAAAAAAGATACTCGCTAATATCGGGCTGTTAACAATGAAGGTACTCAGCATTATTTTGAGCCTTCTGCAGTTTGACTGTTGATATTATCTGGCGTTATTAAATAACGCTCGCTCAAGTAACCAATAACGGTAAGTAAGATAAACGTTGAACTAAAAATAATAAACACTAACGCAAGACCATGTTGTTGAATGAGTTGAAAGTGATTGATTATCCCCATACCTGCGGGTACTAAGCATACCCCCATGTGTTTAATAAACCACTGATTAGTCTTGGTTATTTTTTCGGGACTAAACCAATTGAATTGTAAAAAAAGAGCATAAATAATCATGCCATAGAGACTAGCTGGTAAAGCAGCTAATAAAAAATTAGCAAGCTTTCCTAGTAATAAACATATGCTGATAGCGAAAATGGTATAGAGCGCATTCTTCATAGTGAGTTACATATTCTCCTGGCATTTTAGTGCAGCAGCAATCACTAATTGTCTAAACCAAATATGACTGGCATCGTGGTGAAGTAAAGGGCTCCAGATCATTTTTAACTCAATATCAGGGATCTCAAAAGGTGGCTTTATAATAGTGTAATTGCTGTCGTTTTTGTGCAACTGCGCCGCTTTGGTTGGTAAAGTAGCAATCAAGTTATCTTCATAAGCCAATTGCATAGCAACATGATAGTTACGAGTAAAAACCTTAATGTCACGTTTTTTACCTAAGCGCGCAAGGGCTTCATCAACCCAGCCTAATTTTTGAACATCCTTAGGATCCATTCCCACACCAACGCCAAAGCCTGTCTTTGAAACCCAGACATGTTTCGCACCTAAATAAGCATTTAAATTAAATTTACTTACCAAGGGACTGTCGGCGCTTAATAAACATGAGAAAGAGTCACGCCATATGGCTTTTTGGTGAAAGGATTGAGGTAACTCATCAAAGCGATTGATCGCCATGTCAATTTTACCTGCCTCAACATCATGAAAGGTCACATCACTGGGCGTCATGATATCCAGAGTAATATTAGGAGCAACTTTATTTAACGATCTTAATAACGTAGGAATTAACGTTGAAGCTGCATAATCACTGGCCATTATGCGAAAGACACGTTGGCTTTTTAATTCATTAAACTCTTCTTCGCCTTGTAATGCTTCTTCCAATTCAAGCAATATTTTACGAATACTAGGTGCCAATGCTCGAGCGCGTTCTGTAGGAACCATACCGTCAGAAGTACGCACTAAAATAGGATCGTTGAATAAAGTCCTTAGTCGCTTTAAACCGTTACTCATTGCTGGTTGCGTAATGTTAAGTTGACTCGCCGCCCGTGTAACATTCTTTTCTCGTAGCAATACGTCTAAATAAATAAGCAAATTTAAATCAATTTTAGAAATATTCATGTGATTAATGGCTCTCTTAATAAATATAAGTCAGGTAGATATAAGCTAAATGTGGGGCTATTTCAATGAAATTTTATCACTATAGTAATAAAAAGTACCTAATTAGATCGATAAAAGGGAATTGGTATTCATAGTGTGAATGGTGGCAATGTAGGTTATATATTTTAAAAATACTAAAGACATGGGGTATTATTTTTGTAGTCCGGTATGAAAGCTTCTTTTTTGAGATTCATTCTGAGGTTAAGACCTCAAGTTTAGTCGCTCTAAGCAGAACGTTAATCAACCTTTACTAATAAATATTATTTAATCTACAACAAGACTTTTGGAGAATGTTATGTCTAACTATCAAAGTGCAATCGAAGCGGTTCAAGCGATTAAAGCAAAGGCAGGTAGCTCTTGGGATGCTATCAACCCAGAATCAATTGCTCGTATGCGTGCCCAGAACAAATTCAAAACTGGTTTAGAAATTGCTCAATATACTGCAGATATCATGCGTAAGGATATGGCTGCATTCGATGAAGACAAGACTCAATACACACAATCTCTAGGTTGCTGGCATGGTTTTGTTGGCCAACAAAAAATGATTTCTATCAAGAAACATTTTGATGGAAAAACAGATCGTCGTTACTTATACCTTTCTGGTTGGATGGTAGCTGCACTACGCTCTGAATTTGGTCCTCTTCCTGATCAATCTATGCACGAAAAAACATCTGTAGCTTCTTTAGTTTCTGAGCTTTACACATTCTTACGTCAAGCTGATGCACGTGAACTGGGCGGTCTTTTCCGTGAACTAGATGCGGCTGCTGAAGGTGATAAAGCTGCAATCCAATCTCAAATTGATAACCACGTAACTCATGTTGTACCAATTGTTGCTGATATCGATGCTGGTTTTGGTAACGCTGAAGCGACTTACATAATGGCTAAGCAAATGATTGAAGCTGGTGCTTGTGCTCTTCAAATTGAAAACCAAGTAGCTGATGAAAAGCAATGTGGTCATCAAGATGGCAAAGTAACTGTTCCTCATGCTGATTTCCATTCTAAGATCCGTGCATTACGTCATGCTTTCTTAGAGCTAGGTATCGACAACGGTCTTATCGTTGCACGTACTGACTCTGAAGGTGCTGGTCTTACTAAAGAAATAGCTGTAGTTAAAGAGCCTGGCGATTCTGGCGATATTTATAACTCTTACTTAGATGTTGAAGAAATCAGCGTAGCTGACATGCAAGAAGGCGATGTGTGCTTTAACCGTGATGGTAAATTAGTTCGTCCTAAGCGTTTACCTTCAGGTTTATACCAATTCCGTCAAGGAACTGGCCATGAACGTTGTGTATTTGACTGTATTGGCGCACTTAATGCTGGTGCAGACTTACTTTGGATTGAAACTGCAGTTCCTACGGTACACGAAATTGCGGGCATGATGAATGACGTTCGTAAAGTTCACCCAGATGCGAAACTTGTTTATAACAACTCTCCTTCATTCAACTGGACGTTAAACTTCCGTCAGCAAGCATATGATGCAATGGTTGAAGCTGGTCAAGATGTATCTGCATACGTTCGTGGTGACTTAATGAAAGCTGAATATGACGCAACTGAATTGTCTGCAGTTGCTGATGAGCGCATTCGTACTTTCCAAGCAGATACTGCACGTGAAGCAAACGTATTCCATCACTTAATCACTTTACCTACTTACCACACTACTGCATTGTCTGTTGACAACTTAGCTAAAGAGTACTTTGGTGAACAAGGTATGCTTGGTTACGTTAAAAAGGTTCAACGTGAAGAGATTCGTCAAGGTATCGCGTGTGTTAAACATCAGAACATGTCTGGTTCTGATATGGGTGATGACCACAAAGAATACTTTGCTGGTGAAAATGCACTTAAAGCTGGCGGCGCGAAAAATACGTCTAACCAGTTTAACTAATATTCGTACTTATTAGTTATTAAAAAAACCAGTCTTTAAGACTGGTTTTTTGTTTTTAGCACACTAATAAAGATCATTATTATTAAGCGACAAAAGTGATGCACAAAAAAAGGCTGCCTTCTTAAGTGAAGTACAGCCTTTATAATATCTCTAAGCAAGAGTGTTTAGCTTAGAAGCTATAAACTAAAGTTACTGATGTTTCAGTGTTAGTATTTTCAAAACCTTCTTCTACGTCAGTATCGTAATCAACACGGAAAGCAAACTTAAACTGTAATGAATCAATTAACTTAGTCGTTAAAGACGTTTCTGATTTATATACACTGTTTTTATCAGATTCAAATGCTTGCTTAGCAACAAAGTACTGCTTAAATTCAACAAATTCATTTATTTGTCTAGTATATAAAGCTTGAGCTTGAATAATTGCAGCCGTTTCAGTCGTCTCAGCTATAGCAGGAGTAGTTGGTGTTGCATCTATTCTGCGAATTACATCGTATTTTACACCAGGGCCAACATCAGCAAAAAATGAACTGGTTTCAGTTTCCCACCAGTGACGACCCCAACCAACAGAAGCAGAAGTTTGGTAAGAGAAACCGCTGAACTTATCTTGTTCGTAATAAGCGTTGCCGTAAATGTAGTTTTTACCACCTTCTTCTAGTGAGTAGTTAGTTTGACCTAAGATGTCCCACTTATTATCTGTGCTTTCAAATGAATCTTTACCAGTAACTTCGTCTTCTTCTTCAAGCTTTTTAGCTAGCGCATTAAAAGCTAATAGGTTCAACCATTGGCCTTCTTCATGTTTGATATTTAAAGCCGCTTTAATATCGCCACTTTTGGTATTACCTGTTTTAAATAACATACCTAATTCAGCAGAAATTGTGAAAGCAGATGCTTCTTCAGTGGAAGCCTCTTCTGCTAGGGCATATTGACCTGAAAAGGGTAATAAAAGAAGTGCGGCAATAGCTATTTTAGATTTCATGTTCATCCTTAAAAAAATGGTTATTAATTTATTATTTTGTTGATGTGTTAAATTTTACGCGATCCTATCAAATTTTGGCTATATAGCCAACTTGTAACTAAGTGTGGAAAGATAAAATTGAATCAAGTTTTGTGTTATCGACGTATTTCAGCTAATTAGGCAACAGATTTCTACATTTTTTAGATTTTAGCTAATCAAGAGTAATAGTTATTCTTAATTATTTTGCTTACTGGATAATCTTTACTTCCTAATGACCTTTAATAAATAATCATCATTCAATGAACCGTATCTTAATTGTTTATTTGGGAGTAATACCATTCCATCTAAGAAAGTGATCGCTTAGCGAGAATTTAAAGGTTTAGAGGCAAGGCATTGATTGCCAGGAATAGTTATTCTATTGTTTAAATCAATAACGCAGCATATAAGCCTTTAAAACTCGCCCTTCGGGAACGTATTGGCATCATGATAAAGGCACAAGATTTTTTTGATGTAGAATAACTATATCAACACATATTTTGCTTTTTCTCATATCGCCAATGCCATTCTAAGTGGTCACTTCTTTAGATGGATTGGTATAACAATAATATCTCCATCGGTTAGGCCTGAGATAATTGAAGAAAATCCTAGCTTAGTTTCTTCTCCTAGTCGTACAAAACGTCTTTGACTTTGTCCCTCTATTAGCACGTTTACAAAGTCGAGTTGACCCGAATGAGAAACACTTCTTGCTGGCACATATAACTTTTGTACATGGCCTGCAGGAATTAATAAACGGGCATACATCCCAGGTAATAAGTTTTCTTGATAGGGTAGGCTCACTTTTATTAAAAAACTACGTGACCCCGTATTTGCAGCAGGCACTATTTCTTCTACCAAACCGACTAACGTATGCTTTATCGTTGGTAGGTCAATTGTGATGCGTTGTCCTTGCACAAGTGAAAGTGCGAGTTGTTCACGAACTTGTGCTTCTATTCGTAAAGAAAGGGGATTGTAGAGAGATAATAATTTCTCGCCTGCTTGTGCTGTGTTACCAGGTTCGGCAAAACGGTCAATTACTTTTCCATCAATGGGCGCACGAAGTGTGGCATAGCTCAATGTCGTTTGCGCTTGAGCTAAGCTTTGTTTGGCAGCGGTGAGCTCTGCCTTGATACTTTGATAGTCCGCTTTGCTCTTATCTAAATCAAACTGCGAAGCAATTTTTTTAGTAAATAACTCTTGAGCCCGTAGCAAGTTTTGCTGCGCCTCAGTGTATCTTGCTGCCACAGCATTGATTTGTTCACTAGCTTGGATAACGCTCGATGATAAGTCATTATTCTCCAGTGTAATTAACACATCGCCTTTTTTTACATTGTCACCAGAGCGCACGTTAATCTTATTAATTCGTGCGAGCAGTCTCGAAGAGATAATTGTCGCTTGTTTTGCCGTAATACTCGCGGCAATACTTTCAAATACTCTCTCTGTGCTGCTCTTTACCGTGAAAGTAGTCGCATTAACTGATTCGGAGGAGGCTTTTTCAAATCCAGGGAGCACTTTACTGTTAAACGATCCGGCTAACCAAGCCACCATGAGTAATAATATAATCAATGCTAACATTGGGATAAGAACTTTTTTCATGTTTTTCTCTTGTTTAGTTTGAGGAATATTCATGATGAAACCTTACTAACTAGTGCTTTTGTTGATGTGTTATCTGCACCATTATGATTATCAAAAACCAAGGAGTAAACGATAGGCACTACAAGTAAGGTAAATACGGTTGAAGAGATAATGCCAAAGATAATCGCAATAGCGAGTCCACTAAAAACAGGGTCTAGGGTGATTATTAAATTACCTAATAATGTTGTGCCAGCAGTAAGTAATACTGGTCTCATTCTTACCGCCCCTGCTTGAATTAGAGACTCTTTGATTGAATAACCTTGCTGCTGGGCTTGGCTAATAAACTCAATTAATATTAATGAATTTCTTACGACAATGCCTGCTAAGGCAATCATGCCTATCATCGCGGTAGCGGTAAATAGGATTGGATCAGGTGCACCGGCAATGTATCGTTCACCAAATTGATTCAATAAAAAGAACCCCGGCATAATGCCAATAACCGTTAATGGTATTGCAGACATTATAATGCCAGATAAAGCCGCCGACCCTGTTTGGATGCGTAGCACAATAAATATGGCTGTTAGTGCAAATGCAAATGCTAGCCCCATATCACGAAAGACTCTAATCGTGATACGCCATTCACCTTCACCGCTAAATGAAAGCTCAATATCATCGGGTAATTGCCAAATCTCACCACCGCCATTGGCTATGAAGCTACGTTCTTGCCAATGACTTTGCTCAGTATTTTTACCCTTTTCAGTTTTGCTAGCAGTATTACTATCAATTTGGCCAAAGACTAAGTCACTATTGATGTCAGCAATCACTTCGGCAGGTGTTCTACCAGAAATATCAGCAGTGACATAAACAACAGGCCTTAAATCTTTATGGAATATAGGTTTATCACGTGTATGTTCTATAAATTCGCCTAATTCACCTAAAGACACTAAAGGTTGGGGCGCTATATCAATGCCTTGCGGTGTACTGGTTTGTACTATGCCAGCTCTCCCTTTTACAGAAAGGCGTTGTAAATCATTCAATGATTGGCGTTGTTCAAGTGGCAATTTGATATTGATAGCGAGTGGGGATGCTTCATTCTCAATAGGCAAATAACCCGCAATGTCTCCCTTTATTGCCACGCCGATAGTTTGATTAATACTTGCCGTTGATATACCTGACAGAGCAGCTTTAGTTTTATCACTTACAAAGCGTAATCTGATTTGCTCGCCGCCCACAGTGGAATCAACATCGACCACAAAGGGTTCTTCCTTTAGGCGTTGTTCAACTATGCTCGCGGCCTGTTGTAAGCTGTCATACTGGGTGAATTCATTGCCATATATTTCGGCGACCAGCGTACTTAATACTGGCGGGCCAGGTGGTACTTCTACCACGCGTATTTTAATATCGCTGCTCTGTGTTGATTCATCATTCAACGGCGCTAAATGTTTTCGCATTCTTAATACAATGGCATGAGATTGGTGTTCACGTAGGCTTTTATCAAGTAGTAATACCCTTAAATCAGCAAGGTAAGGTGCGTGACGTTGATAGTACTGCCTAACCATACCGTTAAAGTCTATAGGAGAGGGCAGTCCAACATAACTAGCAATAGCAGTTACTTCAGGCATTTTTCGTAATATTACTGATACTCTCTTGGCCACCGCCGCTGTTTGCTCAAGGGTAGAATTTTCTGGCATATCAATAATGACTTGAACTTCGTTTTTATTATCAAAAGGTAATAATTTAAGAGGAACCCAGCGCATTACTGGCAACAAAGCGGCAAGTACAAATAATACGAATACTAAGGCAAGTACGGCTTTTCCTTTCGAACGATTATCTAACAGTGGGGCCAGTAATTTACGATAAAAGTGTTGAAACCCCGGTGTATTTTGGGCTTCAGAGGAACTCGTTGAGGCCGGTTTAGTTTTAATTAGTTTTCCAGCAAGCCAAGGGGTAACTAAAAAAGCAACTAAGGTTGAACTGATCACACTGAGTGGGACATTAAAAGCCATTGGCGCCATATAAGGTCCCATCATGCCTGTTATAAATGCCAATGGAATAAAGGCAAGAACAATAGTAACGGTAGACATGACTAACGGTACACGTATCTCGTTAATAGCAGTAACAATGGCTTCATGTATATTTTTAGTTTTAGCTTTGCCTTTAATTTTTGCCAAATAGCGCTCAATATTATCGACTCCAGTGATAGGATCATCGACCAACAAACCGAGTGATAAAATTAGCGCAAACAAGGTTACTCGGTTAATCGTGTAGCCAAAAATAAAGTCTAAAGACAAGGTTATACCGTAACAAATAGGAACTGCCAAACCGACAACTACAGCAGATCGCCAGCCTAAGAATACACCGATAAAAACGACCACAGTAAAAACAGCGAATGCTAGGCTGGTGGTTAAATCATTAACTTTTTCGTTAGCGGTAGCACCATAATCACGTAGTATTTGTACTTCAACATTGGCAGGAAAAATGGCCGATTGTAATTGTGCTATTTTCTCATGAACTGCGTTGGCAACGGTTACAGCATTGCTTCCGCGTTGTTTGGCAACACTAATGGTTACCATAGGGTAGTCTGAAGTTGATCCATTAATTTGCTTGTTAGTATAGTCTAGCCAGGTATAGCTAGTTTGTTCTGCGGGGCCATCAACCACAGTGGCAATATCTTTTAATAAAATAACACTACCATCGATTACACTAATAGGGGTTTCTTTTAGCGCATTAATATCTCGATAGGTATCGCCACTTTCAAGGGATATAGATTGATGTGACAGCGTAAGGTTACCGTGATGTTCAAGTACATTTGAGACCTTGATAGCATTAAAAATATCATTGACAGTCACTTGCCGTGCAGTCATTTTTTCAGGTTCGATGTTCACTTGAATTTGTCGCGCCCGACCACCAACAACATTAACTTCACTGGTGCTTTCGATCGCTTGTAAAAAAGTAGAAACTTCTTCTGCAAGTCGTCTCAAGGCGAAATCATCTACCTGTGCGTCATCGGTGCTGTATAGCGCTAACATCACAATAGCAACATCATCTACTTCAATAGGCTTAACTCGCCAATTACTGACAATAGCAGGGATCTTCTCCGTATTAGCATGTAACTTATTATAGGTATTTAATAGTGCTTGCTCACGATTTTCACCGACAGTAAACCGCAGAGTCACCACCGATTGACTAGCGTTACTTACTGAATAAACGTGTTCTACGCCTTTGACTTGTGCTAATAACTTTTCAAGTGGTGTGGTAATTAGGCGTTCTACTTGCTTGGCGTTAATGCCTGGAGCATCAACGATAACATCGATCATCGGTACAACAATTTGTGGCTCTTCTTCTCGCGGCGTAAAATTAAGTGCCACTAAACCGGCGAGAATTGACAATATCAAAATAAAGAGTGGGATTTTGCTATTGAGTACTTTACTTAGTAATGCGGCTGTAAAAGTCGTTCTAATGGTCATTATTAATTCACTACTTAAACTTACGCTTAAAGTTAAATGCTTTGTTCATCGCTACAAAATTTTGCATGTAAAACACGTAATAACTCTTCTATTTTAGGATTAGCAATCCGATAAAATATCGTTTGAGACTCACGTCTCGTCGTGACTATATTACTTTCCCTTAATTTGGCCAGATGTTGAGAAAGCGCTGACTGTGAAAGATCAATACGTTGATTTAAATCACCAACAGTCAGTTCATTGTCACTCAAACAGCACAAGATCATTAACCTATAAGGGTTAGATAATTGTTTTAAAATTCCGGCAACTTCGGTGGCATTCTCTAAAAGTTTTTGTTGTTCAGTATTCATAAATTCATCCATAAGATCATATGCATTTACTTTATACTTGTTTTCTAAATTAGTAAAGGCTAATATACTTAATATTAGCAATGACTAATATTAAGTGTTCTTTACTTTAGTTAGTAAAGCTAACTGGAATATAAATGTGAAACTTTAAGGAAATAGTCATGACAATCAATGAAGCACTTCGGTTAATTGCGGGTACTATGATTTTACTCTCACTTTTTTTAGCGGTAAATTACTCCCAAAATTGGCTATGGTTTACGGCTTTTATAGCTGTTAACTTAATACAATCATCTTTCTCTAAATGGTGTTTAATGATGACAATTTTAAAAAAAGTAGGTTTAAAAAGCCGTGCTTAACAGTCAAAATGCAAACAACAATAAGTGATCCAACTAAATTTAATTTCATCCCAAACTAATTAATAAATTAGTTGATTGATATATTTAACGATAAAGGAATGAAGATGTTAAAAACAATACCTGAAGTCATAGCAAAAGCGAGAGAATCATTAACCATCATGACTGTTGAAGAGGCTGTATTGTTAGCTAAGCAAGAAGATGGCGTAATTATTGATGTACGTGAGCCCAGTGAGTATGCTGAAAAATCAGCCGAGGGCACTATCAATATCCCGCGTGGCTTACTTGAAATGAAAATGTTACAAAGGTACCCCAATGAAACACAGCCTATTTTTTTGCATTGCGCGACTGGCGCAAGGGCTATTTTTTCTGCAGAGCAATTGAAACGTGTAGGTTACCTAAATGTTTCAGTAATCACTTCAAGTTTAGATGATATATGCAATGCTTGGTGTTAGTTAGGTAAGTACATCTCAAGGTTCGACTAAGAAAATTAGTAACAGTTTATCTTAAATTAACTTTAGTAAAGCGGAGTGAAAAATGACAACCCCTGTTGTAATTGACTATTACAGTGATATTTTATGCGTCTGGGCTTGGATAGCTCAGCGACGCAACGAAGAGCTAAATGACAAGTTATTAGACAAAATTGAGTGGCGATACCATTACCTTGATATATTTGGTGATGCGAGTAATAAAATTCCTAATCAGTGGCAAGATAAGGGGGGATTCATAGGTTTTTCTAACCATATTCAAAAGGCTGCTGCCCCATATCCAGATGCGCCTATTAATACCGAATTGTGGAAAAGTGTTCGTCCCAATTCATCGGCTAATCCACACCTTGTTTTAAAAGGGATTGAGTTAACTCTGGGCGCAAAGGTTAGTATAGAGCTTGCACTTTTATTTCGTCAGGCGTTTTTTATTGATGGTAAAGATATTAGCCATTTAGCTGTATTGTTTGGGCTTATAGAAAAAGCGGGCTATAGCGTAGATGAGGTAAAAAAATCGATAGATGATGGCAGCGCAATAGCTGCTTTAATGGCTGATTATCAACAAGCTAAGTTGCTGTCTTTAAAAGGAAGCCCTACCTATATCATTGATAATGGCAGGCAGGTACTTTATGGCAATGTGGGTTATCGGGTATTGTTAGCTAATATTGAAGAGCAATTAAATACGCCTGTTAATGAAGCAAGTTGGTGTTAAGAAACTCTGACTAACTGTACGATTAGTATGTGTTCATTCAGGTGAATTTATAAACATATACAGTCTACAATACGATAATAAACCTCATTCAAATATTCCACTTTTAGTCGAAATAGGTATAGATCAAATAAATAGTTAATTATCTAATAACAATAAGGTAATTTTATTTTCAATATGGTTAAATAAATACACTATATGACTAGGGCCTGTTGATCTTTCGAGATTGTTTTTGCAGCGATTTTTTGGGTATTTATACAAGGTAGAGCCTTTGTCATGTGGTTATTCCACATAAAAAGGCGATAACGCCGTAAAAATGACCAAAAAATGCTGTCCGAAGGATTCGGCTAAAAGCGTTTTACTCTTTGTTGAGTAGTATTTGCTTAGAGTGACTAGGCTACACACCACTCGCCGCGATTAAAATGCTTTTATCTCGAACAAAATTTAACCGCGAAAGATCAACAGACCCTAGCTAGATATATAAATGATATTTAATTCAAAGAGTAAGAAAGAGATAAAATCGCTTAAAGATGAGATAGAATCATTAAAAAAACAGAATCAAGCCCTAGAAAGTGAACTCAAACAGGCAAATGATGCTAATTGTGAGCTCACTGATGATATGTCTGAAACTGCTACTAGATATCGAAATCAAGAAGATTTAAATAAGCTTTGGTTGCAGTCTTCAACTTTGGTTGATCAAATCAGAGAGAGTCTTGCCACTACGTCTACAGAACTCATTGATTATCGTGATCAATTTCAATCATCTCAACAATTGTTTGACCAAATTATGGATATGCTTTCTACAACCATACAGTCGACAACAGAAATAAGTAAAGATACTCAAAATGCGTCAAACTCTGTTGACCAATTGAAAACGGTCACAGGTGGGATAAACGACTTTGTGAATATTATCAAAGGGATTTCAGACCAAACAAATTTACTGGCGTTAAATGCAGCAATAGAAGCAGCTAGAGCAGGTGAGCAAGGCCGTGGTTTTGCTGTTGTTGCAGACGAAGTCAGAACCTTAGCTCAACGTTCAGCTGAAGCATCTAATGAAATATCTAACCTAATCGAACAAGTTAACCAGCAAATGGGTGATGTTATTCAAGGTATTCAAGAGGTCGGTGATAAGAGTGATGAAATCAAAACGAGCACTTCATCTATAGAGGGCATTGCAAATAAAATTGTGCAATTATCTCAGCATATGTATACCGTAATTACTAATTCAACCTCAGATTCGTTTATTCAAACCGTAAAAATGGATCATGTGGTATGGAAGCTTGATGTTTATAAAGTGATGTTGGGCATGTCAGATAAATCACCTGATGACTTTGCAGACCATTGTATGTGTCGATTAGGAAAATGGTATTATGAAGGGGAAGGAGCGGAAAAATATTCTTCTCAACAATCGTTTAAAAAAATTGAACAACCTCATGCTCAAGTGCACTTGAGAGGTATTGAAGCGTTAAAAGCATTCACTGCGGGGGATACTGAGTCAGCGGTTGCAAAATTAACCTTAATGGAATCGGCAAGCTTTGAAGTCATTAAACTACTGTCGGCATTATCTCGTGAAATTGAACAAAAAATAGTACTGACTGAGCATTAAAGTGAAACTCTTTATTACCTTTTAAAGATTTATTGTACGATCAGATGATTGAATAATTGAACATGTATTAAGGAATTTTACACAGTTTTTATCGCTGACATAGTCAGTTAACGTGTTGAATAATTAAGATGTAAATGGCTTTTAATTGATAAGATTAAAAGCCATTCTTATATAATATACTTGAAAAGATGAGTACCGATGCTATAAGCCTGACTATAGTAACTATAATAATATAGCTACTGAATATTATGAGTGACCCAATTTAATTTACAGCCAGCTTGGGATAATATCTTGTTTGATAATTTCTTCATAACTTGGACGTTTTTTTACTACAGCAAACTCAGTACCCTTCACCATTACTTCAGGCGCCAACATACGCGTATTGTAGCTAGATGACATCACTGAACCATAAGCGCCACTGCTCATAATCGCTATTAAATCACCTGCATCAGACTCGTGCACTTGCCTTGCTTTAGCAAAAGTATCGCCTGTTTCACACACTGGACCTACTACATCATAGGTTTTTAATGCGTTAGCACCTTTATTCACTGCAATAATTTGATGATATGCCTCATACATACTCGGTCTGATCAAGTCATTCATACCCGCATCAAGTATCAAAAACTGTCGCTCTTCACCGTTTTTAACAAAAACAACACTTGAAACGAGAATGCCGGCATTGCCTAATAATGAGCGACCTGGCTCAATAATTATTTTGCAATTGAGATGTCCAAGTTGCGCCTTCACTAAGTCAGCGTAACTTTGCATACTCGGGATAACTTCATCAAGATAGGTAATACCCAAACCACCGCCCACATCAACAACACTAATTTCATGACCGTCAGCTCTTAAGTCATCAACAAGTTCAGCTATTCGTTGATACGCTTCTTTAAAAGGAGCCAAACTGGTTAATTGAGAGCCAATATGTACATCAACGCCTTGCACCTTTATGCCAGGTAACGATGCTGCTCGTTTATAGGCAATTCGCGCTTTAGAAATGGGGACGCCAAACTTATTTTCTGCTTTTCCTGTAGAAATTTTTGCATGGGTTTGTGCACAGACATCAGGATTAATACGAAAAGCAACTGCCGCCGTTTTGTTAAGAGCAGTGGCTACTTTTGATATCAATTCTAGCTCTGGCTCAGACTCAACATTAAACTGAAAAATACCTAAAGATAATGCGTAGTGAATTTCTTCTTCGGTTTTCGCTACACCAGAGTAGACAATTTTATCCGCTGGAATGCCTGCGGTGATTGCGCGGCGAATTTCACCCATTGATACCACATCTGCGCCTGAGCCTAATTTAGCTAAGGTGGCAAGAACGGCTTGGTTACTATTGGCTTTTACGGCATAACAAATCAGAGCATCTTGGCTACTAAAAGCGCTTTGGTATGCTTGAAAACTTGTTTCAATAGCTGAGCTTGAATAACAATAGAAAGGAGTTTGAACATGCTGAGCAATATCGCTAAGGGCAATATCTTCAACAAACATTTCATTATTTTTGTGCGGAAAAAAGCTAACTGGAGTCATAGAATAATCATTGAGTATTGAGCAAACAGAATGTAACTAAATCTATGCTAACTTGTCGCACTATTCAAGGGCTAAGTGCAATATCGCCATGGTAAAATGTTATAGCTCATAACTTGAATCAATTGAGGAAGGATTACGGCAATATTTTTGAGTATTGAATAAGTAGAATTGAATAAAAATCAGCTTTAGCTACGCATAAATAACCATCAACCTTGTTAAAGCAGGTTGATGGTTATTATTCTGGTGTTAGCTCAAGGTTAAAATAGAATTAACTTAACTCAACTTAATTGGGCAAGAGCCGATTTTAATTCATCTAGGATAACAGGGTTACTGATCGTTTGTTTTTCACCATCAAAATTATCGAAAAAGCTAGGAATTGAAACGCTTCCTTTTACATCACCAGCAAAATAAGGTGCAGATCCTGTTGCGGCAGTTAATACCGTTTGAGCGCCACCTGGACCTGGTGATGTTGCTAGTAATACCATAGGTTTGCTCTGAAATAGCTTCTGATCTATACGAGAAGTCCAATCAAATAAGTTTTTATAGGCTGCAGTATATGAACCGTTATGTTCAGCAAATGAAATGATAATAGCATCGGCTTGACCTAGCTTAGCGAAAAAAGACTTTGCCGCTTCGGGCTGACCTAACAATTCTTCTTTATCTTGACTAAATAATGGCATTTCATAATCATTTATATCTAATATTTCAACAGTAGCACTCGGCACTAATGAAGCGGCGTATGTGGCTAATTGTTTGTTGATTGATTTTGAACTGCTGCTGGCTGCAAAGGCTAATAATTTCATAATAATGCTTCCTATTGTATTTATAAATTAGATGATTTAATAGTTATACCCGTTACCATTCAAGATGCATATTTCAGTGTGTTTGAGCAATTTCAATTAAAGGCGCTGTGATGAAATAATGGCTGTTCAGGAGAATATGCTCCTGCATTCTCTAGTAAGCTACATCCATGTAGCGCCATTATAAGTCACAGCAACGATGGAGTGATATTGCTCAATCGCTTCTTTGAAGGGCTTAAAATTACTTTAGTCGGCGTTAACTAATCAAACCATAGAATGTATGCTTAAATTATTTGCCTTGCCTAAAGTGGTTTTAATTCCCACTGAAATCCTGCACTTTGATTAGTAATAGGTATACAACTTTAGCCTAAACACTTTGTTTTAGACTTAAAACTTAATATGTAGCTAGTATATAGCTATAATCGAATGTAATTAATAGCCTTGAATGAGAATAACTTTTTCCATATGACTCATAATAACGACTCTAAACTTTTTGATGGCATGGTGATATTTACCCAAGTAGTTGAATGTGGCAGTTTCTCTGGTGCTGCAATAGCAACAAGTCACTCGAACTCTTATATCAGTAAAACACTTAATAAGCTTGAAGCACGGGTCGGTGTTCGTTTGTTAAATCGAACTACGCGATCGATCAGTTTAACCCCAGAAGGGCAAGTGTATTATGAACAATGCCAACAGCTGGTATTCGATGCCCATGATGCGGTATCTCTCTTAACGCAAAGTCATATAGAGCCTAAAGGTGTACTTAAGGTAAGCTGTCCAACATCGTTTGCAGAAAATCATTTAGAAGATGTGATGTCAACGTTTATGCATCAATACCCAAAAGTTAATTTAGTGTTAGATTTAAATGATCGCCATGTCGATTTAGTGCAAGATGGTTTTGATTTAGTCATTAGAGCGACAGATAAATTGGCAGAATCAAGTTTAGTTTGTCGCAAAATATATAGTTGTAAAGCTTATACTGTAGCATCACATGATTATTTGAAACGCTTTGGGGTTCCACAATTACCAGAGCAACTTAATGAACATCAATGCATTTGTTACAGTAACTTAAAGCAAGCTAATAAATGGATTTACAGCCATCGTAATGGCACCGAAAGCCAAGTTGAAGTAAAAGCTAAGTTATTATGTAATAGCGCCAGTATGGAGTTAGCCATGGTACTTGCAGGACATGGTATTTGTAGACTACCTGAGTTTGTCATGGAACAAGCGCTAAAAGATAATAAGTTAGCCATATTATTCAATGATTACATCACGCCAACAATCGATGTCTACGCTATTTATCCAAGCCGAAAACACTTATCACCTAAAGTTCGATGCTTTATTGATTTACTTGTTGAAAAGATGCCGCAATCGGCCCTATAACTAAAGCAAACACTGCTTAATTATATTCAGTAGAAGATCTCATACATTGCGTCAGCAAAGTACAGAACTCATTAAGATCTCTGTCTATTGCTGTTTCAGGCAAAAATAAGTGATAGCCCAACGCTTCATTCAATAGGGTACAGTGATGTAGGAATGCAGCTAATGGTCCCGTTAGCACTTCACCAGAAGATAAAATAAAAGGTTCAAAGTTAATCAGGCTTTGATCGAGGGGGAGTAATTTCTGACTCATGGCAAAAGCAACCAGAGGTTTTTGTTCATGAATGAGACGGTTAGCCAAACGTGGTGATATTTTATCGGCTAGCGTAGATAAATTTATTAAACGAATACCTATATAGGGTAACTGGATTGTTGAGAGTCCAGAGGCTTCGTTTATTAATGAAATTCGTTGGATATGTTGCCATTCAATTTTCCAGTGACCATATCTATGCTGATATTTTATGCCGAGAGGGTTTAAGCATAAACTGTATTTGGGCTCTAGATATTTTGCTAAGCCGGTTATAAAAATCACCAATGAACATAGATAGATAAAGATGATCACCAAATGAAATTGTCGCCAATGGCCTTGGCTAAAAGCTAAGGTGCAAAATGTGATGAATAACGCAACTGACATTAAAAAAAGTGCATGGTGATTACTCTGCGCTTTAATGTTGATAACGGGTAACGTTTTTTTCATAATTACCTCTTTAGCTGACGACCATTTTTGCTCTGTTTTAGATCTAATATTTTACGACTAAAATTAACGGCAGTTTTGTTTGATTAATTTAGCAAACTGTTTCTTTTGCGCAGCAAGTTGTTCTTCACTTTGATAACTTCGCTCGCCATCAGCCGACATCAAATAAAGTCGACCACCTTGCTCATACAGGGCAAGTTCGCTTTTTAGTTGATTGCAATAACCTTTGTTTTTTTGTTTCTGTTGAGCATTTTTCTGGCTTTCTTTAGCTTTCGCTTGTTTAGTTTTATTATAGTCTTGCTGCCATTGACTATTACTACTAACAGTCTTGGAAATATTATTATTTTCCCTCGGCTTTATTGTGGTAACTTTTTCATCATTTATTGGTTTGTCGCTAAAGTGAACCTTACCGTCTTTATCGGTCCAAGTATAAATCTCGGCGCTCGAATTAAATGATAAATAGCTGCTGGCAACCAGTAAAACAATGCTAAATCGTGTTAAGTTATTCATAAATTCCCTTTGTAACTTAGTACTTGTATATTAATACTTTACCTCTTAATACTATGTACCGGAATGTTTTTAATATAATATTTTCAATATAGTTCGAAGAGTTAATTTGCTATCTGGATGAAAAAACGAATAGTTTTATTCTAATATGACCGCAACTAAGATTAATTTTAACGGGTATATACCCAAACTACCTGAATATGCAGGTTTCAGCTGGAATTAGAAATGCCTTTAGGCAAGGCATTGATTGAAGAGAATAGTTATTCTATTGTCGAAATCAATAACGCAGCATAAAGCGTCCTGAAACACGCATCTTTAAGTGGCTTGGGTATATAGTATCAAGTAGGCGTTAATCTGAATGCTAGTTATCTAAGAAAAGGAAGGCTTTTAATGAAAGGATTATGGCTATTATTTTTATTACTTATCGGATTGAATACTGTTTGCCAAGCTGGGCAAGTGTATAAATATAAAGATGCCAATGGTCATTGGATATTTAGTGATAAACCACCTGAAAAAGAACAAGACTTTTCTACATTACAGTTTACTAGCCCGAAAAAAACAACTTATAAAGTGCAACTGTATAATGTAAAGGATGATAACGGCTATACTCTCTATGCTAAAAACGACTTTTATGCACCTATCGAAGTCGGTTTTACTTCTCCTGTTAGCCAAACCCTTATCAGTAAAGTCATTCCAGCAAGAGGCCGTATCGCTCTGCTTGAAAGCAAAACAAAAATACTTAATCTTGATTATCGTTGGGCTCTTGGGGATCCTGGCAGCGTAGCTGATAATTATCAATATCATGCCCCTTTTAATTCACCTAAAGGGCATCGAATAACCCAAGCCTTTAATGGTCAGTTTTCCCATACCAATGACTATAATAAGTATGCAGTAGACATTGCAATGGATGTTGGTACTTACTTAACGGCAGTACGATCCGGTACAGTTGTTTGGGTTAAAGATGATTACCACATGAGCGGTAAAACAAACTATTTTCTAGATAAAGCTAATGTTATTAAGATACTGCATGATGATGGTACTTTTTCATCTTATGCTCATATTCTTATGGATACAGCCATGGTAAAAGAAGGCGATAATGTTGCTGTGGGTGATAAATTAGCTCGATCAGGTTCCTCAGGATTTTCTACTGGCCCGCACTTGCACTTTTCCGTGATAAAAAATTCAGGGTTAAGAAACGTTGCTATACCTTTTAAGTTTGTTGATCATGAGGGCACGTCATTTACTCCTAAGCGTGCAATGATCATGGTCGGGGCCAGCAAGCCTTAGTCCTCAGGCTTTTACTTTCTAATAGCTTACACCGATTGGTGAGGATGATTAATCAAGTGTCTTCTTAAAGCGCAATGCGGCAACGAGTAAACCAAAACAAGTAAAAGCAATTAACCAAAGCATATCAAAATTCATTTCAATAACATCTACATCACGTAATACAACGCCTCTAATTAAGCGAATAAAATGTGTAGCGGGTAAGGCCTCTGCAATGTATTGCGCAGGTAATGGCATACCTTCGTAGGGAAACATAAACCCTGACAATAGTATTGACGGCAGCAAAATGAAGATGGTCATTTGCATTGACTGTAATTGATTTTTAGCAATGGTAGATATGACTAGTCCGAGTACTAAACTGGCGCAAATAAATAGTAAGGTAGCAATCGCAAGTTGGGCTAATCCACCATTAAAAGGTACATTAAAAAGCCAATAACCGAGTCCCAAAATAATGGTGACTTGAATAGCACCAATAAAAAGATACGGAAATATTTTACCAATCATTAATTCAATGGGAGCGAGAGGTGTGGTGATGAGCATTTCCATATTCCCTCGTTCTTGCTCCCTAACAATGGCAGCCGAGGTGAACATTATCATGGTCATCGTCAGTATTACTGCCACAAGGCCAGGCACAATGTTCACTACACTACGTTGTTCTGGGTTATAGAGTAAGGTCACTTCAAACGTAGGAGTATTTCGGTTCGCCGGTTTATCTAATAGTTCAACGAGTGGCATATTGCGCAAACTTTTTATACTACCGGCTATAACTGTATCTGAGCCATCGACTAACCATTGGGCAATGGGTCTGCTGGTTTCTTGTTTGCTTGATGGTGGTAAACCAAAGCCGACACTGGGATGTCTAACTAAGCGCTGACTAACGTCTTTTGGAATAATTAATACCGCGCGCACCTCATTACTATCTATCGCTTTTTGCGCTGATTTTACCGAGTGGTAGCTATGAGTAAAGGTGATAATACCGGTTGCAGCAACAGTTTGTTGTAATACTCGGCTTAACGATGTCTGGCTATGATCAACTACGCCGACGGGAATATTTCGTACATTGGTATTAATAGCAAAAGCAAATAAAAGTAGCTGTACTAAGGGGATCATGATGACCATGGCAAAGGTCATTCTATCGCGCCTAAGTTGCAATAACTCTTTAGTGACAATTGCTTGAATTCTCAATAGAGATGTTTTCATTATCGTGCCACCCCTTGACCTGTGCAGCTTACAAATACGTCTTCAAGACTTGGTCTAACAATGGCTAGTTTATCTGTTGCTTTGATACAGGATTGACGCTGCAATAGCGCTACTGGATTAGCTTCTGCCTTTTTAACTAAAACACGTAAATGTGTGCCTAATTGGGCCGCGGAAATAACTTGTGGCAGTGCGATGAGCTTGTCTTTTATATAACGTAAATCATTTGCAGCAATTTCAACAACCTGTGCTGCCATATTATTCATTAATGCTTGAGGTGAGTCGTCTGCTCTTTTTATACCATTTTCTAAAATGGCGAGTTTGTGGCAACGTTCGGCCTCATCCATGTAATGGGTTGAAACTAAAATAGTAGTGCCCTGATCGCAAAGATCAAATAACTGTTCCCAAAATTCGCGTCTATTCTGTGGATCAACTGCGGAGGTAGGTTCATCCAAAAAAAGCAGTTTTGGTTTGTGTATTACCGCCGCGGCAAGTGCTAAACGTTGCTTTTGCCCGCCACTCATATTGCCAGCAAGTTGTTGGCTTTGCTGTGTTAGTTGGTGAGTACTTAATAATTCACTCAAACGAGATTTTTGTTCGTTAGCTGTTAGCCCATATATCTTACTGATAAATTGTAAGTTCTCTTTGACAGTAAGATCATCATAAAGTGAAAATTTTTGTGTCATATAGCCAATTTTTAAACGCAATTTATTGGCTTCTTGCGGTAAGTGGCAACCCAAAACGTTAACCTGTCCACTGGTAGGTTTTAATAAACCGGTCAATAATCGAATAGCAGTAGTTTTGCCTGAGCCGTTAGGACCTAAAAAGCCGTAAATAGTCTGCTTTTCAACCGTTAAATCTAAGTCTGATATGGCGGCTAGTTGACCGAAATTTCGACAAAGATTTTTAGCGTTTATAGCAAATTCGGGGCTGTAATTTTTATTGTTGGCAGCGTCTTGGGTTGAAAGAATCATGGCATTTGAACTTGTGCGGGAACACCCATAGGTAAATCTGCAGCACTATCGGGTAGTTGTATTTCGGCTAGGTACATGAGATTGGCACGCTCTTCTTGGTTCAGAGCGTAATAAGGGGTAAAAGCAGGCTCTGAAGATATCCAGCGTACAGTGCCTATAATAGGGGTGACTAAGCCATCGACGTGTACTGTTAATTTGTCAGCAACTTTGATTTTCACTCTGTAGGGTTCAGGGACATAAATACGAGCAAAAGGCGCAGTGCCGGACAATATTATGGCGACAGGACTGCCTTGTGTCACTCGTTCACCTAAATTCCAAGGCAGATTATCTAGTAAACCATCACGCTTGGCGGTAATGGTTAAGTCGTTGAGTTTTTTCTTTTCGCTATCAACCACAGCAATGGTTGTTGCGAGAATCGCTTCAGCAATTTTTAAATCTTCAATGCGGGCGCCATTGATAAGTTGTAATAACTTTTCTTGTGCGTTGTGAAGCTTAGCTGTATTTTCATCACGCGACGCAAGGGCATTATCGAGTGTCGCTTGACTAGCTAACTCTTTTTTAATGAGTATTTTTGCACGTTGATAATTAGCTTCACTTTTTACCAGTGCTGCTTTGGCACCAGCCACTTGTGCAGAGGCGGCAGCGACTTCCTCTTCACGAGCTCCATTGTGCACTTTCTCTAAGTTGGCCTTTGCTTGTTGCATTTGTGCTTGGGCCTTAGCGACAAGCGATTTTTGAATTGTATCATCAAGCTTTACTAGTATAGTGCCTTTACGTACGTAGCTGCCTGCATTGATAGGTAATGCGGTGATGACTTCATTCACTGTAGCAGTATGAGCTATGCGTTCTCGTTCTAATGTACCTAGGGCAAGGCCAGGTTTGCTGTTATCACAAGCATTGAGGAATATTAGCGTGAAAAGTAGTATAAATAGCGAAGGGTAAGTGCCGAAAAACTTAGCAGACATGAATAGTAATCTCATTGAAATGTAGACTAGTTTTTAGTGTAATCTCAATGAGTTAAAAGTCAATTTATTATCTAGTTTTGAATTTGTACTAGCTGGGTATAAGTTAGGCTGAAGTTGGAGTAAATAACTTGATTAAGTGCAGTAAAGTGCGTAATTCGACTCATTAATTATATTGTTGCTCAAAATAACTCTCGATGATTAACCTGGCTGATTCAGCATCGATATTATCTTTTTTTAAGTTCTTAAAACCGCCGCGTGCAAATAATTGTTCTTTAGCATCTGCAGTGGTTAATCGCTCATCTTGAAACTCCACACGTATACCAAAACGACCGTGAACTCGATTACCAAATTTTTTGGCGTCTAAGGTAAGTTGTTGCTCACTACCATCCATATTAAGCGGTAAACCAACCACGATAAAATCAGGCTGCCACTCCTTTAAAAACTTGGCCAAATTATCCCAGTGCGGAATACCATCAACGGCTTTGACTGAACCAAGTGGTGTAGCGCTGCCAGTCATCTCTTGGCCTACAGCAACACCAATATACTTTTTACCAAAATCGAATCCAATAACTGTACGTTGGCCAATTGGTGATTTAGTTTTAGTCGACATTCTTTTCCTTGGGTGCGCTCATTGTTTTAAGCAGTATGCTTGTATAGCAATATTGCTTAGTAAATGTTAATTAGCAATGGTTGATTTCGCTGAAAGGGCTGCGATTAAGCATGCCCTATATCAGTAGAAAGATGGGCTACATCAATACCCAGTTTTTCAGTGGCCTTTTTCCAACGCTGTTCGATTGGCGTTTTAAAAAGAATTTCAACATCAGCGGGTGTCGTAAGCCATGAATTAGCTTGTAACTCTTGTTCAAGTTGACCAGGTCCCCAACCAGCATAACCTAAAGTAACAATAAATTGTTCAGGGGCCTGTTGCGTGCCCAGTGCCATGAGAATATCTTTTGAGGTAGTGATCATTAACTCTTTACTCAAGACCAAGGAACTACTCCAGCCTGGCTGCGAGCTATGCAATACAAAACCTCGCTGTTGTGCGATAGGGCCACCCGAAAGTACAAGTTGCTCTAAGCTATTAGTGATATCAGTGACAAGCGTAATATCATTCACATCATCACTTTTGGTTAACTCACTGT
>OJBB01000147.1_pt1 | contig 26594 bp, 20 predicted proteins | sample 1590401 | NCBI WGS metagenome assembly OJBB01 (sample SAMN05416789, study PRJEB24817) | seawater metagenome | isolation source: Sea water | place: Canada:Atlantic | collected 2013-07 | reverse complement strand
CTAGCAATTTGTTTAGCCAGAAATGGTCATAAAACCTTGTTATGGGGACGTGATGCAAATCATGTCACCGCAATGGCGCAAGATAGAGAAAATAATAAGTATCTTGCCGATTGTCCTTTTCCTGAAAATTTAGCACTAGAAGCTGATTTAGAAAAAGCAGTGCAAGCCAGCGATAATTTGTTGGTGGTAGTACCGAGCCATGCTTTTGCTGATATGTTAAAGCAAATTAAACCTATGTTAACCGACAATGCAAAAATTGCTTGGGCTACTAAGGGCTTAGATCCGCAAACAGGTGATTTATTGCAAAACGTTGCTAGAACTGTTCTCGGCGATAATGTGACGTTAGCTGTGTTATCTGGACCAACGTTTGCTAAAGAAATGGCTTCAGGCTTACCAACGGCCATTTCATTGTCTTCTGAAGATGATGAGTTTGTCGCAGAGTTATCTGACTTATTGCATTGCGAAAAACGTTTTCGCGTATACTCGAATAAAGACTTTATTGGCGTTCAGCTCGGTGGTGCAGTTAAAAATGTTATCGCTATTGCCGCAGGTATAGCTGATGGTATTGGTTTTGGTGCCAATGCTCGTACTGCATTAATCACTCGTGGATTAGCTGAAATGACCCGTTTAGGTTTAGCGCTTAATGCTGAGCCAGCTACTTTTATGGGGATGGCAGGTTTAGGTGATCTGGTACTAACTTGTACGGATAATCAATCGCGTAATCGCCGATTTGGTTTAGCGTTAGGTCAGGGCAATGAAGTTGAACAAGCAATAACTGATATCGGACAAGTCGTCGAAGGTTACCGAAACACTAAAGAAGTTTATATGCTTGCCCAACGACATAATGTTGAAATGCCTATTGTTGAGCAGGTCTATCAGGTACTTTATCGTGGAAAAGATGCTAAGTTAGCAGCCGCTGATTTACTTTCTCGTGATAAGAAGTTTGAATAACCTCTTCATATTGAAATCAATGCTTTAAAGTAATAACAAGAAAAATAACTGTAAATTCGGTAAAAACTAGATTTACAGTTATTTTATGATTCTCATGGCATCACTTTATTACACAGCATTCGGGAAACCGAGCTGACGCCATGCATCGTATACAATCACGGCCGTAGCATTTGATAAATTCATACTACGACTTTCTTTTAGCATTGGAATTCTAAGCTTATTTTCATCAGGAATTTGTGCTCGTACTTCCTCTGGCAAACCTCCAGTTTCTGAACCAAACAACAAATAATCACCAGCAGAAAAACTGATGTCACCATAAAAATTATCAGTTTTAGTGGTAATTGCTAATATACGCTTTGGTTGCTCTTTCTCAAGAAAAGCATCAAAGTTTGCATGGCGCTGTATAGCAGCAAATTCATGGTAATCCAATCCAGCGCGACGTAGTTTTTTATCATCTAAATCAAAACCTAATGGCTCTATTAAATGCAAACGAAAGCCAGAGTTTGCGCATAAGCGAATTATGTTACCGGTATTGGGTGGGATTTGGGGTTGAAAAAGAACAACATCTAGCATAACAATCATCATGTAATAAAATTTTTGTTATTATAACTAACCTGCACTCCGCTTAATATATATTTATCTAACGCTTATTTTTACGCATTTGATCGTTAAATTTATTTGCAATGTTCAGTGCATAAAGCGTAAGTTTACTTAGTGCTAATAAAAAGTATTAAGCTGGCGTTATTGCTGTGGAGTTGGTGTTATAATTCAATATCTTAACTACCCTTTCAATGGTGTTTTTGTTAACGAGTAGTGATTTTCAAGTTTACATTTTTCCAAGGATTAGCTATGGCAATAAAAAGCTCAACAGACGACTATGCATTTTGGGTGCGATTAGCCGCAATATTTTCAACTTCTACCGCTTTCATTTTAGTACTGATTAAACTGTATGCTTGGCTGGTTACTGACTCTAGTGCCATGCTTGCTTCTACCACTGACTCTATTCTAGATTTATTTGCCTCGATAATGAGTATTGTCATTCTACGCTTTGCTTTGGCTCCTGCAGATAAAGAGCATAGCTTTGGTCATGGAAAAGCTGAAAGCTTAGCTGGATTGGTACAAGCTTCTTTTGTGCTTGGCTCTGCCATTTTGTTGATTTTTAGTGGTGTTTCACGGCTACTTAATCCCCAAATAATAATGCACAGTGAAGTCGCTATTTGGGTCACAATTATTTCTATTGTATTAACACTTATTTTAGTTGTCTTTCAGCGCTACGTAATTAAGCGTACTGGCTCTATTATTATCAGTGGTGATGCATTGCATTACCAATCTGATTTGTTTCTCAATTTAGGTGTTTTAGCTGCAATTATCTTAAGCCAAGGAGCATGGATACAAGCTGATGGTGTCTTCACCATACTCGTTGCGCTTTATCTTGTTTTTGGTGCTGGCCAAATTATGGTCCAAAGTGTTTCTCAATTGATGGATAGCGAATTAAGTGATGAAGAGTTGTCTAAAATCAAAACTATTGTAGTGAAACATAAGCAAGCAATGGGTATTCATGAACTACGTACTAGACAATCTGGAGCACAGAAATTTATACAGTTTCATCTAGAGTTGAGTGACCATTTATCTTTATTGGAAGCACATGGTATAGGTGATGAAATTGAAGCCGAAATTTGCCAAGCATTTACTCCTTGTGAAGTGTTTATTCACCAAGACCCTAGTTCTGTAGTGCAAAGTGGCCAGTCAAAATAGCTACTTGTTTAAGGCAATCAAAACCTAGTGATGTTGCTTAAACCAAACAAGGCTTTGTGTTATTGCTTGGTTTCTAATAGCGTCGGTTTCAAAAAACAATTCGTGGAAGGCAGTATCAATTCTGCTCGGAACGCCATTTGGGCATGATTGTGGTTGTAATGTGTGTAACTGCTGGCAGAAATTGTTCTGTGCTTGTTGGCAAACAATAGTATCACCGCAAGCTTGAAGTAATAATATTGGTGTTTTAAGTTGAGCAAGCTTAGCAAAAATCTCTTTTTGAGCCTCGATACTTTGTGCTAACCAGTGAGTAGTAACCCCACCTAGTTGGATAACTTTGTTCTTCTTATACAAGTCGACAAAGTATTGATAGCGTTGTACTGAATGAGTTAATTTATTTTCTGAAAAACTCTTAAGTGAATAGTCTTTTTGCCCGAAAAAATACCAGGGAGTAGTGCTTACTAAATTATTAAATTTCAGCTTAACAGCTACCAGTATTTTAGCTAGGCTTTTTGGTAACAAGCCTGAATAAAAGCCCAGCATTGGTGACGATATAACCGCGGCTTTGATTGCGTCAGGACTGTCTTGCATAAAGCGGGTTGCGATAGCTCCCCCCATTGAATGCGCTAATAGATAAGGTTTTTCTGACGATCGTGGTGTGACTATTTTTTCGATGAAATAGTGTAAGTCATCTACATAGTCTTGAAAGTTAGCAACGTAACCTTTGTCGACATTTTGTAGCATTCGTCCTGATAGCCCTTGACCTCGATGATCTATGATAAAAACACTGTATCCTTGGCAGTAGAAATCAAATGATAGTTCTTGGTATTTTAAGTAGCTTTCACAGCGTCCTGGCACAATAACTATTGTAGGGCATTCTGCTTGCTCTTGAATAAACTGCGCATAGTGTATGTTTATTCCATCAATTCCAGAGAATAAGTCAAAGAGACCTTTTTGCCAGAAGAAAGAGATCTCATCGGGCAGACTATCACCTAGACTACTTTCTGAATTAAACATGGGTTGTATGCTCAAAATATACCTATATGCTGATGTGTGATTGTAGTGTTATAAAGAAATACAGCACTAAAAAAATCGAGAAGGAGCGTTATATTAGTTGTCTTGACTACTAGGCATGTAAGCTGAAAGAAAATATTTTAGACATTTTACTTTCAACCTTACGATTGTTTATCGTAGCAGGGCTAAATCGCCATTTACGAATAGCTGAGCGAATAGCTGATTTGAAATAAATAAGCTTACTTTGTTGGGAGAAATTAATGTCTTTTACCTTACCATCACGATCTATTGTGAAGTCTACTTTTACTTCCATTTCGAGGCCGCGGCGTTTCGCAAGATTTGGATAGACAGGATTAATAGAATTCAGTAATTTTGCTTCAAATGAGGTGGGTGCCTGTATTGCTGCTTTTTTCGATGGTGCTAATTTAATTGCCTCAGGTGTGAGGTTTTTATCTGTACTAACAGCACTTGAGGCTTGATATAGCTTACTTTGTTCAGCTAGCTTGTTAATCTCTTGCTTATAAGAAAATTGGCGGTAAGTATTTTTTTTGCTACTCAAAGCTTTATCATTTACCTGGGATAATTGTTTATCACCTTGAGATGAATTAATGATAGCAGCTTGTGCCTTAAACTGATTTGTAGGAGTTGTGGATAAGGTTAATTGAGCCGTTGGTTTTGTTTTTGCTAACTGTTGCACGTTAGTTGAAGACGAGAAACTACTTTTTGCTTTCAATAACTCTTCTTTTGTTGACGGAAGTTGAGTGACTGTAGTGCTATTGTTCTGTACGGATCCTTCCACCTTTGCTAGTACTTCGTTGTTAGCCTTAACGAACTGATTTTTAGTCTTTAAGCTAGCAAACTGATTATACTTATCTGCTTCTTCTATTTTGACGATGTTTTGATTATCACTAATAGCTATAGGTTCAACAATCGCAGTTGTTAATCCTGCTTCATTGCTTACTGGCAAAGTTGAATTACCCTGATTTGTCTCTGCCTTTACCACTGAAGATTTACCTAACAACTCTTTACTGGTGAGCAGTTGCTGAGCAATAGAGCCACCTGTTAGCGTTGTGGGTTCATTAAAGTTAATAGCTGAACTCGTTTTACCAGCAAAACTACTATTAACACTATTTTGTTCTTGCCAAGGAAATTGGCTGTTTAGTTGTTGAGCAAAAGGCATGGTCAATAATTGATTAACGCTTAATAATGCTAGTGCTAAAAGTAGACTTACTGCTGCTAGCCATTTGCTAGTGTTGTTTGTTGGTGCACAATGGTGATCTACGAGGCGAAGCACTCTTTCTTTCAAATCACCACCAGAAGCAGCCATTGCCATAGTTGGAATAGTATGAAAGTGATTTTTAGCACATAAAGAGGCGGTATCAGTTAGCGTATGCGCGTAAGCTATGGCATCACCACAATGTTGAACCGCAATATCATCACTACAATACTCACGTTCATTCCGCATTTGCTTACCAATCCAATGAACACCAGGGTGGAAGAAAAATAATAGTTCGATCAGAGTTTGTAAAAAATTAACTAAATAATCGTGACGACGAATATGCGCAAGTTCGTGCAAAATAAGCATTTCAAGTTGAGCTGAGTTTAATCCAGTTACCATAGTAGCGGGTAATAACACCACTGGCTTTAACCATCCTATTGCCATAGGTACTTCAGCTTTGAGTGAAATAAGTAGTTTTGGCGTTTTAGCTAACTTTATTTGTTTAGCCAATTCATCAAAGCGTGCAGATAAAGCTGAAGAGGGAGAAATGCTAGAGTGCATTGGTAAGTTATTTACGTTACGAATTTCAATGAGTAGCTTGCTAGCCAGAATAACAATGGTAGCTAGCCATAGTAATGAGATGTAAGGCAATGAATAAGCTAAAATTGAGGGCAACAATTCCTGATAAGTTAATAGGGCATTTTGTTGAGTTAACTCATTGACTAAACTCGTTAGCGGAATAGGGCTGAGGTAACTATTTATGCCAGCGTTGGTATCAGGGTAAACCATAGCAAAGGTGAGCATGGCCAGCAGTGCATTTGATAACATCGCTAATGTTGCTAGTGTGTAACGCAGTTTTGATTTGTTCTTATCAATTATCAATAACAAGGACTTTAAAATAAACGCCACCAATAAACCTTGCCATAAAAAATGCACTAAGGTTAACGATAAGCTATATAAAAAAGGACTGTTAAATAATTGTTCAAGCATAATTAGAGTTTAATTGTCTTACTTTTCTAAGGAGTTTAATAACTGGCGAATATCATTAATTTCTTGCTCGCTAGTTGAATCATCAATAGCACGCATTACTAACTTTGAAGTAGAACCGCCAAAAGCTTTACTAATCAGATCTTTAATAAGCGATGATTGGGTTTGTGTTTGGCTATTGGCAGCAGCATACACGTGAGCACGATTGCTCTCATCACGAATAACGAGCGACTTTTCATGCATTATTTGAAGTATCTTTAATACGGTAGTGTAGCCTGTTTTTTGCGTTGTGCTCACTACATCATGAACTTGTCTTACAGTCGCAGGACCCATCTTCCAAAGCACATTAAGTAAAGTTAACTCTGCCTGTGTAGGTTTTACTGTAGGATTTTCTTGCGCCATGTACTTGTCCCTTATTTTGTAATGTTAATTATATAGTTATTGAATATAAGTTTAGAGAATATACGAATTAGATCGTATTTACTCTAAGCTTATATTGAGTACACTAAATGAGCAACAGTTTTGTTCTATGTCCGTTTATTGCTAATTAAGTCTCAGTCTTATCTAGTGATGCATAAACTTCACCCAGTCGAGTCACTGTGCCTGGGCCTGCATCAGGTGCAAAATCATCAAGCATTTTAGGTGCGAAGGTGCTGACAACAGTTGAGCCTAATTTAAAGCGCCCCATTTCATCACCCTTGTTAAATGTAATCGCATCAGCCCCGTCTTTAGGGTACTGCCATCTAAATATATCTTTCCCAGCTGGAGGAGTAATAGTACCTGCCCAAGTTGTTTCTATACTGGCAACAATCGTTGCACCCACTAACACCATGGCGAGTTCGCCTTTTTCAGTATCAAAAATGGCGACTACGCGTTCATTTCTAGCAAACAGGTCAGGTACATTTCGAGCGGTTAAAGGATTAACCGAAAATAGCTCACCGGGTACATAAATCATTTCACGTAAGGTTGCGGCCATTGGCATATGAATACGGTGATAATCTTTTGGTGCTAAATAGATACAAGAAAACTTCCCGCCTTGAAAAGGTGCTGCTGTTTTTTCGTCACCGCCGAGCAAAGAAGTTACGCTGTAGTTAAATCCCTTTGCTTGAATCAGTTGACCGTCAATAATATCGCCTTGTTGACTGATTGCACCATCAACGGGATAACAGATTGTATTTTCATCATTATCAATAATTCGTACACCGTCTTCCAATTCGCGGGTGAAAAAGTTATTGAAGGTGTTAAAATCACTGGCCTTTTTAAGTTTAGCTTCATTCATATTAATGCCATAAGCTTTAATAAACATACTGATAAGCTTAGTGGTTAACCAGCCCATTTTTGCCGCGGCTAACTTGCCAACTAAACGTGAAATGGCATGTTTAGGCATAATGTACTGAAAGGTAATTTTAATTTTATCGCTAAGACTGTTTTTTGAAGACACTCATTTTTCCTTAATTATTAAAGCGTGAGGTTAATTTATTATCATTGAGGCTGGCTAATATACGTTGAAAACTTGCCAAGCGAGCTGGATTAATCTGTTCATTTTCACTTGCGGCGATTAGTGCACAACCAGGGTCTGTTTGGTGTTTACAATCTCTAAATTTGCATAAACCAAGAAAGTCAGAGAATTCAATAAAACCATGACAAACTTGTTCAGGCGTTAAATGCCATAAACCAAACTCACGAATTCCGGGTGAGTCAATCAAATCACCACCGTCATTAAAGTGATATAAGCGAGCCACCGTTGTGGTGTGTTGACCCAAGCCAGAGTTTTCTGATACTTCTTTTGTTAATAGCCCTAAATCTGGCATAAGTGCATTAACTAATGTTGACTTTCCAACACCAGATTGACCGACAAAAATGCTGGTATGCTGAGCAAGCTGAGTTTTTAGCTCGCTAATGCCGTCTCTTGATTTACTGCTAGCGTAAAGTACCTGATAGCCAATATCTTTGTAAATATTTAGCTGTTTGGCTATGTTCTCTTGTTCATCAGCGCTAATACTGTCTAATAAATCGGTTTTATTCAGCACAATAACAGGAGTAATCCCCGTTTGTTCTGCAGCTACTAAGTAACGGTCAATAATATCGCTATTAAAAACAGGTAATACTGAAGAGACAATAAGAATTTGACTGATATTAGCTGCAATTGGCTTAATACCGTCATAAACATCGGGACGACTTAGTACAGAATCACGGTCATGTACTGCTTCGATTATTCCCGTGATGCTATGTTGGGTTTCTTTGCCAAGGCGCCATAATACTTTATCGCCACAGACTAATGAGGCAATAGAACGGCGTAAATTGCAGCGAAAGATTTCACCTGATTCATTTTCAACATCTGCATGCTGTCCAAATCGACTGATAATAACGCCATCTTTAGGTGCTCCTAAGTCGTCATCATCCCACTGCACCTTATCTTTACTTTTAGTCGTTTTACCTTGCAATTTTTTATCATGATTGGCTTTAATGCGCCTTTGCTGACCTTTAGTCAGTTTTTTTACCTTAGACAAGTGACTTATTCATACGATTTAATTTGATCCAACATTTAATTTGACCCGACTTGGTTCTGGCGTATTATACTAACAATTATATACGAATGCTTGTGCATTTTTTTGAGGGAAGTTTATGGCGGGTAACGACAGTAATTTAATTTGGCTTGATTTGGAAATGACAGGGCTTGAGCCTGTAGAAGATGTTATTTTAGAGATCGCTATCATTATCACCGATAGCCAGTTAAATATCTTAGCGCAAGGGCCGATCTTTGCCATTAGCCAAAGTGATGATGTACTAGATAATATGAATGAATGGTGTATTGAACATCATGGACAATCAGGATTAACACAACGTTGTCGCGACAGTGCTGTGAGCTTGACTCAAGCAACTAAAGAAAGCTTAGCGTTTGTTCAAGAGTGGGTACCTCAGGGGAAGTCACCTATGTGTGGTAATAGTATCGGTCAAGATAGACGGTTTCTTAATAAATACATGCCTGATTTTGAAGATCATTTTCATTACAGAAATCTAGATGTTAGTACGATAAAAGAGTTGGCAAGGCGCTGGAAACCTGAAGTATTAGAGTCGGTTGTTAAAACAGGTGCTCACTTAGCCCTTGATGATATCAAAGAATCAATTGCCGAATTAAAAGTATATAGAGAGCTTTTTTTCAAGTTATAGCCTTACTACTAAAACCTTATTTTAAGCATGATAATATTTTAATTATTATCATGCTCCTTCCTATTTTGAGTAAATTTAATGAAAAATGTAGCCACTTACCTAGTGTTTATACTGATTAATATCTGCCTGATAAACTACAGCTATGCTGCCAACTCAACAAAAAGTAATATTAGTACGGATCAACAACTAGCCAATATCATCCAAATTCATGAAGCTTTCTATTTAGCGTCAAGCCCGTTTAATCAACCAAAAATTTCAGGTAACAACGCTAAACTGCCTGATTTATCGGCTGAATTTTTACTTGACCAATATCAAAAAGGTTTGGCTATTTATCAGCAGTTGACTGCATTAGACAATGAAAAGTTGTCACTAGAGAATCAAATAAACTTTTCTGTGCTCAGCTATAGTTTAAAAAACCAGCTAGATAGCTACATTAACAAAGAACACTACATGCCGCTTACTGCAGAGTCGGGCTTTCATGTATGGATTACGAGTATTTCTAAGCAAGTAGACTTTAAAACCTTAACGGATTATCAAGATTATTTAGCGCGTTTATCTATACTACCAACTTACTTTGCGCAACAAACTTATTGGATGAAGAAAGGATTAGAAAGTGGTATCAGTCAACCGAAAGTGGTACTTAAGGGATTTGAGCAATCTATTTCGGCTTATATAAAAGAAGATGTCACCGAAAGTTCGTATTATCAACCATTTAATAAAATGTCTGCTTTTATAACTACTCGTCAGAAAAAAGACTTACAGCAACAAGCTAGGCAAGTCTTAAGCACTAAAGTGATGCCTGCATATAAAGCCTATTATGACTTTATGGTTAATGAATATCAGCCAAATGCACGGGATAATATTGCTGCTAGCTCACTAACCAATGGCACGGAGTATTATCAAAATAGGCTAGTACATTATACCACCTTACCCATGACCACAATGCAAGTACATCAGCAGGGATTGGCAGAAGTTAAGCGTATCCGAGCTGAAATGGACGCTATCATTGAGCAGGTAAACTTTGCTGGAAGCTTCAGTGAATTTGTCGAATTTTTACGTACGGATCCTCAATTCTATGCCACCACGCCTACAGCGTTATTAAAAGAAGCATCTTTTATTGCTAAAAAAATGGATGCTAAGCTACCTTCGCTATTCAAAACGTTACCAAGAACGCCGTATGGAGTGATGGCCGTACCTGCCAATATTGCGCCTAAATACACTACTGGGCGGTATGCGGGTTCATCAAGAGATGATCAGCCAGGAAATTATTGGGTCAATACTTATAGACTAGATCGACGACCACTTTATGTCTTAACGGCATTAACTTTACATGAAGCCGTGCCAGGACATCACCTGCAGATATCACTGGCAAAAGAAATGAAAGATGTAGCTAAATTTAGAAATAGAACTTACATTTCAGCTTTTGGTGAAGGTTGGGGCTTATACTCTGAATATCTAGGAATAGAAGCCGGTATGTATGAAGATCCTTATCACAACTTTGGCCGTTTGACCTATGAAATGTGGCGCGCCTGTCGCTTAGTTGTAGATACTGGGATGCACACGCAAGGATGGAGTCGAGAGAAAGCAATGGACTTTTTGGCTAGTAACACGGCATTGTCTCTGCATAATGTAAAGACAGAAATAGACCGATATATATCATGGCCAGGCCAAGCTTTATCTTACAAAACCGGTGAATTAACCATTAAACGTTTACGTAAGGAAGCAGAACAAACATTAGGTGAAGATTTCGATTTACGAGAGTTTCATGATCAATTACTTAAACATGGCTCAATGCCATTATCTATGCTGGATAAGATCATAACGCAGTATATAAACGATAAAAGTAATAGGATGAAAAAATCATAAAATTAATTCTCTGAACTATAACGTTAGTTTAGCATGAGCTTAGCACTGAGAACTTGGTGTTAGGCTCCGATATTCATGGGGTTAATTCTGACTAAGTGAACAATAAATTAGTCCAATTAGTATTACTTTCAACGCAGACAGACAAGCACTATCTTTGTTAGCAATTTTTTAAATAACCTGAACTCGATTTAAGAAGTTTTTAACTACCTGAAATATATAAATTAAATATTTCAATGTGTCTCTGGCTAGATAGTTTTGCTTAATTCAAGGCAAATTGACGCGTCAATAGCGAGTCTATTGCAAGTGAATTTAACGCAGAAGTCAGTAAAAGTAGCTGCTAGGGAATAATTTATTAAGCCGAGTTCAGGTTAAATAGTACTAAATAGATTATACATAAAGAACAGAAAGTGATGGGTTGGGAAATACAGGGAAAGAGGCCACGCAAAGAAACCAGAAGAAACAGATAGTGAATTATCAAATTAAGATAAGCCCCCACTATATCAAAAATTGCAGTCCCGCTATCATAGGTTTCCCTTTAGACCGGTAACTTTGCGTCTCTAACTTTCATTAGATTTGCCCTTATCAAGCTTTGTAGCTTAACGCCGTTATTATAGGATGAATACAGTAAATGTAAACAGAAAAGGCTACTTTTGTTTACCTTTATGAGGTAAAAAGAGTAATGAGTAATATTGGATAATCTCCAATGTTTGATTTTTCAATTACTAACGGTATAGATATGACGTTAAAGCGGTTTTTTCTGTTTATTGTATTTACTTTCAAAGTACAGTTACTTTCATTTTTTTTAGTCAGTATTGCGCTTGCCCAACCTGCTTCTGAGCAAGCTGTATTAAGCAATCAAGTACAGCAATTATCACAAGTAAATGACGAAACTATCGATTTTGATACGGTGAGTTCTCTGTCAGAAAAAATTATTAGCAATCACCACGATTACTCAAATGATATTCTCGCTAAAGTTTATTTACTCTCTGCAAGAGTGGCTAGCAATCAAGGAAATATAAATAAAGTTTTTGAGTTTGCTCAGCAGGGCTTAGATGCTAATAGTCTAGACAAAAAAATTAAAATGGCGCTGCTCTTCAAGTTAGCAGATGTCTATGTTGCCACAAAAGAATATAAACAGCTGTTAGAAGTGGCTCAAGAAGCTGTTAGAAATAGTGAATATAGCCCAAGTGTTAAGTATCAATTACTCTCGTTAAGTTACCGAAGTGTCGCGTTTTCAATGTTAGGAAAACATCAAGAGGCTTTAGTTGACTTACAACAAGTTGAATTGAGAATTGGTAAAAGTGATCTTGCAGAGCATATAGAATTACTCACTATTTTAGCATTGGCTTATCACCATCTAGGTGATTATCAAACATCACTCACTATGCAGTTGAAAATCTTAAAGTTAAGATTTGAAATGGATCAAAAAAAGAACATTGCTCAAACCTATTTATATCTAGGGTATGCTTATTTTTATTTACAGCGTTATGATGATGCATACAATGTTTTTTGGGAATCTAAGAAGTCAGCTCTAAATAATGGCGCAACAATTCATGTCGCACATGCAGATAAGTGGTTAGGCATTGTTTTAATCTCACAGAAGCAATTTAGAGCGGCATTTGAACCTTTAGAGCAAGCAATTGCAGTTTATTATCAACATAATATGCTTTCAGAGCGGATAGAAGCGTCTGTTGCTTTGGTAAAAGCTAAATTAGGCGTTAATCAAACGACCGAGGGATATGCCTTATTACTTGAAGTAGTGCAGCTACTGAATGGCAAGGATATCTCGTTAGAGTACACCGGATTTTACCGAATGGTTGCTGAAATGCACTTTTCACAAAGGGATTATCAACTTGCCTATCACTGGCGGGAAAAACACAGTCAAATACTGCTCTATAAGCTGAATAATAAAAAGAAATCTTTCAGTATAGTACAGGGCTTATCTCATTTATCTGTGGGTAAGACACCTTCGATTGAACCTGTTGAAGAGTCAAAAAGGTTGGCTGTTAAATTAGCCGAAAACAGCGAGTTATCGAGTAGCTTTACCGGGAAGTATCAAAAACAGCGCGCAATTATTATCATTTTATCGGCCGTAGCCTGCATATTGGTACTCATCTTAGTTGGTATGTTCTGGAAATTAAGAATAAAAAAAGTAAACTTAGCGTACGAAGAAATAGAAAAGCCGAGTTATGCTATGGCGACACCTTTGCAAACAAAGTTTAACTATCAACTGGTTTTTAAAAAGGCAAGAAAGTTTAAATATCCGCTGAGTGTTGGTTATCTTGTGGTTGAAAATTGGCAAGAGCTTATTTTTCATTTTAATAGAAAAAATATTGATGAAGTCACTAAAGATTTAGCTAGTGTGATCAACGAACACATTAAAGATTTTGACTATGTGGGTTTGTTAAATGAAGGCGAGTATTTACTGCTTTTTGAACACCAAAGTAGCGAAGAAGCAAATGATAAGCTCGATAAATTAATCCAAGCGATAAATACCAGATCTTTTGCAACCTTAGGTGACTTTTCTATCGCAATGAAATATTCAGTAAATATGGCAGATTTTAAAGATATTGATCCGTATCTATTTTTGGCACGCATTGCTGAATCTGTTAATATTGCGCAAGTTAACCCTTCTAAGGCGCCTTGATGTTTTTTGTTTCAGTGATAACTCTTGTTTTTGTATTAACTAGTATTTACTTCTTTTTTCGTGCAGAAAAATTGCAAAGAAAGCTAATAACTCAGCAACGTGACAGTTCATCTACCCGTAAGGAAAATAAGATGTTAGTCGAGACGATGACACTTGTTGCTACGCGAGAGCAAGAATTTGCTAAAGAAAGGTTAAAACGTTTAAAAATTTACGCCAAATCGAATGAACTCGAACAACTATTAATACATGCCGAACTAATTAGTCCATTAATTAATAATTACAGTATTATCTTTCAGGAGTGCTTGAAAGGAAAAGGGCGATTAAAGGCTATTAGTCAGAAGTGCTTTGAAAACCAAGACTCTTCAGCTTATAAAAAATTCGTTGCCATGCTAGTTACGAGTAATAAAGAGTTAAAGCGTTATTGGTCAAGTGATAATTTGAATGGCTTTCTTTTTTTAGTTGATGCTTTATTAACCTATGAAGATCAGCACGATCAAGTGTCCACTACTGGTTCCAAAAACACGTGTCTTTCCTAAAATTTTTTTAATAATTTAGTATTCCTGTACAAAAGCTTATTATTTTATTAGGGTAACAAGTTGCCCTGATATAATCTCCTAGGATAGGTGATTAAATATGAATCGTTCAAACGCCAAGTACTTTACATTACTTATCATTGTAATTGTAATTGCTGCTCTCTCTGCACTTTTTGCGCAAATATATAGCGATCAACTTCCGATCAACTTTATTGCAATCGTTAGCTATATTATTGCTGTTGCCATCACTTCTTTTTTAGCCTTATTTTGCATGGATAAAATATTTTCCAAAGCCTCTTTTAATGATAATAGTGAAGCTATTAGTGTTGAGGAGCTATTTTCTTATACGCATGATCCTACAACAAACTTACCAACAGCGCAGCAAGCTCAAAGAGCATTTGAAGCAGCTATCAAGGCTGACATCGGACAACGTTATGCTGCGGTTGTTTTCAAGCCTATTAATTTTCAGCAAGTGAACAGTTTACTGGGGTACCATAATTCTGACTTGTTACTATTGCAGCTTGCATACTGTTTACAGCAACGAATAGCCGAGAATAATAGCTTACTAAATTTTGGGCTTAACCCTCAACCAGTGCGAGTTGCTCGTTTACAAAGCTTACAGTTTCTGGTCATTTATAATCTAACGGACAGTCGTTTTGATAATAAAAGTATTCTCAATGAATTGTGTCATCAACTAGCTGATGCAGTACCTGATGCCATGAGTTTTAAGAGTTTTTCTTTAAATTTTGAACTTGCTTTTGGTATTGCCATTTCAGGAGAGAATGGTGATGATTTTAATGAACTTACCGCTCATGCAGGGGATGCTTTACTTAAGGGCATAGAGAAACAACGACAAATTAATTACTTTGATAACAGCAGCATTTCATTTAACCAAGTCCAGCTGGCACGAATGGAAGCACTTCGTGGAGATATTAAAGAAGAAAAATTATTTTGCTATTTAAAGCCGCAAGTAAATGTCAATAACCAGCAAATAGTGGGGTTCCAATTAAAAGTTCATTGGTATGAAAATAACGTCATCAAACCGTTAGAATTACATGAATTTGCAGATCTTGCTGAACATAGCGGTGAATTGTACTTTTTAACAAAATATATGATCAATAAAGCATTTTCAACGCTATATACCTTGCATAGAATAGGTGTACATCAAAGTATCTCTGTGACTTTGTCTAATGAAAGCCTATTTGAAGTGGATTTGGTTGATTATATTGAGCAACAGTTATCAGAGTATGATATTGCTGGTAAATATTTAATGATTGAGCTGAGTGAAAAGGTAATGCTTAGTGCGAGTCACAAGGTGAAAGTCATCATAGACCAATTGAAATCATTGGATATTAAAATATCTATTTCAAATTTTTCAGGCAGTTATGAATCGTTACGTTATGTTAGAAAAATGGCAATTCATCAACTTAAAATTAATTGTCAACAATTAACAAATGATAGTAGTAACCGGGTAGATAAGGCTATCACTAACTCACTTGTTACGTTAACTCGCAGCATGAAAATTCCACTTATAGGGACTGATATTGATAGACATGATGCTTCGGAGGCTTATATCGCCATGGGTGGAGAGTTAATTCAAGGTGATATTATTCACCCAGGCGTAGTACCAGATGAGATAGAAATTTGGTTAGAGAAGTGGTATCTGCAACACCCTGAATCTATTCCGCCTGAAGTTAGACCATCAATCTACTAAGTATGGTATCCAAGGCTAACATTTCATATCAGTCTTGGTTTATTCGAGGTCTAACGCTTCAGGTGATAATATAATTCCGGTATTATCAGCATAGATATGGTCATCAGGTAATAAAGTTACCCCTGCAAAATTAATCGCAATATCTGTTTCTCCAATACTTTGGTCACTTGCACCAACAGGAATTGCTCCCAGTGCTTGTATACCAATTTCTAAGCTATCTAAAGCATCCACATCACGCACACTGCCATAACAAACAATCCCTTCCCAGCCATTGTTAGCTGCGCATTGCGCAATACTTAAATCAATCAACGCTCGCCTAGTAGAGCCGCCACCATCAATGACTAATACTTTACCTGTACCATTTAGAGCAACGAGTTCATTGATCAAGCCTAAATGTTCAAAACACTTTAACGTAACAACTTTTCCAGCAAATGAGCTACGACCACCATAATTACAAAAGATAGGATCAACAACATCAATCAAATCGGCGTAAAAGTCACATAATTCAGAGGTATTATATTGCATGTCAGTTCTCATTCGTCTGAAGATTAGGGGCTATGCCAGTATATATTGTTATGTTAATAATAAAACCTATTATATATTTAATGAGTAGGACTTGAATTTAAAGGTAAAAGCCTCTTTAATAGCACTCGTGTTTACTGATTTAACCTAAAGTACTTTAGCAAAATAGACGTTCCAGACAGGTATATTAAATAGCCATGACCAAATTTTCTACATGATTGAATATATAACACCACGAACTTTTTTATTTTCGACGCAAACTGTAGTTTTTTCAGTACTAATATTTGTCTTCTATATTTTTTATCGCACTTTTTCGCGTAAATATGTTAAATATTGGCTAATGAGTCTAGGTGCACTAAATTTTAGTTACCTAATCAAATCTTTTGTACCGTATTCTAGTCGCAATGTTTCAAGTGATTCCTGGCAAGTTTTTGCGGAATTACTCCTACAAATTTGCCAATATTCTTTCTTGATTTTCCTTGTTTTTGGCGTTTATATCGCAAAAAAAAATAAAGAGTTGTCTAAAGAAGCATTACTGATTGGCATTGGTGCCATTGTAATACTCAGTATTATCTCGACGATGTTCTTTGCTTTTGATCCAAGCCAAGCATTTAATCATTTTTATTTAACAATTAGCCTGCCTAGTTTTATCTTTGGTTGTACTTTTCTTTCTCTAGCTTGTTATCTTTTATTTGATAAAAAGAATTACTTCTCAAGCCAAGTTTTAATGTGTTTTTCCGCCATTTTTGGCCTACGGTTTCTACTACATTCTTTCATTTCTATCGTTGCAGTAACTGAACCTTGGTTCCATCAATTAGAGTTATTCCTTTTATATTTCGATGTTGCCGCACATAGTATTCTTGGTTTTACCTTACTTATTTGGATGCAAGGAGCGGAAAGATTTGCCACCTTGAGTGCTATAAGTAGGGCGCAATATCTTGGTAAGCATGACTCATTGACCGGGGCGCTTAATCGTGAACAAGTGATGGCTAAGTTGTCAGATAAAATGCAAGAACTGATACAAATTAATAAACGAAATAAGGTGCAGGTAAAACTGGCTATTTTTCTGATAGATATAAAACAGTTTAAATTTATTAATGATACCTATGGTTTAAAAGTAGGAGATTACATACTAGGGGAAATAGCCAATCGTCTAAATCAAAGTGTATTCATTCCCCAAGCGGTCGGTCGTTTAAGCGGAGACTCCTTCATGTTTGTTATTGAATTTGAACAGCCATCACATGTCGATAGAGCGGTGAGTCATATTCATGAACTTATTGAACGTTGTTTTCGTTATGAGCAGCAAGAGATCACCATTCAAGGTAGTGTCGGCTATTGTTTTTATCCCGATGACGCGGATAAATCAGAAGATTTACTACAAAAAGCCAACCTTGCCTTACACCATGCTGAAACTAATAATATCCCGACTGTTGCCTTTGAAGAGGGCATGCAGGCACAGGGACGACATTTAGTCTTGATGGAAAAACAGTTAAGATCGGCAATTGCCAATGATGAATTTATCCTCTATTACCAACCGCAATTAAATTTATTTACCAATAAACTTGAGGGCGTAGAAGCTTTAGTTCGTTGGGAACACCCTGAAAAGGGCTTGCTTTCTCCAGGTGATTTCTTAACGGAACTGGAATCGTTAGGTATGCACAATGAGTTTGATAATTATATTTTAACCAAAGCTTGTCAAGCGAGTGAACGTTGGTTCAAGTTATATCGAAGGCGCGTCGCCATTGCAGTGAATATAACGGCCGTTGAATTTCAAAATGAACAGCTGGTTACTAATATTCAAATGTTATTACATAAATATGGTATCCCTTCCAAATATATTGAATTAGAGATTACTGAAAATGTAGTGATGACTGATATCACCAGGGCAATGGATAGCATAGTTAAGTTGCAAAGCATGGGGATTAAAGTTTCTATTGATGATTTTGGTACAGGTTACTCCTCGTTAGCTTATTTACGTGACTTACCGATAGATAAAATAAAAATAGATCGAAGTTTCATTAATGAAGTCGCGATTAATGATTCAGACCTTACTATTGTTAAGTCTATGGTCGACCTTTCACATGGCTTAGGCAAAAGGGTTTTAGCTGAAGGTGTCGAAACGGTTGAACAACTTAATTTACTGCGTCATTTAGGTTGTGATGCTGTACAAGGTTACTTTATTAGCAAACCGCTGCCTGAAAGTAAGTTAGTACGATACCTTGAGAAAAAGTAATTCAATATAATTTAATATCGGAAGCTTGCGCTAAATACTTGTAAGTCACTAATCCCCATAGAGATGTAGTTTTTTATTTCTTGATATAGCGCTAAATAAAGAGATGAATGATTAAATAATTTATCGATTGAAGAATTTAAAGCTAAAAAAAATCCGATACTTACCGATACAGTTCTATAATAGATGCAGAAAACACTATAACTGTTCATTTTTACTATTTGAACTTTGTATCTCTTTGTCACCATCCCACTAAACCCCATTGAAAAGACAAAGAGAAATTGGCTCATAATAGGTTAAATTTCTGTTAATTCGCGTTTATACAATACATGTTAAATTTTTAAGGTTAAACCCTATGCTCATTAAGAACAAATTAATCGCCAATACTGCAATCTTAGTTCTGGCCATGACCCTCATGTTAGTACTGCTGAACTATGAAAGTTCGGCTCTCCAACATGATATTAATATTGCAAAAAGTATAGGTAATATTAAAGCGTCAATACTTGAATTAAGACACGAAGAGAAAGATTTTTCAGCTCATAAAAAATTAAAAAATTCCGAGCAATTCAATGAACAGATGAATAACGTTCAGCGCCAAATTAAAACATTAGCAGCTGACTTCGCTGAAGTTGGTCTTTCTATGCCTGAATTGACGAGTATGGGAAATATTCTTGTTCAATATCAAGAGCAGTTTACTCATCTTGTCACGTTACAAAATAAAATTGGGCTAGATGCTAAGACAGGTTTGTATGGTGAACTTCGGGGGGCGGTTCATAGCGTTGAGGCGCTTATTGGTAAAGACAACTATCGTTTACGCAGTGAAATGTTGCAACTTAGACGAAACGAAAAAGATTTTATGCTGCGTCTTGATGAAAAATATGTAGATAAACTCAATAAAAATGTTAACAAGTTACTGACCTCAGTCCGTGCAAGTGACTTTTCTGCTGCTAAAAAGCAGGAAGTGAGCAAGCTTATTAAAGCCTATCAAAATGCTTTCTCAAATCTAGTTATATCCCAAAAAGAGCTTGGTTATAACGAGAAAATGGGCAGCAGGAATAAAATGCGCAATGTCGTTTATCAAGTAGATAACGAATTGAAAAAATTACTGTTACATAGTGAAGCAGCGGTGAAAGAAGATGTGAAATTTATTAATACATTGGCTTACAGTCTTTTTACTGTTGTTCTCGTTGTAGCTCTAGTGAGTGCCTGGTTAATCGGCAAGAGTATCTTGAATCGCATTAGTAGATTACAAAGTAGTATGAATAGTATTGCCCAGAGTAACGATTTAACCATTGAAGTCGATGTGAGTGGAGGTGATGAATTATCTGAAATGGCGACAGTATTTAACCATATGTTAACTAACTTCAGGTCACTTATTGTAGAGGTTAATCATTCTGTAACGACACTCAATACTGCCACAGGTAACTTAGCTGAAAATATTTATAATGCTAACGAGGGTGTAGAAACCCAAATGCAACAAACAGATCTTGTGGCAACAGCAGTAACCGAGATGGTGGCAACGGTAGATGAAATAGCGACAAATACGCGAGAAGCAGCCCATAAAGCTGAAATAACAAATAGCAATGCAGGTAAAGGTAAAGCAGGAGTGGAACAGACCATCAACCAAATTGGTCAGTTATCAGATAAGCTATTGGATTCAGAAAATGTTGTTAAAGAACTGGAAAAAGAAAGTGTTACGATTGCCTCTGTATTGGGCGTTATCCGTGGCATTGCTGAACAAACGAATCTACTGGCGTTAAATGCGGCGATTGAAGCGGCAAGAGCCGGAGAGCAAGGTCGAGGCTTTGCTGTTGTTGCTGATGAAGTGAGAACGCTTGCTAGTAGAACTCAAGATTCAACGCAAGAGATAGAAACAATTATAGGTTTATTACAAAAACGAACTCAAGAAATAGTCACCCTGATGGCGCAATGTCGCAGTCAAGGTGAAGAGAGTGCTGAGCAAGCAAGTTCTGCGGGAGCAATGCTTGATGAAATAACCCAAGATGTTGCTTTGATTATGGATATGAATAGCGCCATTGCCACGGCAATTCAAGAGCAAAGTACCGTCGCTTCAGAAGTGAACCAGCATGTAGTGATGATAAGAGATGTAACAGAGCAATCAGGTGATTCAGCTAAACAAAATGAGCAAATGAGTGAAGAGCTTTCTCAACAGGCGCAAGTGCTTACCACAGAGGTTAGTCGTTTTACCGTATAAGGTAACTGTTTAGAATTATCTTTTTAATCATCGGAAATAAAAATGCCCTGACTCTTTGAGCGTCAGGGCATTTTTATTAGTAGGGCAACGTAAAGCTACTCTTGATTCACATAGACTGTTTTATAACTGTTTGAAGTCAATCATAGCTTCGCGGGAATGACCGCTATCTTTAAGAGCATTTAAATAAGCTTGCCAGCGAGCTTCATATTCAAGTGCTAATGTTTGCAGATAGTCTTCACTGAATATTGCACTATGTGCATCATCAAATATTAAACGGTAACCATGCTTAGCAACGCTTTCAATACTGATTAAAAGTACATTTTTTTTATGGCTAGTTACTTGAATTTGACCTGCTTTGTTTTTTTTAGCTGAGTTTGCATCAGAGCTAATTCTCAAATACTCAAAGCTTAGTTGAGCACTGGCGATATTTTCATTCGCAGAGAACTCAATCGTTAGATTGTGTAGAGTATTATCTATAGTAAAACGAGTAATTTTCATTGTAGTAAACCATCTGATCTTTATTTATCTACTGGGTACCTAATGGACAAATAAATCAGTCCACTAGGTAACGCGCATAAGCAGTTTGTTACTAAAGAATAAAACGACTTAAATCTTCATCTTTAACTACATCACTTAGTATCTTAGTTACATAAGCTTTATCTATGCTGATCGTCTCACCACTACGTTGATCTGCATTGAATGATAAGTCTTCAACCAACCGCTCCATCATAGTATGCAAACGACGAGCACCAATGTTTTCAGTTGTCTCATTCACTTGCCACGCTGAATCAGCAATAGCCTTAATACCATCATCGGTAAAGGTCACGGATACACCCTCTGTAGCAAGTAACGCAATATATTGCTCAGTAAGTGATGCAAAAGGTTCTGTCAAAATACGTACAAAATCATCGGCGGTTAATGCCTGTAATTCTACACGAATAGGCAAGCGACCTTGCAACTCTGGGATTAGGTCAGATGGTTTAGTCATCTGAAAGGCACCAGAAGCAATAAATAAGATATGATCTGTCTTGATCATGCCATGCTTAGTACTTACGGTTGAACCTTCTACTAATGGTAGTAAATCGCGTTGTACACCTTCACGAGAGACATCCCCACCGCCTGAGTTATCAGCGCGTTTACAAATTTTGTCAATTTCATCGATAAAAACAATGCCATTTTGCTCTACTGCATCAATAGCTTTTTGTTTAATATCATCTTGATTAACTATTTTAGCCGCTTCTTCTTCTTGCAACGCTTTCAGGGCATCTTTAATTTTAAGTTTACGCTTGTTCGTTTTATCACTAGACATGTTTTGGAACATGTTTTGTAATTGAGAAGTCATGTCTTCCATACCTGGAGGAGCCATGATCTCAACACCCACTTGTGGTGCTGCTAAATCCAGTTCAACTTCTTTATCATCTAATTTTCCTTCGCGTAATTTCTTACGAAAAATTTGACGAGTATTACTATCATCACTTTTTTCATCATTACCAAAACCATCACGTGCAGGAGGAAGAAGTACATCTAAAATACGCTCTTCAGCCGCTTCTTCAGCAAGATGTTTAACACGGTCCATCTCACTTTCTTTCACTAGCTTTATTGCCATGTCGGCAAGGTCACGAATAATGGTTTCTACTTCTTTACCCACATAGCCGACTTCGGTGAACTTAGTCGCTTCTACTTTGATAAATGGTGCATTGGCAAGTCTTGCCAAACGACGGGCTATTTCAGTTTTACCTACGCCCGTTGGGCCAATCATTAAGATGTTTTTAGGGGTAACTTCGTTACGTAAACCTTTATCAAGCTGCATTCTACGCCAGCGATTTCTTAGTGCTATTGCTACAGCGCGTTTAGCATCACTTTGACCAACAATGTGGCTATCTAATTCGTGAACAATTTCACGTGGGGTCATATTTGACATTATTTATTCCTCGTTGTTGCCGAATACCAAGTAAACTAACTAAGCGATCTTTTTATATGGTCTAAATGTCCAATAACATCGTTACTTTCAATCACAATAGCTTACTATTGCTTAATCAAGTACTTTGTTTTTGAAAATGTATCCTCACTAAAAATTGCTCGATTAATTAATTTAATTGCTATAGGAGTATTTCACTCATACTCAGGCAGCATAGTTTCTGCTCAGGGCTATAATTCGTCTATAGTCTGTTCTTGGTTGGTAAATACACAGATGTTACCAGCAATAGTAAGGGATTTTTCTACTATTTCTTTGGCACTTAAATCGGTATTTTCTAAGAGAGCTGTTGCAGCTGATTGGGCAAAATTACCGCCACTGCCTATAGCAATAAGATCATGTTCAGGCTGAACAACATCACCGTTACCGGTAATGATTAATGATGCTGTTTCATCGGCGACAGCAAGTAGGGCTTCCAGTTTTCTTAATGCTCGATCACTTCGCCAGTCTTTAGCAAGCTCGACCGCGGCTTTAGTTAAATGACCTTGATGTTGTTCAAGTTTACTCTCAAAACGCTCAAACAATGTAAAAGCATCGGCAGTGCCTCCGGCAAAACCAGCAAGGACTTTGCCATTATATAAGCGGCGCACTTTACGGGCATTTCCCTTCATTACGGTATTGCCAAGTGATACTTGTCCATCACCACCAATAGCCACTTTGCCATTACGTCTAACTGAAACGATAGTAGTCACATTAACCTCATTTTAACTCAATTCTTTGATGCTAATGTAATTGGGGTCTTTATGACTTTTTCAAGGAGAAATAGAAAATATTACTTATTGCCATAACCATATTTGGCAATAATTAATGTTGTTACGCTTGAGTTTGTGCTTATCTTTTTCAGCAATTCGTTTACGTGGGTAGGGACCTAAAAATACCTTATACCAGGTACCACTTTTTCCGCTAACACCTTTAACTTGTGCCTCCAGCCCAGAAAATGCTATTCGTGCTTTTAAGGTTTCAGCCTGTTTTTGTGTTCTAAATGAACCACATTGCATTTTATAAGGGCCTTTTTCTTCAACCTTATATTCACCGACTTCAATCTCTTTAGTTTCCAGATCTTTAACATAAGTCCACTTCTCCTTAGGAGGCTTAGGTAATTCATCTGTTTTGCTTGATGTTTTTTTATCTTTTACGGTTTTTACTGGCTCAATTAGCGGTGTTTTTGTACTGGGATCTGTTTTTAACGACCACAAGCCGTAAGAAAATATACCAATGAGTACTATCAGTAAAAGGCTAATTAATTTTGCTTTGAGTGGAATAGCATTAGAATTTTTTGATGTTTTTTTACCATTACGGGCATTCTTTTTCTTTTTTGCGGGGGCGCGGGAAACGTAATCTTGATTAGCCATGAAATGCGGAGAGTCGTTAAGAGGGAAATTTTAGCTAGTGTAACCGAGCTAACATAAAAAAACACGGTTACCTTAGGCTTTTTTGTTACCAATTAAGATCGATAGGATCAATGTCTAAGCTCCAACGAACCTTACCCAACCATTCATTGTTAGGTATTTGTGTCAGTAACTGCAAGATTCCGCGATGTAAATCTTTTCGTGATTTGGCTTGAATTATTAAGTGATATCTAAATTTACCGGCTTTTTTCTCCATTGCAGCGGGCACTGGACCAGCGAACTCACAACCCTCTAATAATTGCTCTGTTAAAGATCGGAGAAATTTTTCTGGGTAAGAAGGATAATTTGCATCTGCTCGTAATAACGCCTGAAAGGTGAAGGGAGGTAATCGTGCTTGTTTTCGCTCAGTAAGTGCTTGGTGGGCAAAGTGATGATAGCCATTGTGTACTAGATCCTGCAGCAAAGGATGGTCAACAAAGTTACTCTGCACTAAGACTTTACCAGGTTTACTCGCTCGTCCAGCACGACCTGCAACCTGGATTAGCAACTGAGCCATTTGCTCACTTGCTCGAAAATCAAAACTAAATAAAGCGCCATCGACATCAAGCACAGCAACTAATGTAACATCAGGAAAGTGATGTCCTTTGGCTAGCATTTGTGTACCAACCAGTAATTGATGCTTCTTATCACTGACTTCTTGCAGCAATTTTGTCAATTCACCTTTTTTACGTGTGCTATCTCTATCTATACGCACAATAGAGCTGTCTGGAAATAACTCTTCTAATCGCGACTCTAATTGCTCAGTACCTTGGCCTAGTGGTGCGATACGCACACTGCCACAACTAGGACATTGTGGAGGTATACGCTTTTGACTACCACAATGATGACAAATCAATAACTGCTGTTTTTGATGTAAGGTGTAAGGTTTATCACAACGCTGGCACTCGGCAAGCCAATGGCACTCTTGACAGTTTATGGCTGGCGCGTAACCACGTCGGTTTAAAAACAATAAGACTTGTTCACCACGAACTAAGGTTTGCTTCATTTCGTGTTTAAGCGTGCCAGACAAACCAAATTCTACTTGCTGTTGGTTCATATCGATTAGGGCTATTTTGGCTTTATTACTTTTACCTGCTCGGTTGAGAAGTTGGTGATAGCTATATTTTCCTGATAACGCGTTTTGTAAAGACTCAAAACTCGGCGTGGCGGTGCCTAAAACTATTGGAATATTTAATTGTCTTGCACGCAAAATAGCCATATCTCGACAATGGTAGCGAAAACTATCTTGTTGTTTTAAAGAGGAGTCATGCTCTTCATCGATAATGATCAATCCGAGGCGATGTAAGGGTGTAAAAACGGCTGAACGAGTACCAATAACAATGGCGGCACTTCCTTGTTGAGCACTTAGCCAAGTGGCTAATCGTTCTTTATCATTCAGCGCAGAATGGTGCAACGCAATAGGCACATTAAAGCGTTGTTCAAAGCGATTTAATGTTTGGGGTGTTAAACCAATTTCCGGCACTATCACTAATACTTGTTGATTATTGGCAAGCACCTCTTCCATTGCTTGCAAGTAGACTTCTGTTTTACCACTACCCGTTACACCATCAATTAGATGACATGAAAACTGTGCTAAAGAATGGTTGATAGCACTAACAATAATGGCTTGTTCACTTGAAAGTACTAACCTGTCGGCTTGATTAAGGGTGTCCTCTTGCCAAGCATATTGCTCAGCTACCTGTTCTTTTTCAATGATTAACGCTTTAGCCTGTAAAGCGTTTAACTGTGCTTTGCTATACCCTAATGTGCGCAGCTCGACCCAACTAATGCCATGGTGGCTGTTAATTATTTGATAAAGAGCGAATTGCTTAGCAGCTTTTTTCTCTAATTTGGATAATATGCCACTGGTTTCTTCATTCGAACATTGTGCTTGCCACACCATTGGAGGGCTTAAAGTAATATTCTCTATTTTTCGAAGCAATACAGGCAAGGCTTGCTGGAAAACGTCACCAACCGGGTGATGATAATAATGAGCGCATAATTGTAAAAAGCTAACCAGTGACTGGCTTAAATTGAAGTTATCATTAAGTCGGGTAGTAATATCTTTAACTTTACTTACCTCAAAATCACATTGCGCTTGTGCTTCAATAACAATACCTATCACTTTTCTCGGGCCAAAAGAAACAGCAACGCGTTCACCGACTTTAATAGCAGGAGTACTTAGCGCTTCAGGCACCCGATAAGTAAATAACTGTCGCATAGGAACAGGAATGGCAACTTGAATATATTGTTCAGACACTTTTCATTAGCTGGTTTTGGTTGGTAAGGGTTAGGGCTATTTTGCCCCGTGTAATGAATACTGCCAAGTAACAATATCGCTTATTTTCTAAATATCCTTAACAAGCCTTTTTTTAGCCAGTTTTGGCTTGTTTATGTTGCAGTTATTTAG
>OJBB01000142.1_pt1 | contig 27035 bp, 25 predicted proteins | sample 1590401 | NCBI WGS metagenome assembly OJBB01 (sample SAMN05416789, study PRJEB24817) | seawater metagenome | isolation source: Sea water | place: Canada:Atlantic | collected 2013-07 | reverse complement strand
ACGAGATTCGCCTTAGTCTCGTGGGCTCGGAGATGTGTATAAGAGACAGGTGCATCCGCAGCACTGGCCTGAGGACCTGGACTATACCGGCAAACGTGTGGTGGTGATTGGCAGTGGTGCCACGGCCATCACCCTGGTACCAACGATGGCGGAGGAAACTGCGCACATTACCATGTTGCAGCGTTCGCCCACCTACCTGATGCCGCTGCCATCCCGGGATGCGGTGGCGCTGGGCCTTCAGAAGGTTCTGCCCGCCAATGTCGCCTATCGGCTGACCCGTGCCCGTAACGTCAGCATTGCACGGCTGCTGTTCAATCGTTCCCGCAAGAACCCCAAGGCCATGCGGCGGTTGTTCCTGGCCATGGTACGCCGGCAACTGGATGGCAAGGTCGATATGCGCCATTTCTCACCCAGCTACAACCCCTGGGATCAGCGCCTGTGTGTGGTGAAGGACGGTGATCTGTTTGAGTCTATCAAGGCGGGCAAGGCGTCGGTGGAGACGGACCATATCGAACGCTTTACCAAGAACGGTATTCTGCTGAAATCCGGCAAGGAACTGGAGGCCGACATCATCATTCCGGCGACTGGGCTGGATATCCAGATGCTGGGTGGCATGGACCTGGTGGTGGATGGTCATCCGGTCACGCTGCGGGACAAGGTGATCTACAAGAACGTAATGGTGGAGGGCGTACCCAACGCCGGCATGATTTTCGGGTACACCAACATCTCCTGGACCCTGAAAGCCGATATCGCGGCTGAATACCTGTGCCGCCTGTTCAATCATATGGACAGCAAGGGGCAGAGCGTCTGTATACCCCGTGACACCGGCGACAGTCGCGCCGGAGACACCATGATGGGCGGCCTGGATTCCGGTTATATCCGCCGGGCCGACGACAAGTTGCCAAGGCAGGGAACCCATGGCCCCTGGAAGGTCAGCCAGAACTATCTGGAGGATGTGAAAACCCTAAGGTTTGAGCCTATCGAGGATGGTTACCTGGAGTTCGATGGTCGCCGGCCGGTTCAGGAAACCAGGCCGAAACGTGGGTTCATGAGGCCATTGCGTTCAGCGCTGTTTGGCTCTTGAGGGTGTGACACAGCTCGATCATTGATGAATGCAACTACAAATCTGCAGCAAAATATGGCAGTCTCATTGTCCGTTTTGAACAGGCAATGATGTATGTCCGGCCGTAAGAATAAGAAGAATATGCCGTTGTGGCATCCGGTTTTGTGGCCGTCGTGGCTTCTGGTCTTCACGCTTTATCTGCTTGCACTGCTGCCAATGTCGACCAAACAGCGTTTTGGCCGGCGGCTGGGCTGTTTTCTGGAAGGCAAGCTGAGATCCAGGGCCAAGGTGGCCAATACCAATATTGCGACCTGTTTCCCGGATCTTGATGACGCCGCCCGCGAGCAACTGGTGCAGGATAACTTTGTGGCCTGCACCCGTGGTTTCCTGGAAAGTATCCACGCCTGGTGGCGGGATATGTCGGGTTTTTGCGAGAGCGCCGAGGTTCAGGGGCTGGAGCACCTGCGAGAAGCCCAGGCCAGGGATAAAGGTGTGCTGTTAATTGGCGGACACTACAGTATTTTCGACTTTGCGCTTCCTTTGATTGCCTGTCACTTGAAGAAACCGGGGTATATGTACCGCCCCAACAATAATCCGGTGATTGACCGGATGATTGAAAACGGGCGCCGGCGTCACTTCGGTATCCGCCCTTTCACTAAGCGTGAGTTGCGGCCGCTGGTGTCGTTCCTCAAAAAAGGCGGGGAAGTCTGGTTTGCCTGCGATCAGGATTTCGGCAAGAAAACCGAGCTGTTTGTGCCGTTTTTTGGCACCGAGGCCGGATGTATTACCTCGCCCAGCTACATTGCTCGAGTGTCCGGTGCCTCGGTCATCTGTGTGAGCCATCTGCGGATGCCTGATGGTCGTTACCGGGTGATATTCTCGCCAATCCAGGAGGGATTTGGTGTCTGCAAACAGAGTGATACGGAAACCTGGAGTCGCTACATCGAAGACACCGTTCGTGAACAGCCAGACCAGTACCTATGGCTGCACAAGCGCTTCAAAACCCGGCCCGAGGGGTGTGCCAAGGTCTATTGATGCCTCGGGCTGTTTTCAGGATTACTCGCGGCCCAGGTAGCGCCGGACAATGTCCTTCCAGCCTGATGATTCCGTGACCTCAAGAATCTGCTCGGACACCGGCCCACGCAATGGACTTTCGGACGGCAGGGCCAACCCATAGAGTTGCTGCTGGAAAATACCGGGCAGCAGGGTCAACCTCTTGTCCCCCAGTTGCAGGTTGCGGTATTGCAGCAGGGCCCTGTCGTAGACCACGGCATCGGTTTCACCATTGGCGACTGAGAGCATGGCGCTGGTCAGGTCTGGATAGAGTTGGTGCCGAATGCGCTGATCTTGCAGATACTGCTCGCTGGCGGTGTTAGCGATGGTGGCTACGTTGGCGCGGTTGAGGTCGTCGGGGCCCTGAATCTGATATTGCAGGTTGCTGACGGTGAGCGATGAGGTAATCGCTGCGGTAAAACTCGCCACCATGATCAACCCGGCAAACATCCACACTAACGCAACCATTCGGCCCGCCAGCGACACCGGAGCCTTGTCACCATAACCAACAGTGGTCATTGTCACAGCCGCCCACCAGAAGCTCGCTCCTATTCCCTGTACCGCGGTGCCACCAAACTGCTCCGGATTGCGCCGACGCTCAAACAGCCACAGCACAAATCCCACAGCCAGAAGCAAGCAACCCAGGGCGATAACCACGCTCATAAATTGCCAACTGATCAGCGCGCGAAGGCTGGCGATCAGCCCCTGCTCCGGCGCCGGAGGTACGGCGATGGACAGGCCTGTCTGGTAGAAGGGGTGGGTGAAGTCGAATGCCGCTTCCCGTTCGGCGGTCATGGTGAGAGCGCCCACCGCCACGTCGACTTGTCCGCTTTCGACCTGCGTCAGTAGATCACTGAAGGAGAGAGGAACGAATGTGTATTCCCGGTCCAGGCCTTCGACAACCTGGCGCCACAGATCGATACTGATGCCTTCCCACTCGCCGCTGTCGGTTTCCATGACAAAGGGCGGGACGGTGGTGATGCCGACTTTGATCGGCTCCGGTTGCCCCGCCGCCTGACTGGTAAACAGCAGCAGGAGGGGCAGGGCAAGCCGTGAGATCCATCGTTTCATGGGTAAGTCCGTGTTGTCAGGAAGTTAGTCAAACGCTGAGCTGATCACATCACGGTAGTTCCGGATGCGCTGTACATAGTGTACTGGTTCGTAGCCACGGGCGTAGCCGTAGCGGGTACTCGGGTAGTAGCGCTTGTCGGCTTTAAGCGGCAGGACTTCTTTCATGTCGTCCCAGGAGTCGGGGTTTTTGCCCAGCTCGCGCGCAAGCTGGCGGGCATCCAACAGGTGACCACGGCCAATGTTGTAACTGGCCAGGGCAAGGAAGGTGCGGTCTGGCTCAGGAATGGTTTCGGGTAACCGGCGATGGCGATCTGCCAGGTAGCGGGCACCGCCATCAATGGCCGCCACGGGGTCCAGACGGTCCATTACGCCAAGGGATTCGGCGGTGTTCCGGGTCAGCATCATGATGCCGCGAACGCCGGTGGGTGATACGGCAGCCGGGTCCCAGTGGGACTCCTGATAGGACAGCGCCGCCAGCAAGTCAGCCGGCATGCCGGTTGTGGTTTCTGCTTCGGCGAAGCGATCAATAAAGTTGGGAAGTCGCTCATCTATCCGGCGGTTGAGGGCGCGCAGGTCGACGAAATCGAATTCGCCGATGTACGCGTAATAGCGGCTCTCGATATAGCCGATGGCTTCGTCACCGTCGGTGCTGTTCATCCATTCCCGGGTGGATCCCGCCAGATCGTCGGAACCGGCTGGTAGGTACCAGCCCAGGTTATTGCCCTGGGTGAGGTTCATGGCCACTTCCAGGTGGGGGAAGTGGCGGCGCATGACCTGAACGATGTTGGAGTCAGCGACGGTGCAGTCGATGTCCTGCTCAGCGACTTCAGAAAGCAGAACTTCGGTCGTTCTGCCGTCATCTTCGGTGAACGTGATACCTTTGTGTACGCCGGCGAGCTTGTTCAGCGTTTCCACGTAGCTGGAATCGGCGGTGACCGCAATGCTGACCTCAGGCATGCTTTCCGGTTTTCTGGGCATGGGTCGCATGTCGCGATGACACACCAGTTGCTCGGTGATTTCGGTGTGCGCGGGCCCGCGTGTGAACCGTTCTGTCCGTGATGGCAGGTGGGTCAGCCCGGCGGCAGCCAAGTGTGTGTTGCCAGCCTCCAGCGCCTGCAAGACCTCGGCGGTTGAATCGTGCATGGTCCAGTTGACGGTCCAGCCTTTGCTCTCGGCGAAACGTGAAACCAGGCTGAACTCTGGGCCAATGGGGTTCTGGTGGCGGTCGAGATAGTAGGTGGTGGCGCCGTTGCGAGTTGCCACCTCCAGTACGCCGGTCTCTTGCGGCGGCGCGAGTTGTTCGGCCGGTTTATGGGTGGATGCGGTTTCAGATTCGCCCTGGCTACAACCAGCCATGATGGCAATGAGCGGAAGCAGGGCTCCCTTCAGCGCATGAGTCATAAAGACCTCGTTTTTTGGATTTATAAAATTATAAGGGTTTCTACGTACTCTGTGTGGAAACGTATCACTTTGATTTTGAGCGGCCTGTGCAGGCCGGAGTTAACTGGCCTATGCTGGAGTGGTTCGAAATTCCAAGGAGATGCGTAATGAAAGTCTGGACCAGAATCCCGATCCTTGCAGCTTTGCTGATTCTGCCACTGGCCGCGATCGGTGCCGATGGGGCTGATGGAATGGTAACGACGCAAAGTAATCACAGCGTTGCGATGACGGCAGACAAGTTGGTCTCGACCCTTAAGAGCAAGGGTATGACGGTGATGAACCGCATTAACCACACTGAGGGGGCCAGCAAGGCGGGGCTGGAACTACGCCCAACCGAGGTAGTGATTTTTGGCAACCCGAAGGTGGGGACACCCCTGATGCAATGTGCCCAGAGTGTGGCCATTGATTTGCCGCAGAAAGCGCTGATCTGGGAAGACAGTGAGGGAACGGTCTGGTTAGGCTATAACGACCCGGAGTATCTGAAACAGCGTCATAGCATAGAAGGCTGTGATGAGGTGATCGAGAAAATAGACGGCGCGCTTGCGGGCTTTGCCAAAGCTGCTACCAACTGAGTCTCGCCTGGAGGTTACCTCCTTCGACGTTTATGGCTTGAGATGGCTGGCGTCGAAGCGTTCAAGGCTGTGCACCAAGCTGGCTTTGGATAGCTCGCCCATGTGGCTGTCCACAAGGTTCCCCTGGGCGTTATAGAACAGGGTTGTTGGCAGGCCCTGGCTTCCGGTGGCGCGGCCAAAGCCCCCTTGGCGGTCGCTGAGCACATGTTCCAGGTTGAGGTTTTGCTCGCTGAGAAACCGTTTGATGGTTTCGGGATGTTCGCCCTGGTTGGCAAACACGAAGCTGACTCCGGGATAGTCGCTTTGGGCTTTCTCAAGTACCGGCATTTCGCGAATACAGGGGGGGCACCAGGTAGCCCACAGGTTTACCACCGTGGGCTGGCCCTGGTTCAGGGATTCCAAACTAACCGGTTGCTCGTTCAGGTCGGTCAGGGCAACCTCAGGAAAGCCCTGGATCTGGTTGTTGATGAGAGCGATGACACCGGTTGTAGAACCCCAGGTCATCAAGCCTGCGGCGACGGCGAATCCCAGTGGCCGACGGATATTGGTGCCGCGCCAGAGCAGGTAGCCGGTGAACACCAGTGCTACAACGACGCCGGATACCAGGTCGAAGCCGCCATCACGAATGTCGATTATACCCAGCCAGTCGTCCTGATAGTGTTCAAAGTAACGAACGACAAAGCCAATGCGGGCGCCCAACAGGGCTGCCAGGAAAATATCCGCCAGGGCACCGGATATCGGGAGGTTTTCCTTGCGGCCGGCCAATGCACCTACAATCAGGGCAATAATAAAAGCCAGCATTAGCAACAGATGGCCTATGGAAAGACCGAACGGACCCATGCCTACGCTGAGCACAACGTCTCCCGTTGTCGAATGGAGTTTGGTGATATTAGGCGCTTAGTGACCTGTGATAGGGGTGAGAGTTCCATCGTTTGCCAAAAGCCTGAGAGCGTCTTACGGAGAAGCCGCTATGGCTATTTCAAGAGTCCTCTGCTACCGTGCCTGCATCCTGCCTCTAGGGATTTCCGCAATTCAAGGCTTCAAGCCCGTGCGAACCATCCATACGACCTGTCAGAGGACGTCACCCCGTTAACGGTGTGTGGCCGTAGTCGTCTTTTATTCCATGAATCTTCATGGCATCTGCCCGCATTCGCCGAGAACGGTGTTCGTGGAGGCAGACTAATCAAGAGTTGATCCACTATGAGTTTTTCTTCACTCGGTTTGTCCGAGCAACTGGTCCGTGCCACAGCCGACCAGGGTTACGAAACCCCATCCCCCATCCAGGCCAAGGCCATTCCCGCTGTTTTATCCGGCAGGGACGTGATGGCGGCTGCCCAGACGGGCACCGGTAAAACCGCAGGGTTCACCCTGCCATTGCTGCAGCGCCTGGCGGAAAACCCCCGCACTGGCAAAGGCCCGCGTGTATTGATCCTGGCGCCTACCCGCGAGCTGGCGGCCCAGGTGCACGACAGTGTGGCCCTTTACAGCCGATACATGCCCACCAAGTCCGCCGTGGTTTTCGGTGGTGTAAAAATCAATCCGCAGATGATGAAGCTGCGCAAGGGCCTGGACGTGCTGGTGGCCACACCCGGCCGTCTGATGGACCTGTATCAGCAGAATGCGGTTCGCTTCAACGAAGTGGAAATCCTGGTGCTGGACGAAGCCGACCGCATGCTGGACATGGGCTTTATCCGTGACATCCGCAAGATTCTTGCGCTGTTGCCCGCCAAGCGCCAGAACCTGTTGTTCTCCGCCACCTTCTCCAACGAGATTCGCACCCTGGCCGAAGGCCTGCTGGATAACCCGGTGCAGGTGGAAGTCGCAGCCCGCAATACGGCAGCGGAAAGCATCAAGCAGTCTGTCTATCCGGTCGATCAGAGCCAGAAAACCGCCTTGCTGAGCAAGCTCGTGCGGGACAACGGCTGGGAGCAGGTGCTGGTGTTCACCCGTACCAAACACGGTGCCAACCGCCTGACCCAGAAACTGGAGCGTGACGGCATTACCGCTGCTGCGATCCATGGCAACAAGTCACAGGGTGCTCGTACCCGAGCCCTGGCTGATTTCAAACAGGGTGAAGTGCGTGTACTGGTCGCAACCGACATCGCAGCCCGTGGCCTGGACATCAAACAGCTGCCCCAGGTGGTGAACTTCGAATTGCCGAACGTGCCGGAAGACTACGTTCACCGCATTGGCCGTACTGGTCGTGCCGGTGAAAGCGGCCATGCACTGTCGCTGGTCAGCGCCGATGAGGGCAAGATGCTTGCCGGGATTGAGAGGCTGATCAAGAAGCAGTTGCCGCGCAAATCTGTTGAGGGTTTCGAGCCCCAGAACAACCTGCCATTAAAGCCAAAGGCCAAAGCAGACCCCAGCCGGGCCCGTGGTCGCGGCGGTAACGGTGGTGGCAATGGCAAACCAGGCGGAAATGGCCGCAGCTTTGGCGGCAAGCCGGGTGGTCGCAGTGGCGGCCGTAGCCAGAATAGCAACGGTGGTCAGGCAAGGCGCTCACCCCAGCGCGAAAACGCGTAGTCCTGCCTATTCCACAGAAAACGGGGCCCCAGGGCCCCGTTTTGGGTATTGGCTCAAGCTGACTTTTTGCCGTCCGGTGTCTTTTTCTCGAGGCCGGTGTCGGCGCCTTCCGGCACAAACACATCACGTACGGTCAGCGGCTTGCCGTCGGCATCCTGAACTTCAACCGGTAAAATGGCACGCCCGGTTTCGCGGTCCCTCAGGTCCAGCGGTGTTTGATCTGGCGCCGGATTCCATTTGTCGCCCCACTGGCGAAGGGCGATCACAATCGGAAACAGGTCCCGGCCTTTTTCGGTCAGCCGGTACTCGAATCGTGAGCCGTGTTCGCCCACTTCCACCTTCTTCAATACCTCGTTGTCTACCAGCCTCGCTAACCGGTCGCAGAGAATGTTGCGGGCAATACCCAGCTCTTGCTGGAAGTCCACAAAGCGGCGGGTGCCATACATCGCGTGCAGCACCACCAGCAGGGACCACCAGTCACCCACCTCGTTAAGGGCACGGGCGACGGAGCAATTTGAGTCATCAAAACGTTTTCTGGCCATGTTTCGGAGTGTACCTAATAGGGTTGCATTTTAAAACCAGATTCAATATGGTTGCTTAAAGAAACCAGATTAGTGAGGTTGCGATCTACCATGAGCATGAATCTTGGCCCTCTGTTTGAACCCTTTGAACTCCATAACCTGACCTTGCGCAATCGCGTGGCGATGGCCCCGATGACCCGCAATTTCTCGCCGGGCAATGCCCCGAGCCAGGATGTGGTGGACTATTACCGCCGCCGCGCTGAAGGCGGTGTTGGTTTGCTGATTACTGAAGGCACGACAGTGAATCATCCTGGCGCCAACGGATATCCGAACGTACCGTTCTTTCATGGCGACACAGCCCTTGCCGGCTGGAAGGATGTTGTCGATGCGGTCCACGAGGCCGGCGGGGCTATTTTCCCGCAGTTGTGGCACGTGGGTGCCGTACGAAAGGAAGGTACCGAGCCGGACCCATCAGTACCCGGTTACAGCCCGTCCGGCCTGTTTTCACCGGGCAAGCCCAACGGCAAGGCGATGAGCAAGGACGATATCGACGACGTCATCACGGCGTTTGCCGACGCCGCCCAGGATGCGAAAGCGTTGGGCTTTGACGGCGTGGAGATTCACGGCGCCCACGGCTATTTGCTGGATCAGTTCCTTTGGGAAGGCACCAACCAGCGTGATGACGAGTACGGCGGCAGTATGGAGAATCGCCTGCGTTTCGTCGTTGAGATCGTTGAAGCGGTCCGCCACCGCGTAGGCCCGGACTTTCCCATCATGCTGCGTTTCTCTCAGTGGAAGCAGCAGGATTACGAAGCGAAGCTGGTGAGCACTCCGGAAGAGCTGGAGCAGTTCCTGAGACCGCTGGTCGACGCCGGCGTGGATATCTTCCACGCCTCTACGCGTCGCTTCTGGGAGCCGGAATTTGAGGGCTCGAACCTTAATCTGGCGGGCTGGACGCAGAAACTCTCCGGAAAGCCGACGATGTCGGTTGGTAGCGTAGGACTGACCGAGGATTTCATCAGTGGCACCTTCGCCAGCAAGAAGGAAGCGGTGGAACAGTCCGGCATCGACGAACTGGTTGAGCGCATGAACAACAACGAGTTCGAATTGATTGCCGTGGGCCGTGCACTGCTGCAGGATCCAGAGTGGCTGCTGAAAGTGAAGGCCGGCCGCATTGGCGAGGTCGAGCCGTTCGCGAAAAAATCGCTGACAAAGCTCTACTGATCAGACAAAGCGTTGACGATAGGCCCCGGTGACACACCGGGGCTTTTTTGTGTCTGTCCGGGCTGTAATTTAACCTGTTACCAAAACCCGTATGATTGATGGTCTTGTTCTCAACAAAAAGGGATACACCATGAAGCCTGTTAGTTCTCTTTCAGCCATTGTCCTGCTCGCGTTGGCTCTGGTTATGGCTGGCTGCGCCACGGTCGGCCAGGACTTTGCTACCCACAACGTTGACCAGATCGAGATCGGTGACACCAACCGCGCTGATATCCAGGAGATGTTTGGCGAGCCCTGGCGCACCGGTATCGAAGATGGCAAGCGCACCTGGACCTACGGCAAGTATCGTTGGTCTGCTTTCGGTGACGCCGAGACAACGGACCTGGTGGTGCGATTCAACGAAGATGGCACAGTGTCTTCCTACGTCTACAACACCACCAAGTAACGATCAGATTTCCGGAGGCTGGTGAATGGATGACCAGGGTGATCCGGCGGATATCGAACAGTTACTGGACCGTATAGAAGCAGGGGCCGCTGGTCGTTCTCACGTTTCCATCGGTGAAATGATGGATGCGGTGGGGCACCGAACCTTTGGGCCGCTGGTACTTCTGGTTGGCCTCATCCTGGTGACGCCCCTCAGTGGTGTGCCTGGAATACCAACCCTGATGGGCCTGCTTACGCTGCTGACGTTGGGGCAGGTTCTGTTGGGGCGAACCCATTTCTGGCTACCCGGCCTGTTGCTTCAGCGTCAGGTTCCGCGCCAGAAGCTTGTGCAGGGACTGCATATACTTCTCCCTGCCGCACGGCGGATCGACCGCCTGATACGCCCGAGATTCACGTTCCTCGTCAAGGGCCCTGGCCTCTACGCCATGGCGCTTGTATGCATGGTGATTGCGATCGTGATGCCGGCGACGGAGATTGTGCCATTCAGTGCCAGTATTGCTGGCGTCGCGCTGATGGCATTTGGCCTTGCGATGATCTCGAAAGACGGTCTCCTTGCCGTGCTTGCCTGGAGTGTTTCGCTGGCAGGCCCGGTGATATTGGTGCGAACCATCGGCAGCTGAATAAGGCCAGATTACGTAAAGTCGGGGGTTATGAACTAAATTGTCAGTAGAAGAACGCCTCATTCACAGGCGAAAGAGGAGAAACACCATGATACGTTTATTCTATCTGGTATCTTCGATTGACAGTGCAAAAGAAATCTCCGACGACCTTCACGAGCACGACGTCACTGACTGGCGCTTCCACATTGTCAGCAAGGACGAGGCCGGCCTCTACACTCACCAGTTACACACCGCGTCCATCCTGGACCGAACGGATCTGCCCAGGTACGTGGAGCGCGGCGCCATAGCCGGCTTTGTGCTGGCGCTGGCCTTCCTTGTACCGTTGGCCTTGCTGGAAGTTCTGAACATGCCGGCGGCCGCCTGGATCGCCCTGTTTATCTTTGTGGTGGTAGCGGGCGCCTGGGTTGGTGGCTTTGGTGGTATCCAGAGTGAAAACTACCGTATCGAGCCGTTCCATCATGATATTGAGGCAGGGAAGTACCTGATCATGGTGGATGCCCCGAAGGACCACATTCCCAAGGTCAAGGAACTGATGGCGAAGAACCACCCCGAGGCCAAGTTGCAGGGCAAGGATTCCAGCATTAACAATCCGTTTGCCGGCCGGCGTCGGCATAAGATCAAACAGACCTGATGCGAGGCACTGTTCAAAACGGAATGGTTTCATGACAAAGAACGGTGTCATTCTCACCGGCGGTGGCGCGCGGGCGGCGTATCAGGTCGGCGTGCTTCGCGCTATCGCTGACATGTATCCGGACTGGAACCACCCGTTCAATGTCATTATCGGTACCTCGGCCGGGGCGATCAATGCCATGGCCCTTGCCGGTAACCGGGGGCTGTTTCGCCACAGTATTGATCATCTCGATAAAGTCTGGTCGGAACTGACCATGGACCGGGTATTCCGGGCGGATACCTTTAGCCTGATGCGCAGCTTCAGCGCCATCGCCCGCAAGATGATCAGTCGCCCCATTGAGAGCGGGCCGGTTTCCTTTCTGGATAATTCGCCACTGCGGGAATTGCTGGAGCGGGAGATCGACCTGCAGAGCATTCGGCAAACCATTCAGGAGGGCCACATCGACGCTGTGGGCCTGAATGCCTGCGGTTACGCGACTGGCCAGAATGTGTGTTTCTTTGAAGGGGCTGAAGGGCTGCAAGGCTGGTCGGTCGGACAGCGTGGCGGCACCCGCACAGAGTTGGCAGTGGCCCACATCATGGCGTCTGCGGCTATTCCCACTCTGTTTGCGCCGGTGAAGATCAACCGCGAGTACTTTGGTGATGGCGTGACCCGCCAGATGGCCCACATCAGTCCGGCATTGCGACTGGGTGCACGCAAGGTGCTGGTGATCGGGGTTAGTGCCAACGCGATGTGCCCGTCCAGGCGCCCGGAAAAACCCGGTATGCCAACGCTGACTCAGGTACTGGCCCACGTGTTCAACGGCATGTTCCTGGATACGCTGGACTACGACATCGATCGCTCACGGTTGATCAACCAGTTGCTGGAACTGATCCCCGAGAAGAAACTGAAGGAATCCGGGCTGGACCTGAACCCGGTGGATATTCTGGAAATTTCCCCTTCCGAGCCCATCAACGAAATCGCCATGAAATACATTGACGCCATGCCGCTGGTGTTGCGACGGTTGACCGGTGCTTCGGACAACGCGCCTTTTTCCAGCGCCAATCTCGCCAGCTTCCTGCTGTTCGACAAACGCTTCTGTCGCGATTTGATTGAGCTGGGCTACCGGGACGGCCAGAGCCAGTCCCGGCAGATTGAGCGGTTTTTTGAGAAGGAATCCGGGGCTGAAGAATCAGCCCCTTAACCCACCAACCAGCTTGTCGATGCTTTCCTTGGCATCGCCAAACAGCATGCGGGTGTTGTCTTTGAAGAACAGCGGGTTTTCCACGCCTGAATAACCCGTGGCCATGCCCCGCTTGAGGACAACCACCTGGCGCGCTTTCCACACCTCAAGCACCGGCATACCGGCAATCGGGCTGCCCGGGTCTTCGGCGGCGGCCGGGTTTACGGTGTCGTTGGCACCGATAACCAGCACCACATCGGTACTTGGGAAATCGTCGTTGATTTCGTCCATTTCCAGCACGATGTCATAGGGCACGTGGGCCTCGGCGAGCAGCACGTTCATGTGTCCGGGCAGTCGACCCGCCACAGGGTGAATGCCGAAACGCACGTTGACGCCACGGTCCCGCAGGATTTTCGTCATTTCGCTGACGCCGTTCTGGGCCTGCGCCACAGCCATGCCGTAACCCGGCACGATAATCACTGAATCGGCATTGCGCAGTTCCTCGCACACATCATCCGCGGAGGACTCATAGACAGACTGGTCAGTATCGGCCGCGCTTGAGCTGCTGCTGGTCTGGCCGAAGCCGCCCAGGATGACGCTGATAAACGACCGGTTCATAGCCTTGCACATGATGTAGCTGAGGATGGCACCGCTGCTGCCTACCAGGGCACCCACCACAATCAGCAGGTCATTACCCAGCATGAACCCGATAGAGGCCGCCGCCCAACCGGAGTAGCTGTTGAGCATGGACACCACTACCGGCATGTCGGCACCACCGATGGCCATGATCAGGTGAATGCCGAGCACCGAGGCGATGACCGTCATGATGACAAGGGAAATCAGCCCCAGCGCCATGCTGTCGGTATCGAGGAACCAGGCACCCAGCAATACGCAGGCAATGATGGCCACCAGGTTCATCAGGTGTCGGCCCGGCAGGGTCAGGGCTTTGCTGTCGATGCGCCCATCCAGTTTGCCGCAGGCCACCAGCGACCCGGTGAAGGTCACGGCGCCGATAAAGATACCGACAAACACTTCCACCAGCTTGATGGTGTGTTCGGCACCCGTGGTGGCTACCAGGGGCTCGATATAGCCTGAGAAACCGACCAATACCGCCGCCAGGCCCACAAAACTGTGCAGCAAGGCCACCAGTTGCGGCATCTGGGTCATTTCCACCTTGTTGGCGATGGGGATACCAATACCGGCGCCCAGCAGCACCGCAATCACGATCGCGATAACACCACCGTCCACGCTCGCCAGGGTGGCGCCAACAGCGATGATGATGCCGGCGACACCATAAAGGTTCCCGCGCCGGGCGGATTCCTGATGGCTAAGGCCACCCAGGCTGAGGATAAAACAGATACTTGCGACCACGTAGGCCACGCTCACCAATCCTGTGCTCATATCGGGCGCCTCCTACTTGCGAAACATTTTGAGCATGCGATGGGTGACCCGGAAGCCGCCCCCCACGTTGATGCTGGCAATCAGCACCGCGAAAAAGGCCATGATGCCAACGGCCAGATTCTCCGCCTGGGCCAGGTGGAGAATGGCACCGATCACAATGATGCCGCTGATGGCGTTGGTCACGCTCATCAGAGGCGTATGCAGGGACGGCGTCACGTTCCAGATAACCTGCCAGCCGATAAAGCAGGACAGGACAAACACCGTGAAGTGCTGCAGGAAGCTTTCCGGCGCATGGGCACCAACCCCGTAGAGCGCCAGGGCCGTGACCAGCAGCAGCGCGCCCTTGCCAAACTGGCTGCGGCGTTTGGCGTCTTGCCTCGCGGCCTCCTTGTCGGCAGCCGTGGGTTCTTCAGTGCCGGGCGCCGGCTTGGGGCTGACCGGCGCTTCCGGTTGAGGTGGTGGCCAGGTAACGTCGTTCTCCCGCACCACCGTCAGGCCACGGATCACATCGTCTTCCATGTTGACCTGGGGCTGGCCGTCTTTCTCTGGTGTCAGTTCAGTGATCAGGTGTACCAGGTTAGTGGCATAGAGATCGCTGGCCACCTTGGCCATACGGCTGGGCAGATCGGTGTAGCCAATCAGCGTTACGCCATGATGGTGAGCGACCTTGCCGGGCTCCGTCAGCTCGCAGTTGCCCCCGCGTTCCGACGCCAGATCGACAATCACACTGCCGGGTTTCATGGATTTCACCATATCGGCGGTGATCAGCTTGGGCGCAGGCTTGCCGGGAATCAGGGCAGTGGTGATGATGATATCCACCTCTTCGGCCTGTTCCGCGAACAGCGCCATCTCCGCCTTGATGAACTCGTCGCTCATCTGCTTGGCGTAGCCGCCGCCACCGCTGCCGTCCTCGTCGTCGAAATCCAGCACCAGGAACTCGGCGCCCATGCTTTCAACCTGTTCTTTCACTTCCAGACGGGTATCAAACGCCCGCACAATGGCGCCCATGCTGTTCGCGGCGCCGATCGCGGCAAGGCCTGCGACGCCGGCCCCGATTACCATGATTTTCGCCGGTGGTACCTTGCCAGCCGCCGTCACCTGGCCGGTAAAGAACCGCCCGAAGTTATTGGCCGCCTCAATCACCGCGCGGTAGCCGGCAATATTGGCCATGGCGCTCAAGGCGTCCATCTTCTGGGCACGACTGATGCGGGGCAGGCTATCGATGGCGAAGGAAGTAATCTTTTTGGCCGCCAGTTTCTCCAGCAGCTCGGGATTCTGCGCTGGCCACAGGTAGCTGACCAGGAACGCCCCTTCCTTCATCAGATCCACTTCGTGTTTCTTGAGCGAAGGGTTTTTCATCGGCGCACGGACCTTGAGGATAAAATCCGCGTCCTGCCAAAGCGATTTGGTGTCCGCCGCAATGGTAGCGCCCACTTTTTCGTAGGCGTCGTCCGTGTAATTCGCGGCCTCACCCGCACCGGCTTCGACCATCACCTCATAGCCAAGGCCTATCAGCTTATGCACCGAGGGCGGCGTTGCCGCTACCCGTCGTTCATCCTCGAAAATCTCCCTGGGGATACCGATCTTCATTGTAAGTACGTCCTCCGGAATGACCGATTCACTGAAAATCTCGGTTTTTACTTATAGGTAGACGCTAACAGATTTACAAAGGTTTTCCTAAAAACGAACAAAGCGAAAAAACGGAAAGGTAAAACGAAAAAAATAATAAGCCCGTTAGAGGTCCTTCTCTAACAGTGCCTGTACCTCACTTTCGGCCAGCCCATCCAACATTGCCCCCCGAAACTGCCGGTTGATAAACCGCTCGGTTTCATGCTGGATCATTACCCGCTGCGCCGGTTTCTCGATGTAATCCAATGCCCTGAAAAGGATATAGCGAATGGTCATGCGGGAGATCTCATGAATCGTCTCCGCTGGCACAGCACTGACCAGCCGCCGCTCGATAATATCCTCCGCCATCTCGCGCGCGCTGGCATCCAACTGCGCCTCAAGCGCCCTGCGCAACAAAGCCGACGGCCCGTGAAGCTCCCGCACCGCCACCGTCGTTGCCGCCGGGTTGGCCAGGAAATAGTGGTAAACAAACGTCACGGTATCGTGGGACGCCTGCTCCGACGACTCCGCCATCCGCCGCAACTCCCGCACGCCAGCTTTCATGTCCTCGGCAATGTACCCAAGTACCTGCAGACCGAATTCGTCCAGGTTCTTGAAGTGCCGATAAAAAGTATTGGGATTCAGTCCGGCCTCACGGGCCAGTTCCCGGAGACCGAGAGAGGTCAGGCTGCGGCTTTGGGTAATCAACCTGAGCGCCGCCTGAATCAGCTTCAGTTTTCCACCGGTAATCATGTTCATTGAGCATGCACCTAAAGTATGCGGACGAGTTGGGGGAGGGGGTTCCCGAAACTGTGCGGAGCCATGGATGGCGGAGCTCAAGCCGCACACGGATGTCTTGAGGCGTGTTTCGGGAACCCCCTCCCCCAACTTGTCCTTCTCTAAAGTTTGGTATGAGGGACAGTTGCTTATCAAACCAGGCCAAACGGTCAAATTCTGCAGATCAAAAGTATACAGCTGTCTACTTCGTTGGGTATACATGTGTCTACCGCCAATCATCATGGCGAAACAGAGAACAACAGGCAAGGCCAGAAGGCCAGCGAACAACGAGGTGGAATACATGAGCCAGACAGCAAAAATCGCCATCATCGGCACCGGATTCTCCGGCCTGGGCATGGGCATCAAACTCAAAGAAGCCGGATACGACAACTTCGTCATCCTCGAACAAAGCGACGACGTCGGCGGCACCTGGCATGAAAACCACTACCCCGGCTGCGCCTGCGACGTCCAATCCGCCCTCTATTCCTTCTCGTTCGAACAAAACCCCAACTGGACCCGCATGTTCGCCCAGCAGAAAGAAATCCAGGCCTACCTGCGAAGCTGCGCCGAAAAATACGACCTCATGAAACACGTGCGCTTGAACACCCACGTGGCGGGTGCCCGCTTTGACGAGAAAACCCAAAGCTGGACCGTCGAAACCTGCGACAGCCCCAAGCTCTGGGCCTACATGCAGGACAAGGGCCTGAACCCCGGCGACAAACTCAACCGCAAAGACAAGGGCCTGCCCAAATTCAGCACCTTCAAGGCAGATGTTGTGGTTTCCGGCATGGGCGGCCTTAGCACCCCGGCATACCCCAACATCAAAGGCATCGACACCTTCACCGGCAAAAGCTTCCACTCCCAGGACTGGGACCATGACTACGACTTCAAGGGCAAGCGCGTAGCAGTGATTGGCACCGGCGCCTCAGCCATTCAGTTCGTACCGGAAGTGGCCAAAGACGCAGCTCACCTCGACCTCTACCAGCGGACTCCACCGTGGATCGTGCCCAAGCCTGATCGCGAGATCCGCCCGCTGGAAAGGATGATGTTCCGCAAGTTCCCGCAGACCCTGAACGCCTTTCGCCAGAGCATCTACTGGATGCTGGAAGCACGGGTACTGGGCTTTGTAGGCAATCCGCGAATCCTCAAAATCGGCGAATTACAGGCACGCCGCCATATCCGCAACCAGATCAAGGACAAGGAACTGCGCAGGAAAGTTACCCCGGACTTTCACTTCGGCTGCAAGCGGGTGCTGATTTCAAACAACTATTACCCGGCGCTGGCCCAGGATAACGTCGAGGTGCTGACCGACGGCATCCGCGAAGTGCGTGGCAATATGATCGTGGATAACAACGGCCATGAGAGGGAAGTGGACTGCATCATTTATGGCACCGGCTTCAAGGCCCAGGACCCGATACCCGCAGGCATGGTACATGGCCGTGGCGGCCAGGACCTGCTGGATGCATGGAAAGGCGGTGCCGAAGCCTACAAGGGTAGCGCCATTGCCGGCTTCCCCAACTTCTTCATGCTCATGGGCCCCAATACCGGCCTCGGCCACAGCTCCATGGTCTATATGATCGAAAGCCAGATCCAGTATGTGCTGGATGCCCTGAAGAAAATGGACAAGCACGGCTGGAAGAGCGTGGAAGTGAAGGAAAACGCCCAAAGCCAATACAACGCCTCTATTCACGCCAAGCTCGGCGACTCCGTGTGGCAGACCGGCTGTAAGAGCTGGTATGTGAACGAGAATGGAAAGAACACCACGCTATGGCCGGGCTTCACCTGGCAATTCCGCCAGCAGACGAAGCGGTTTGACGCGGGGCAGTATGTGTGTGAGCCAGAGGCTGTTGAAGCGGGCGAGGCTGTTGTGACTTGATCGCTGGCCCCAATGGGGCCATGGTTTGGTAATGGGAGCAAATGGAGCACGCACCATGACCAAACCAATCCTTCCTGACCTATCCCAAATTCAGGCAGCGGAACAGCGCATTCGACCGAAACTGGGCGAAACACCGCTGCTGACTGTGCCTGACCTGAACACCGCAATCGGCCAGCCACTGGGTCTGAAATGCGAGAGCCTTCAGCGCACCGGCAGCTTCAAGGCCCGGGGTGCGTTGAACTGGTTGTTGACCGCCACGGAAGATGAACTCAAGGCTGGCCTAGTGACGGTGTCCGCCGGCAACCACGCCATCGCCCTGGCTTGGGCGGCGGCCATGCAGGATGTACCTCTCTCCGTTTTTATGCCTGAGGGCTCCAGTCCGCTGAAGATTCGTCGAACCCAGGCGCTGGGTGCCGAGGTTGTTGTGCACGGCAATATTCAGCAAGCGGTAGCCCGGTGCCACGAATTGCGGGACAACAGAGGGTTAACGTTGGTCCACCCATACAACGATGTTCGAATTATGGCCGGGCAGGGCACCGTTGGCCTGGAATTGCTGCGTCAGCAGCCGGACGTACAGCGGGTGCTGTGTCCCATTGGTGGTGGCGGTTTGATCTCGGGGCTGGGACTGGCTATCAAGGCGCAAAAGCCGGAGGTGGAACTGATCGGCGTGGAGCCGGAAGGCGCGGCCACCATGTTCAACGCCTGGCAACTGCAGGACGCCAGTGCGAGTCTGGATTCGGTGGATACCTGGGCCGCCAGCCTGGCACCGGTAGTGGTCGGTGACTGCACCTACGCCGCGTCCCGTCAGGTGGTGGACCAGATCGTGACGGTTACCGAGTCGGCTATCCGGGAAGCCACACATCGCCTGCTGACCGAAGCCAGGCTCTATGTAGAGCCTGGTGCCAGTGTCGGGCTGGCGGCGTTACTGGAAAACCAGGTTGCGCCTGATCCGGACAGGGCCACGGTTCTGATTATCACCGGTGGCAACCTGGATCCGGAACAGGTCAGTCAGTGCCTTTGACCGTCTGAATAGGCTGGCTTAGCTGACCAGCGTTCCGCCATCCACCGCCAGGCACTGTCCGGTAATGTGTCGTCCGGCTTCAGACGCCAGCAATACCGCAGCACCTTTCAGGTCTTCTTCGCCACCAAAGCGCTTCAGCGGAATGCGCTCAAGCATTTTGTCGCCTTGTGCATCCAACAGTCCCTGAGACATCTTGGACGGGAAGAAGCCTGGACAAAGCGCGTTCACATTGATGTTGTAATGACCCCATTCGGACGCCAGGGCGCGGGTGAAGTTCACCATGGCGCCCTTGCTGGTGTTGTAGGCGATGGTCTGCATGCCCTCCGGGTTGCCAGATAGCCCGGCAATGGAGGCGATATTGATCACCTTGCCGGTCTTGCGCGGGATCATGCAGCGCTTGCCGACGGTCTGGGTAAGGAAGAAGCTGGCGTTCACGTTCAGGTTCATCACCTTCATCCAGCCTTCGGGCGGATAGTCTTCCGCCGGGGCGCCCCAGGTGGCGCCGGCGTTGTTCACCAGAATGTCGATGTCGCCGAGCTGCTCGATCACCTGATCCACCACCTTGGGAATACCTTCCAGATCGCCCAGGTCAGCGGCGATAGTTACTACCGTCACACCCTGGCTTTCCAGGTGTTCTTTGGCCGCATCCAGCTCGTGCTGTTTGCGGGCGCTGATGGCGATCTTCGCGCCCAGTTCACCAAGCGCCTCGGCCATTTGCAGTCCCAGGCCGCGGGAGCCGCCAGTGATGAAGGCGACTTTGCCGGACAGGTCCAGTAGTTGTTTTACGCTCATAGTCGATTCCTTGTAATCAGTCCGAAGGTTCAGGCGCTGGCGGCCAACAGGCCGTCGCTGACCTGGGCCAGATGATGGTCCGCGTCACCGAACAGCAGGTTGATGGTGGTCAGCCGCTTGAACAGGTGCGCCGCGAACATTTCGTCCGTCACGCCCATGCCGCCGTGCAGCTGAACGCCTTCCTGGGCAACATAGCGGGCACCCTGACCGACCAGTGTTTTGGCCATAGACAGCGCGTTTCGGCGCTCGGAGGTGTCGTCGGAATCGGCAGTGCTGGCCGCCAAAATCGCCATGGATTTGGACTGCTCTGCCTGAATGAACATATCCGCCATCCGGTGTTGCAGCACCTGGAACTTGCCGATGGGCACGCCGAATTGCTTGCGGGTTTTGATGTAGTCCAGGGTGGTTTCGTTCATGGCTTCCATGGCGCCCACGGCTTCGGCAGACACGGCGGCAATCCCCAGATCGATGGCTTTCTCAATGTGCGGGAACGCCTGGTCCAGCTCACCCAGCAGATTGTCGGCGCTGACGGCGACATTGGAGAAACTGATGTCTGCGATGCGGTAGCCGTCATGGGCGGCGTAGTCGTCAATTTTCACGCCTTTGGCATTGGCATCGATGACGAACAGGGACAGCCCGGCCTCGTCATTGGCGTTGCCGCTGGTGCGAGCGGAAACCACCAATTGGTCTGCCTGACCGCCATGAATGACGGCCGTTTTCTGGCCGCTGACCATAAAGTGGTCGCCGTCCTTGCGGGCAGTGGTCTGTACCTGGCTCAGGTTATAACGGGCGCCGGGTTCGTAATGTGCAAAGGCCATCTTGCGCTCGCCGGAAGCGATCGCCGTCAGGTACTCGTCTTTTTGGGAGTCGTTGCCCACATCACGAATCAGCCCGCCGGCTAGAACGACCGTAGCCAGATAGGGCTCAACCACGAGGCCGCGACCGAAGTTTTCCATCACCACCATGGTGTCGACGGCGTTGCCATCCAGACCGCCAAAGGCTTCGGGGAAGGTGAACGCCAGCAGGCCCATGTCCGCCAGGGCAGACCAGGTATTCGGGTCCGTGCCTTTGCCGGATTCAATGAAAGTGCTGCGCTTTTCAAAGCTGTACTCGTTGGTCACAAAGCGGCGCAACGAGTCGTTCAGCATTTGCTGTTCGTCGGTAAGATCGAAATTCATAAGATCGCCTCCTTTAAAGACCAAGCACGAGCTGGGCGATGATGTTGCGCTGGATCTCGTTGGACCCGCCAAAGATCGACAGCTTGCGCATGTTGAAGTAGTCACCGGCCGCCGGAGTGGCATCGATGGACCCGGCGCGCGGGCCGTTGTAGTCCAGTTCCAGGGCGTCCGGAATGTGCGCGATCGCATCCTGTCCGGTGGCTTCCATCAGCAGTTCAAACAGCTTCTGGCCGATCTCGGTACCACGGATTTTCAGGATTGAGGCCTGCGGGCCGGGGCCGCGCTTGTCGGTCAGCACCCGAAGTACGGTCAGCTCCAGTGCACGCAGCTCGATATCCAGTTGCGCCAGACGATCGCGGAAGCGGGTGTTCTCGATCAGCGGGCGCTGGCCGTCCTGTTCCTCGTTGGCCACGACTTTCAGTCGCTTCATCAAGGCTTTCCACTGCCCGACGTTCGCCAGCCCGGTACGCTCGTGCCCAAGCAGGAACTTGGCGTAGGTCCAGCCCTGGTTCTCTTCGCCGATCAGGTTCTCGGCGGGCACTTTCACGTTATCGAAATAGACTTCGTTAATCTCGTGCTCGCCATCCAGCATGATGATGGGCTTCACATCGATGCCGGGATCGTTCATGTCGATCAGCAGGAAGGAAATGCCCTGTTGCGGCTTGCCTTCGTTGCTGGTGCGTACCAGACAGAAGATCCAGTCAGCGTGCTGGCCAAGGGTGGTCCAGGTTTTCTGGCCGTTGACGATGTAGTGATCGCCTTCGCGCTTTGCGGAACAGCGCAGTGATGCCAGATCGGAACCGGAGCCAGGCTCGGAGTAACCCTGACACCACCAGTCTTCGCCGCTTAGGATGCCCGGCAGGAAGCGCTTTTTCTGCTCGTCGTTGCCGAAGGTCATGATCACTGGGGCAACCATGCGCAGGCCGAAGTCTAGCTGGCGGGGTGCGCCGGCGAGGGCGCATTCTTCTTCAAAGATGATCTGTTCAATCGGGCTCCAGCCCGGGCCGCCGAATTCTTCCGGCCAGGTGGAGGCGCCCCAGCCTTTGTCGAACAGAATTTTCTGCCAGCGCTGGGTCATGTCTTTGTCGTGGCGCAGGCGTTTCTGGACGCGTTCGCGGATGTCGTCCGGGAGGTTGTCCTCCAGGAACTGGCGAACGTCGGCGCGGAAGGCCTCTTGTTCCGGGGTGTAATTCAGGTCCATGTTGCACCTCTTGTCTGGTGGCTGAGGTAGATGGTTTTTACTGTTGGAGCTGTCTGAAACTTATACTGCCAGGTCTGAAACTTCGGTGTAGGCGTCGAATGGGTATCCCCTTTCAAAACACGCTCCTTCGGCCCATCCCTGGGGCGCTTGGACTCCGCCATCCATGGCTCCGTACAGTTTTGAAAGGGGATACCCATCCGACGCTTCGACACTGTGCTTGCCTATTTTTGAGAACACTTTGCGGGGCACCGCACTGCGCTTAACGGTTGCACCTGTTCGCCTTCGCACACAGCTCTGGGTGGCCGTTGGGAGTGGGTGTCCAAAACCGTGCGGAGCCATGGATGGCGGAGCCCGAGCGTCACATGGACGTGCCGTAAGGAGCGTGTTTTGGACACCCACTCCCAACGGGCACTTCCACCCAAGATAAGGGCAATCGAGGCTTCAGGCAGCAACCAAAGCTTTAGGCAACCTCAAACAAGCCGGCAGCACCCATGCCAGTGCCTACGCACATGGTGACGACCACGTATTTGACGCCGCGGCGTTTACCTTCGATCAGAGCATGGCCGACCAGACGGGAGCCGGTGGTGCCGTAGGGGTGGCCTACGGCGACGGCGCCACCGTTGACGTTCAGGCGGTCCATTGGGATGCCGAGTTTGCGCTGGCAGTACAGCACCTGCACGGCGAAGGCTTCGTTGAGCTCCCACAGGCCGATGTCATCCACGGTCAGGCCGGCACGCTTCAGTAGTTTGGGAACGGCGTACACGGGGCCAATGCCCATTTCGTCGGGCTCACAACCTGCAACCGCGAAACCGCGGAAGATGCCCAGTGGGGTGGCACCGCGCTGTTCGGCGATTTTGCTGTCCATCAGTACGCAGGCAGAGGCGCCGTCGGAGAACTGGCTGGCGTTGCCGGCGGTGACTACGCCGCCTTCCATCGCCGAGCGAATCTTGCTCACGCCTTCCAGGTTGGTGCCGGGGCGGATGCCTTCGTCCTGGCTGATAGTGACTTCCTGGCTGCTGAGCTGGCCGGTGGCCTTGTCGGCGACACCCATGGTGGTGGTGATGGGCACGATTTCGTCGTCGAATTTGCCGTCTTCGCGGGCCTGGGTGGCCAGGTTCTGGCTGCGTACGCCGTATTCGTCCATGTCTTCTTTCTTGATGTCGTAGCGCTTGGCGACGGTTTCGGCGGTGTCCAGCATGGACCAGTAGAGCTCAGGCTTATTCTTCGCCAGCCAGGGTTCCATGAAGTAGTTCTGGTTCACGTTGGCCTGCACGGTGGAGATGGATTCCACACCGCCGGCGACCATGACCGGTACTTTATCCACAGCAATGTGGTGCGCTGCCATGGCGATGGCCTGCAGGCCAGATGAACAGAAGCGGTTGATGGTGGCGCCGCCAACGGTAACCGGCAGGCCAGCACGGATGGCACCCATGCGGGCGACGTCGTTACCGGTGGAGCCCTCGGGCAGGGCGCAGCCCATCAGTACGTCTTCAATTTCGTTGGGATCGATCTTGGAGCGCTCGACCGCGTGCTGGATGGCGTGGCCCGCCAAAGTAGCACCGTGGGTCATGTTCAGGCCGCCGCGCCAGGATTTGGCCAGGGGCGTGCGGGCGGTGGATACGATGACAACATCATTAGACATAACAATTCTCCTTCGTTCGAAGCGCCTGTTTATCGATAAAGGGCAGGCGCCCCGAGGGTATTTGTGGACCGGTTATTTGGCGTCGAAGCCTTTGCCTTCTTCGGCACGCTTGGCCAACAGGGCTGCGGGCTCCCAGAAACCAGGCTGGGTGTGGCGGTCTTCGGTGAAGGCCTGCATGGCGCGAACCACGTTGGGCAGCCCGACTTCCTCGGCGTAATGCATGGGGCCGCCGCGGAACACGGGGAAGCCGTAACCGGTCAGGTACACCATGTCGATGTCGGAGGCCCGCTGGGCAATGCCCTCGTCCAGAATCTGGGCGCCTTCGTTCACCAGTGCATAAACGCAACGTTCAACGATTTCCTGATTGCTGATCTTGCGTGGTTTGATGCCCAGTTCAGCGCGGACTTCGTCCACCACTTTGTCCACTTCCGGGTCGTGCAGGGCGTTGCGGTTGCCCGGCTCGTAGCGGTAGAAACCGGCACCGGTCTTCTGGCCGTAGCGGCCCATTTCACAGATACGATCGGCCAGCACCATCTTCACCATGTCCGGGTTTTCTTCGTACTGGCGCTTGCGGATGGCCCAGCCGATGTCGCCGCCGGCCAGGTCGGCCATGCGCAGTGGGCCCATGGCAAAGCCGAACTTCTCGATGGCCTTGTCGATCTGCTGCACGCTGGCGCCTTCTTCCAGCATCAGCAGGGCTTCGCGCTGGTACTGGTTGATCATGCGGTTGCCGATAAAGCCGTCGCACACGCCGGAGACCACGGCGGTCTTCTTGATAGCCTTGGCCAGCTTCATGGCGGTGGCCAGCACGTCTTTGGCGGTTTTCTCGCCGCGCACTACTTCCAGCAGTTTCATGATGTTGGCCGGGCTGAAGAAGTGTAGGCCGATGACGTCTTCCGGGCGCTTGGTGAAGCTGGCGATCTTGTTCACATCCAGGGTGGAGGTGTTGGAGGCCAGAATGGCGCCGGGCTTGCACACCTCGTCCAGTTTTTCGAAGACGGACTGTTTCACTCCCATTTCCTCGAACACCGCTTCGATTACCAGGTCGGCGTCTTTCAGGTCGTCATAGCTCAGCGACGGCTTCACCAGAGCCATCTTGGCTTTGGCGTCGTCCTCGCTCATGCGGCCTTTTTTCACGCGGCCTTCGTAGACCTTGCGAATGGCTTCCACGCCACGGTCCAGGCCTTCCTGCTTCATCTCGACCAGCGTCACCGGGATGCCGGCGTTCAGGAAGTTGATGCTAATGCCAGTACCCATGGTGCCGCCGCCGATCACGCCGACGGATTTAACGTCACGGGTTGGGGTGTCAGACGGCACGTCGGCAATCTTGCTGGTCAGGCGCTCGGAGAAGAACGCGTGACGCAGGGCGCGGGATTCTGGCGTTTGCATCAGGTTGACGAACGCTTCGCGCTCCACTTCCATGCCCTTGTCGAACGGCATGGTGACGGCGGCTTTCACGGCTTCGACGCACTTCAGCGGGGCCGGGTAGTTCTTGGCCATGGCACCCACGGTGTTCTGGGTGAACATGAAGAAGCCTTCCGGGTTCGGGTGCTTGGCTTTCAGGTCGCGCACTTTTTTCAGTGGCAGGTTCTCGCTGACCACCTTGGTGGCGTAGGCAATGGCCGCGTCCAGCAATTCGCCGTCGATAATCTCATCGAACAGGGCGCTGCCCTTGAACTGTTTGGCAGGTACGACGCTGCCGGAGACGATCATATTTACAGCGTGCTCAGCTCCGATGACTCGTGGCAGGCGTTGAGTACCGCCGGCGCCTGGCAGCAGGCCCAATTTTACTTCCGGCAGGGCGATTTGTGCGTCCGGCTTGGCGATGCGGTAGTGGCAACCCAGGGCCAGTTCCAGTCCGCCGCCCATGCAGGCGCCGCTGATGGCCGCGATCACCGGCTTGCGGCTGCTTTCCACGTAGTTGACTACCGTGTTCAGGTTGGGTTCGGCAAAGGCTTTGGGAGAGCCGAACTCGCTGATGTCGGCGCCGCCGGAGAAGGCACGGTCGGAGCCGATCAGTACCACGGCTTTCACTGCATCATCGGCTTCTGCCTGCTGGATACCGTTAACAATACCCCGGCGGAGTTCAAGGCCCAGGCCATTGACGGGCGGGTTGTCGAGTCGGATGACGGCGATGTTGCCGTTCACATCGTAATGGGCAGTACTCATGTAGCAGCTCCCTGTGGATAGTAGGCGGTGTACGGAAGACCTGTTGAATTATCCATACACTGGTGTATTGTTTGTCCATACACTAATGTATGTTTTGGGCGGGGTCAACGCTTTCAAACATGACTCCGCTGTTGATGTAGAATTCACGCCCAACAGCCAGTAGCAGGACCAGATTCCACCATGACGGATGCCAAACCTCAGAAACGCCGCAGCCGCAAGACGCCTGAAAAAGCACAGTTGACCCGCGACGCCTGGCTGGATGCGGCCGCCGGCGAGGTTGCAGCCGGTGGTTTCAGCAACCTGAGGGTGCTGACGCTGGCAAAAAAGCTCGGTGTGACCCGTGGCAGTTTTTACTGGCACTTCAAGGACCACGAAGACCTGGTGGTGCGTTTCCTCAACCGCTGGCGGGACCGGCGTCTGCACGAGCTTCAGTACTGGAAACCCAAGGGTGGGGATGTCGAAACCGAATTGCGGCAAATTCTGGAACTGTTGCTCACCGATGCGTCCCGTAATATCCGTCGCCTGCAGGTGGAGCTGGCGGTGCGGGATTTTGCCCGCAGAAATGACTACGCGGCTGATCTGGTCACGCAGGTGGACGAAGCGCGCATCAACCAGAACTGCGAGCTGTACGAACGGCTGAGCAGCGATCCCCAGCGCATTCGCGATCTGTCGCTGCTGATGTACGTGGCCACCATCGGCTCCCAGGTGGTGCTTACGGGGAAGAAGGGCGATGCTGAAACCATACGCCGGGTGGAAGACCTGATGGCGCGCGTGGCTTTGGGGCAGCGGGATGACAGCTAGATGGCCGGCCCTGGTCCTGCTTGCTCTCTGTGCCGGCACCCTCCATGCTGCCGAAGATGAATGTATGGCCGGCGCTACAACCGAACTGGAACAGATGTATTGCCGCGTAGTGAGCGAAGGGCTCGGAGGGGGCTTGCCATCACCTACGGATTTCAAGCGCAACGATCCGCAGGTGCAGGCATTGCTTCTGCGGCGCCTGTCTCTTATACACATCTCCGAGCCCACGAGACTAAGGCGAATCTCGT
>OJBB01000141.1_pt1 | contig 27146 bp, 22 predicted proteins | sample 1590401 | NCBI WGS metagenome assembly OJBB01 (sample SAMN05416789, study PRJEB24817) | seawater metagenome | isolation source: Sea water | place: Canada:Atlantic | collected 2013-07 | reverse complement strand
TGTCCCACTCCACCATAAAGAGTGCGGCATTAAAGTGTAATTGGTTACTGAACCATGTACTTTTAAAACCTAATTCATAATTTGTCGTGGTATCTGGCTCATACAATAACTCATCAGGCTGGGCACAAACACTTTGCTGTTGTCCAATATCTTCCTCACAAGCGGCGATTCCGTTAGAGCCACCAATTCGAAAACCTTCGCTTATGGTGGCGTAACCCATGACATCATCACTGAATTGATAACTGGCATTAACCTTAAATAGACTGCCATCATCATCAGCTTTCGACTCCATTAGCTCTATATCAATGAATGTTGGGTCATAACTTGCGTCATAAATAGTGTTTAATAACGGTAAATCTGCATCAGATTGAGCGACAACATCATATTGATAGAAACGTGCCCCCAACATCAGAGTTAACTTATCTGTTACGCTATAAGTAATTTCACCAAACAGTGCCGACTCAGTAATTTCCGCTTTATCCACCGAAACATATTCTAAAGAGTCAGGACGTAATTGCTCTGCTTCGAAGTTATCAACAGCATATTGATCAAAACCCGGAACGAACTCACGACTATCGTTAAAACTTTCAAATTTATTATAATAAGCACCGACAATCCAAGAGAATGCTGAATCATTTGTTGATACTAAGCGGATTTCTTGAGTGAAGTTTTCAGCTTCATCGACTTCTCGCGTAAAGGCCGAGAAACCAGGGAATTCTTCATAGCTGTAATCTAAACGAATAAGTAAATCGGTTTGATCACGCTGGCCAAGGGCTTCAAACTCTGAATAACCCGTTGCAGATGTTAGTTCCGCAAAGCCTAAATCAACGGTCATTTCTAAACTAAGTAAGGTATCTTCTTTTTCTCTTGGCTCTTGATATCGATAACCCGACTCATATTCTCCCATCACAGCAGATAAAGGATTCGTTTCACTCAAACTATTGTTATGAACGATAGAACGACCACCAATCTCTTGTTTTTGATAGAAATAAGACAAGGTTGCATCAAAAATATCATTCGGCTGCCAGCGAATCATCGCTTTTGCCGTTGTTGTTTTTTCAAAATTAGCGTCTGCTACTTGTCTCAAGTTACTATCAACAGCATCGCTATCTAACCAATCAGGATCGGGTAATGAAACGCCAGCTTCTCGAACAACATAGTTATAATCAATATAGCCAGGTTCATCTAAATAATTAACAGCAAAACGTACTGCTAATTCATCGTCAATAATTGGGGTATTAAACACAAAGCCAGCTTCACCACCGGTATCATCACTTTCAGATAAGGTAAAAACATCGCCATAAAGTGAGCCTGAGGTTTCGTCTAGTACCGGTTTATTTGGTAAATAACGGATAGCGCCACCAAGCGTACCCGCACCGTATAAAGTACCTTGTGGGCCAATTAAAACCTCAACACGTTCAACGTCGATAAGCTTCATATCAACAACAAGGGGAATTTCGCCAATGTAAGTCGCAACTGTGCCTGCATCGGAATCAGGACCGGAAGAGTTGGTATTTAAACCACGAACAATAATCGGAGAGCCTGTACGACCACCTTGATCGGCAACACTTAAACCCGGCACCCAACGAGCAACATCAGACAGCTGAGTTATATTTTGATCTTTCATCACATCACCATCAAGTGCAGTGATATTTAAGGGTGCCTCTTGCACTGTCGATGATCGGCGAGAAGCAGTCACTTGGATACGCTCTATACCATCCGCTGCGGATTCTTTAACTGCTTCTTCTGCATAACTATTTACTGGTAAAGCCAATGCAGAACTCAGTGCTAAGCAGAGTGTAGACTTTTTAAATACCTGCGATTTTTTTACTTTCATGTGGTCTATTCCGAAATTATATATATATGGCTTATAGCCACTTCTTATAGTTAATTTTTCACTATTTGACAGTTTTTCTGATTCAAATATAAATTATATTATGAAGAAATAATCTGCCATTACGATAAGTTATTGTATTTATGACAGCTATTCCGTCTTAACTGGTATTATATATTGTTATGCAGTTTTATTGAATAACTACCTACACATAATAATAAAATAAAGCATAGATGTATTATGTTAAATTCGCATTATTGAATTAACAATCGCTTTAAAAAACTTAATCAGTCTTTTAATTCGTTTACTGGAATATTTTTTGCGGAACTATTTTTACTGGGGGTAACATAAATAGAGTAAACAAGAAAAGAACTGAGTCAGATATATTAATACTGCTGAAAGCACTAATAAAACCTTAAATCAAGTAAATAAAAGAAGATATTACAATGGCTTGAAGTGGCTTATTGATAAGATTAGCTAGACTAAAGGTCATTAGTCTAGCTAGATTGCACAAGTTTAACCTGCTTAATTGGGCGATAAGGTAAAGTCAATTTCTCGTACTTTGATATTTACACCAGCATTTAATAACTCTTGGTAAAAATCTGCTTCTTGGCAATAGCTGACCTGTCGACAGACAATGACATATTTAAGCACGCCTGCTTTATTACTTTGAAGTGCAGCTTGTTTGAACCAATACAAGGCTTGATTGAAATCCTTATCAATATATTCACCGTTCAAGTACATTTGCCCTAAGTTTACTTGTCCTGATGCAAAACCTAGCTGTGCTGAGGCGCTAAAACGCTCAAAGGCTTGTTGTTTATTATTCTCTAGGTAGTCTGATTTAAGCAAACTAAGACCGGCAAGATTTTCACGCTTACCTGGAATATACAAACTAGTACTTAACTCTGTTTTAGGGTCATTAACATAATTGCCAAACAACATATTTTTATCTGGTCGTTTAATCATGTAAATAGCACTATTATCATGCATTGTCTTTAGCTGCGTTAACGTTAAATCATAACGTTTAGTCTCAAAATAACCTTTATACCTTAGTTGCCCATAGCGAATGCTGTCCTTTAGTGATTGTTGGCGCAGATAAAAAATACTGCCATAAAGTAGCGTTACCACATCACCGGTAATATCGACTACTTTGGCTATTCTATATTTTTCATTTGGTCTGAGGTTATCACTGAGGATTCTGAAATCTAAAAAGTAAATATCATCTACTTTAGGGCTGGCGAGGTAGAGTAAACTATCATCATTCTCTTGTTGAGACTGGGTAGATTTTGTATAGATAAAAAAACATAGCGTTAAGGAAACTATGATTTTCAGCACGTTAGCAACAGTAAAGTATTGACTGTTAAACCAACCTTTATCAGGCCTTATCTTTATGGCTGTTTTTATCGTATTATCAAGTCCGCTTCTTTTTTTTATCCTGTCCATTCACCACCCTCAATTTTCTGCCAGTTGCTGATACCAATCCGTATAAGAAAGTGATTGCTTAGCCACAATCCCCCATTTATAGCGCTAAATGAGGGTTAATGATTACCCTAACAACCTCGCTTGTAACCAAGCTGAAATATCTCTTAGCTGATCTGGTAACACCGAATGGTCCATTGCATAACTTTTCCATGTCACGTCATAGTCAGCTGCTGTTAATAAGGTATTTGCCATTTTACCTGCACTCATTGGCACAACATCATCTCGCTCACCATGATTTTGTAAAATAGGCGTTGCTGCATTAGCATGATGGCAATGGGCAGGTAGTGTGTCTGATGTTGGTAAATAACAAGATAATGCCAAGATACCCGCTAAGCTTTGCCCAAAACGTAAACCGGTAAATAAACTCAATACACCGCCTTGGCTAAAGCCAGCTAATACAATATTTTTAGCTGGAATACCCGAATCAATCTGCTCTTGTATTAACGCCTGTACTTTTGCTTCAGAAGCTAAAACACCGTCCATGTCAGCACGATTATGTAAATCTAGACTTTTGATATCATACCAAGACCGCATAACATAACCTTGGTTAATCGTTACCGCTTGCTCAGGTGCGTGAGGGAAAATAAAGCGGATACCGTGATTTTCTGGTAAAGAGAATATAGGGACAATAGGTGCAAAACCGGCGCCAGAGTCTCCCAAACCATGTAACCAGATGACACAGGAAGTGGCTGGAGTTTCAGGCTCTACGGTAATTCGTTCAAGTGATGTTGCAGACATAAAGTTCAATGATTTATTCGTTAATAAAAAAGATGCCACATCATAGCAATCGTTAGTGCCTGTGGCAAAATTGCATTTATTTATAGCTGTTGTTAGATAAATAGTTCAAGCATAGTCATGCTATGATTCACAATAATTGTCCGACATGACTTTGAAAATAGTCTAAAAATGTTCTAGTTTTACTAGCAACATGGCGACTTTGATAAAGCACACTTAACCGCTGAGCCACACTCTCATGAGTAAGCGATAGTCGTTGAAGTGATTGCACTTGTGAATTTTCATTTACTGCTCCTTCTTTTAATATGCTGTTTTTTAAGGCACTATTTTTTAACACATAATCAGGTAACTTACACAGACCTAAGCCTTGCTCTGCCGCGCGAAGACGCATCTCTGGACTAGACAGTACTACTCTACCGTTAACATTTACTTGCTCAATTTTATCACCATTTCGAAAGTGCCACGACTGACCTTCTTCTTCTAAAATACAGTCATACTGGTTAAGTTGTTCTGGTTTGATTGTATTTTCTTGACACAATTTACTTTCTAATTCTGGCAATATTGTCGGTGAGTAATATATAGATTGTGGAAAACTCAACAACTCTTTAGCGATCCAATTTGTTGTTGGCAGCGTTTGTTCATGCAAGACAAAACAAAGATCAAACTTGGGATCAAACTCAGGTACTGATCCTGAATAATGCTGACAATGTAAGTGAATTTTAGGGTAGCGACTTAAGAAATCGCCAATTAACGTACTTATAATTTGATTAAAAAATTCTAAAGGTAATAAAATATTCAGCTTACCTTGAGGTTGATGTAGTGATGAGGAAAGCTCCTCTTCCACCTTGGCTAAAGCATCGATATGCTCCTTACTGGCACAAAAAAGTAATCGGCCGCTATCGGTAAGTTCTTGCTTTCGGGTAGTACGGAGAAGGAGCTCACAACCTAGTTTTTTCTCGAGCAACACTAAACGTCGACTCAACTTTGACTTAGCAATTCCTAGCTCTTTCGCTGCTGCGGTAAAAGAGCCCGCTTCGACTAAGCTAACAAATAAATGTAAATCATCTAAATTACTCAATTGTGTATTCCTTTTTCATTGTTTCATTTTTAGAACAATGATTTCCATTAAACACATCTAATAAAGTAATTGCAACTTCAGTACACTGCAACTTCTAACTAACCACTTACTAATTATTTAAAGTGTACAAATTAGTTAGAAAGCAATTAGCGACCCTTTACTAAGTAATTGATAATTATTTGCTAAAAATTTACTAAGCAAAAGATAAAATGGAGTACATCATGAGTTCAGAAACATTGATAAAAGTTGAAGAAATTTTAGTCGAGCAGTTTTCACAAGAAGTAGAACTAGCCCCAGGTAAGGTATTAATAGATTTTTATGCTCCGTGGTGCGCACCATGTAAAATGCTCGCTCCTGTTGTTGAGCAAATAGCACAAGAACATGAAGATATTAAAGTCGTAAAAATCAACGCAGATAACAGCCAAGAATTAATGGCTAAGTTTGGTATTCGTGGTATCCCGACCTTATTATTAATGAACAATGGCGAGTTAATGGCTACGCAAGTTGGTGCAGCTTCTGTCAGCCAAGTGAAGTCGTTTGTTCAACAGTAGAGACCTAGCTCACTACCTGGTTAGGCTATCAACATCTGAGAGCCTAACAATTTCATTACCTGCGTAATATTATTGACCATACCTTGATCTATTTCGGGCATCAGCACTGACTATTCATTACAATCATTATTAACAATGATGTCGTAATTATCTTAGATGTATACAAGGCACACAAATGATGCAAATCACCGATTTAAAAACAGAACAAAAGATCCCTCCGCTTTTACGCTTAGGTTTTAGACCCTTTTTTCTAAGTGGAGCGTTATTTAGCGTTTTCGCTATTACCCTTTGGCTTTTGATGTATAAAGGTACAATCAATTTAACCCCTTTAGGCGGTGGTTATTGGTGGCATATTCATGAAATGATATTTGGTTTTGGTGGCGCTATTATTGCCGGCTTCTTATTAACTGCCGTACAAAATTGGACCGGTGTTAGAGGTGCTCAAGGCAATACATTGCTCGCTTTGTTTTTACTTTGGCTAGCAGGTCGACTTTTGTTAATCATGCCTGATTTACTCGGTCCAATGCTCGCTAGTCTAATTGACCTTCTATTTTTGCCGACGGTTGCTTATGTCTTAGCAAAACCTATTATTGCAATGAAGCAGTACCGTAATTTATTCTTCGTGCCACTACTCGCTTTATTCACCATCGCAAATTTAGAAATGAATTTAGCAATACATTTCCCTACAACCTTTAACAGTGTTTACTCTGGTTATGCAGGCGTTATGTTAGTAACCTTTTTAATGTCAGTAATGGCTGGTCGTGTTGCACCTATGTTTACAGCCAATGGCACAAAAACCGAGAAAGCAGCACCACTACCTTGGTTAGATAAAGCAGCCAACGGTAGTATAGCTATCGCTATGTTGAGTCTATTGCTACAGCCTGTAGTGGGTTTTTCTGCGACATTTTTTGGCATTTTACTTATTGTTGCAAGTGTCTTTCAAACGATGCGTTGGGTGAGATGGCGTCCATGGATCACCTTACACGTGCCTCTTTTATGGTCTCTTCATGGCGCAATGAAATTTATCTGTTTTGGTTTATTCGTGCTTGGTGCAAGTTATTTAATCCCAGAAGTGCCGAGTAATCATGTGTGGCATTTACTGACGGTTGGCGGTATCGGTGGATTAATTTTAGCCATGATATCACGCGTTTCTTTGGGTCATACCGGTCGCCCGCTAACGCCACCAAAATCAATGACGATTGCCTTTGTCTTGATAAACTTGGCAGCATTGGTACGTTCTTTTGGTCCTTGGGCTATTCCTGAGAAAACGTTGTTATTTATTGATATCAGTGGCGGCTTTTGGATTCTCGCATTTGTTATCTTTATCGCTGGTTATGGACCTATGTTAATAAACGCAAGAAAAGATGGTCGACCTGGATAGAGTATCTTAAACTAGGCCTTTGTTGTCGTACTAATTTAGATAAATAAGCTAGGAAGTTTCACACAAACTCCCTAGCTTTTTTTTGAGTAGCGAACCTGAGCTATGGATAAGCATTCATTATCCATAGCTCAGGTTAACGAAATGAATGACAAAGCAATTCATCACATAAAAGGGTCAATACTATGCGCGCAGTTTTTTTAGATAAACAAACCTTCAGTTCTACTATTGATTTTTCTGCTATTGAACAACAAGTTACCCAATTAGTTTATTATGCTAATACATCGCCTAGTGAGGTGATAGCGCGCTGCCTAGAGGCAGATATAATTATTACCAATAAGGTACAATTAACAGCAGAAATATTAACTGCCCTACCAAACGTAAAGCTCATTTGTATCAGCGCAACGGGTTATAACAATGTAGATATTGAGGCTGCGAGTCATTTAGATATTGCCGTAACAAATGTTAGCGGTTATGCCGGGCAATCGGTTGCACAATATGTATTTGCCCAATTACTCGAGTATTATCAGCAAACAAGTCATCATAATAGCAATACGGAACAAGGTTTATGGTCGAGCAATGATACTTTTTGCTATCACGGAAATAGCATCAGCGAATTAGCAGGAAAAACGCTCGGCATCATTGGTTACGGGAGTTTAGGTAAAGCCGTTGCTGATATAGCTAAGGCTTTCAATATGGAAGTTATCATTAGTGAACGTCCTCAAGCCAGCACTATTCGTCCAGGGCGAGTTTCTTTTGAGCAGCTTATAGAGCAAGCAGATATTATCAGTTTACACTGTCCACAAACGCCTGAAACTGAAAGTTTTATTAATGAAAGTGTATTATCCCGCATGAAAAATACTGCCGTATTAGTCAATACAGCTAGAGGTGCATTAATTGATGAGTCAGCGTTATTGACTGCTTTAAAAACCAAGGAAATCGCTTATGCTATTCTAGATGTACTAACTCAAGAGCCGCCTTCTGCTGATCACATATTACTTAATAACAAATTAGCCACCTTAAAAATAACTGCGCATATCGCTTGGGCTAGTTGTGAAGCCCAGCAGCGTTTGATCGAATTACTCAGCCAAAATATTAAAGCCTTTAGCCAAGGTGAACGACTGAATCGCTTAGCGTAAATTTCACTGCAAGTTACTCAAAGCTTTGTTATCTTAATATTGAGATAATCAATTATACTAAGTTGATTAAGTTCTTTCCCACTCAGCGAGAGTTAAAAGGCTTAGAGGCAAGGCATTGATTGCAGAGAATGGTTATTCCCTTGTCAAAATCAATAACGCCGCATATAAGCCTTTTAAACTCGCCCTCTGGGAGCTTGCTCGAAGCACACTAACGTCGTTAAATTTATTTGATTTAGAATGACTAGACCCTAACAAATTAGCCTTGTTTTTGAGCATCGAGCATAACTCTGAGTTGGGAAGAAATTTAATCAAATTGGTATTAGATGTTTTATGAAAACCATGACACTAAAAAAAGACACTATTAAATATTTACCGCTAACAGCCGAATATTTTTCACCAGTAATTACGCTAGCCAATTCGGTTCATGGCGATGGTTATTTAGACAATGAAAAAATTATTGAGTGGACCAATAAAGGCATAGTTAATATGATTAATTGTAGCTTTGTTGCTTTGCTCGGTGATCAAGTTGTCGGCTTTCGTAGTACTTATTCAGCCAACCAATGGCACATAGATCAATGGTGTAGCCCAGAATTATGGCTAGTAGAAAGCCAAAAGTGTTGTTACTTCAAATGTAATACCGTTGATGAAAAATACCGTGGTTTAGGCATTGGTAAACAGCTATTACACCTTGCTATCAAAGCTGCACAGCAACAAGGCGCTCAAGCGGGTATAAGTCATTTATGGAAACAAAGTCCGAAGAATAGTGCAGTATCATATTTCAGTAAATGTGGTGGAAAATTAATAAAGTCACACCCTGGCAAGTGGAATGAAGAGAGTAAGCAAGGATATAACTGTATTTTATGTGGCCATAATTGTCATTGTGAAGCTGCCGAAATGATTATTCGTTTTGATCATTAACATTAATTGAAGATCAAAATTGTACTGCGAGTAAAAGCTAACTAAAGAGTATTCCCTGCACTATTAATCTGATCTTTTAACCGCTTAATGATGTCCTCATTAAATAGCGCTAATCCTTTTCGTGTAAGAATAAAAGACGATGCGCTACCCACGTCATGAGCGATAAGATCTTCATGACGTAGAAATGCTAACGTCCCTATATGAGCAGCTCGTTTATCAATGTCCGTCTCGGAGTCAAAAAAAACATCGTTAAAACCGATTTCTGTTGGTGTAGGAAAATGCTTTGATAATAGTTTTAGTATCATCACTGACGACTCATCGAAATGTGAAAAATTTATGCTCATTAGGTTTTCCCCTTACAATAGAACTCCATGCTATTTAAAATATAGCAGAATCAAAGCAATTATAAAGTGGATATGGACGTGCGATAAATTTCACTATCTGCTGCTAAAACCAAAATCTTTGAATGATAATGGCATAATCATTAGTCTCTTTTACTCGAAACTTCCGTAGGTAAATGCCAGTCAATTTGCTCAATTTTGTGTTTAGCTAACCAAGCATTGGTTTGGGAGAAGTGCTGACAGCCAAAAAAACCTCTGTAAGCAGATAGTGGCGAAGGATGTGGACCCGCTAACACAAGATGTTTTTCTTGATTAATATTTTTACCTTTTTTATGGGCGTGTGCTCCCCATAAAATAAAAACACAACCATCATTGTGTTCATTTAATGCGTTAATCGCTTGTTCAGTGAAAGTCTCCCAACCCAGTTTCGCATGAGAATGGGCATTTGCTTGCTGAACAGTTAATACCGTATTTAACAACAGTACACCTTGCTCTGCCCAATGTGTTAAACAGCCGTGCTTTGGTACTTCAAAGCCCTCAACATCACTCGATAGTTCTTTATAAATATTAACAAGTGATGGCGGTACTTTAATGCCCTCCTGCACTGAAAAAGCTAAACCATGAGCTTGATCTTTTCCGTGATAAGGATCCTGTCCAAGAATAACAACTTTTGTTTCGGCTAAATCAACGTGATTAAAGGCATTAAACACATCCGTTTCTGCTGGATAAATTGCAATGTCAGACGCTCTTTGTTTTGCCACTTCAGTAACTAAATCGTTAAAGTAACTTTGCTTAGCTTCACGAGCAATTAACTGTTGCCATTGGGGTTTTATCATCATCCTGCCTTTACGTTATATCGGTATGTTGTCACTGCAATTTCTATTAGTCATTATCTCAGTGCTAATAGTAAAAAAAGCCATCACCAATAGTGATAGCTTTTATATTTTACGTTATATCTAAACTTGAGTAATGGAGTTAACCACTCTTAAGTCAATAAATACTCTAGTGACAGAGTGTTTATTGAGTAGTCTAACTTAAAAGGTAACTACGTAAATCATTGAAGTTTGCAGCAAGATCTTGCGACAAGATAGGCTCACCAGCACAATCCGCAAGCTCTTTTGGTAAACCTAACGGTTGACCAAGAATACTCTCAACAACTTCTTTAAACTTAGCTGGATGAGCAGTACCTAAAAAGACACCAAACTCCCCTTCTACAGCACTATATTGTAGCGCTTTATAGGCAACAGCAGCATGTGGTTCGCTAATGTAACCTAATTTTCTAAGCTGTATAACCGTTGATTGCGTTTGCTCTTCATCAATAGAAACCGAGCTCACACAGCCTTGCTCAACAATACCATTTTTGAGCATATGCTCAACACGTGGCCAGTTATTTGGGTTACTGACATCCATGGCATTTGAAATAGTAGCGACGGTTACATTCGGAGTCCACTCACCTGTTTCTAAATAACGTGGCACAGTGTCATTAGCATTAGTTGCGGCAATAAAACGTTTAATTGGCAAGCCCATTGCTTTAGCAAATAAACCAGCAGTTAGGTTACCAAAATTACCACTTGGGATAGAAAATACAATGCTACTTAAATCACTCTTTGCGCGTGATAATTGCGCTACAGCTTCAAAGTAATAACATACTTGCGCCAATAATCGACTGATGTTAATTGAGTTTGCCGAATTTAAACCGATGGTATTTGCTAGCTCTTTATCATCAAAAGACTGTTTTACCAGTGATTGACAATCGTCAAAGTCACCATCAATTGCTAATGTTTCAATATTTCCACCTAACGTGGTGAACATTTTCTCTTGTAGTAAGCTGATTTTACCTTTCGGGTACATGATCACAACACGAATGTTATCGATACCGTGAAAAGCATGAGCAACTGCTGCGCCAGTGTCACCCGAAGTGGCAGTTAAAATGGTTAAAGGTTTAGTTTCACCACTGGCTTTGGCATCTTTAGCAACGAAGGCTTGTAAACATTTGGCCATAAAGCGGGCACCAAAGTCTTTAAACGCTAACGTTGGCCCGTGGAACAATTCTAAAATAGCGCGTTCTGGGCTAATCGGTTGCAACAAAGCAGGGAAATTAAAAGCATCTGTTACTATATCAGTTAGCTCACCTTTTGTTAGATCACCCTCAACGAACGGCAGTAAAATTTTAACGCTGCGCTCTACCAAAGGCAGTGCTAACAGCTCTTCGATATTATCAAGTTTTGGCATATCACTAGGGAAAAATAGTCCCTGATTTTTACCTAAACCTTGTTTGACTGCTTGAGCGAAAGTTACCTGCTCGTCATTTTCTTTTAAATTATAAAATTTCACTGTCATTCCTAATAATCTGTTCACTAATATTGTTTTGCCAAGTGCTTATATCTCATCAAAGCACATGGATATTAAATTTCTGTTGCGCCAACATCATCGACTTTACACACATGAACGAAGCCTAATGCTGTTTGTAGATAATTATCTTGTAACCATAGCGCAAATTGCTCTGCTTGCTTTTCGCTATCACATACACAAAATAGGGTCGGTCCTGAGCCTGAAATTCCAACCGCTAATGCGCCTTGCGCACTCAAATAATCTCGAGAAGCTTTATACTTTGGCAACAAATCAGTGCGATATGGTTCTGCAATCACATCAGTTAATACTGAGAATGCTTGGCTTTTATCTTGACGATGACATGCATCAACAAATGTCGCTAAATTTCGACCGTAGCTGATAACGTCACTACGACTATACGTTGTAGGTAAAACGTCTCGTGCTGCCTTTGTTGACACTTCGATGCCAGGATATGCCATCACATAATAGCAATCATCGAAGCCTGGTAAAATGCGCGAGATCACATTTTCATCCGGTACCATTAACTGCAAGCCGCCTAAATAACATGGCGCAACATTATCATAATGTAAGCTGCCACTAATTTGCGCTTCCATTTGACCAGTCATTTTCAATACTGCGTTTTCATCAAAACTAAAGTTATGGTATTTAGCATAAAATGTATTCAAAGCAGCTAAAGCGGCAACTACAGAGCAAGCACTTGAGCCTAAACCACTGCCCACTGGCATTTTTTTATCTAAGGTAATCGCAACAAAAACAGCTGACTGTTTGGCTATAATTAATTGCTCATTGAATAATAACAAGCAAGACCAAACAATGTTATCTTCCTTATTACTTGGCAATTTATCAGCAAAGCTACCGATAACCGCTAGAGTACTCTCATTATTGTTCGTTGCATTCACAGTAACAACATCACCTAATAAGGTACCATCTATAGGTTTTACTGCCAGCCCTAACACATCAAAGCCGACACTAACATTACCTATAGAGGCTGGTGCAAATACCGAAACACTTTTATTAACATTGCTATTAGTAACAGACATTAGTGTTGTTGCTCCCAAGCTAAAGTTCTTAATAAATCACCAAAAACACCTGCAGCTGTTACCGCTGCACCAGCACCGTAACCACGTAAAACAAATGGTAATGGTTGATAATAACGACTATGAATCGCTAAAGCATTTTCGCCATCTTTAATGCTATATAATGGATGGTCTACGCCGACAGTTTCAATAGATACTTGGCATTTTCCATCAATGATATTGCCAATGTAACGAAGGACTTTCCCTTCAGATTTTGCATTAGCTACGCGTTCAGAAAAGTCCGCATCAAGCTTAGTTAAATTGCTCATGAACTGACTTACATCGCCACTGGCATCAAAATCATTAGGGAGTACAGATTCAATATTGATATCTGATAACTCTAACTGCATACCGGCTTCACGCGCCATAATTAATAACTTACGCGCAACATCCATACCACTCAAGTCATCGCGAGGGTCTGGCTCAGTAAAACCATTTTCTTTCGCAATGGCTGTCGCCTCTGATAACGACATACCCTCTTCTAACTTACCAAACATATAAGATAACGAACCCGACAAGACGCCTTCAAAACGTTGCAATTCATCACCAGCTTTAATCAAGCTTTGTAAGGTATCGATAACAGGTAAGCCCGCACCAACCGTTGTTTCATATAAGAAACGACGATTAGTTTTTTGAGCAGTACTACGGAGCTCTTGATAATATTCCCAAGAATCTGTGTTTGCCTTTTTATTCGGCGTAACGATATGAAAACCTTCTGCTAGATAATCGACATAACTCATTGCCAATGTTTCATTTGACGTAGAATCAACAAAGACAGGGTTGATTAAGTGATTATCACGAACAAAAGCTTTAAGGTTATCTACATTAACTTCTAACGCTTCTGACGCGTTGGCCATAGCGTCTTGCCAGTTATTTAAATCAATACCTTCTTTATCAAACACCATACCTTTAGAGTTAGCAATTCCGTAAACTTTCAAGACAATGTTTTGTTTTTTCAAACTCGCTTGTTGTCGTGATATTTGCGCAATCAACTCACTGCCAACAACACCACACCCGACCAAGAACACATCAATTGTTGGTTTATGCGAAAAGAAGTTCTGATGACTTACTTTCATCGCATCCATACATTTTCGTTGCTCTACAACAACTGAGATACTGCGTTCTGATGAATCTTGAGCAATAGCAACCACATTGACTCGAGCTTGTGCCAATGAACTAAAGAATTTAGCTGCTACACCTCGTTGATGATGCATGCCGTCACCGACAAGTGATACAATTGATAGTTCGCTTTTTAGTTCTAACGGTTCAAGTAAACCATTTAACAATTCTAATTCAAATTCATCATGCAAACTTTGTTTAGCTCGCGCTGAGTCACTTGAATAAATACAAAAGCTAATACAATACTCACTTGAAGACTGACTAATGAGTACCAAAGAAATATTTTCTCTGCTCATCGTAGCAAATACACGGCTCGCCATGCCTACCATGCCTTTCATACCTGGTCCCGATACATTTACCATCGTTAGATCATCAAGGTTAGAAATTGCTTTAACACGTTTTTGCTGATCATTCTCATTGGAAATAAGCGTACCCGGTGCGCTTGGGTTACTCGTATTCTTAATTAAACAAGGGATATGGTACTGAGCAATCGGACCGATTGTTTTAGGATGTAAAACACTGGCACCAAAATAAGAGAGCTCCATTGCTTCTTGATACGATAAATAATCCAATAATTTAGCTTCTTTAATGTAACGAGGATCTGCGTTGTAAACCCCATCTACATCAGTCCAAATTTCACAACATTCAGCTTCAGCACAAACAGCTAATACGGCTGCTGAATAATCAGAGCCGTTTCGGCCTAACGTGGTTACTTGTGGTAATGCATCATCATTGTCAGCATTTACACCAATAAAACCTGGCATTAACGATATTTGATTTAATTCAGTGTATTCACGGCTAAACTTATCTTTCGATAGCACTAAATCAGCTACCGCATTAAGGGACGATTTATTAGTGAATAAAAACTTTTCTGGCGATAACAAGGAAACTTGTAGGTCAGAAGCTTGTAATACAGCATCAAGAATTGCCACACTTAATCGTTCACCGGTACTGATAATGCGAGCGCGAATATGATCTGGGCAATATGTCAGTAATGTAGCGCCTTGCATATAGCGAGAAATTTGGTGCTCATAATTAGCTAATGCTTGTTCACAATGCTGATTGTTGAAATTGCTTATACTCGCAGATAAATCTTCAATAATAGTATTAATTGCACGTTTAAAGTGACCTAAATCGGCTACTACTTTTTCTTCGTCGCTAATATTTTCCGTCATAGCAACTAAGTGATTAGTAACCCCTTGCGGAGCTGATACAACAACAGCAAGTTTTGATGATTCGCTTTTATTTTGGATAATATCGGCAACTTGACGAAAACGCTCTGCTGAAGCTAGTGAAGAGCCACCAAATTTAAGTACACGCATGTTTTCTTCCTTTATAAAGAAATAATGAATAAAGATACTCTTTGCTTATTAAGTTATTTAAGCAATTAGAGTTAATACTCTTCATTATAAGCATAAAAAAGCCCGTAACCTTTTCAGGTCACGGGCTTCGATAAAATTTTTATTTTTACACGTTAGCCAGCGACCGCCATCCTAATAAGGGTGGTAGTGGTTGTAATAATGGTAATGTGGCTGGTGTTTATTTTCATAAGGTTAAAATGCCTTAAGTTACAGTAACTGTCAATCTTTAATGACAAATAATATTAAATAAAAAGTTATAATTTATGCATAATAATTTAATATCAGATAATAACGTGTTAGCACAGACACATACTTATTCTATTTCAAGAAACAAGTTCAGCAGCACTACAAACTTGATTCCGTCCCTCAGATTTTGCTTTATATAATGCGCTATCGGTCTGGGTAATTAGCTCTTCATAATTTGATTCTTTATCACTCAATTGAGCAACACCTAAGCTGACAGTTACATTTATCACTTGGTCATTATAAGTTAACGGTGTTGTGGCAATTATTCGACATATACGTTGTGCTAGCTCTATTGCGCCTGCAGAGTCAGTCTCAGGTAAAATAATAGCAAACTCTTCACCACCATAACGACCAAAGGTGTCTTCTACCCTCAACAAAGTACTTATTAAGGCACTGACTTCAGTTAACACCATATCACCACCTTGATGGCCATAGTTATCGTTAAGTAATTTAAAGTGGTCTAAATCAAGCATTATCAAAGATAATTTTTTGTTATGACGTCGAGCTTTTGCATATTCTTGTTCTAATGAGTCTTGCCAATGCCTGCGATTATAAACTTGTGTTAAGCCATCTATACGACTTATTTCTGCTATCTCTGCTAAGGTCTTTTGTAATTGCATTTGATAATGACAAGCATCGGTAACATCTTCGATTAAAATACAAATATGTTTGTCTGTAGCATCCGTTTCAATGGGCAAAAAGGTACAATTTTGTGCCATAAATTCACTATCAGTCGTGATAGGACGAGTATGGGGTAATTCGAATAAATGGTGTCTTTGCTGCCAAGAGCAAAAACTCGGCGTATTTAGTTGTAAAACCGAACTAAGTTTACGAGTTAACCAACGTTGAGGCAGCTCTGGAAAGGCGCTAAAAATGGATTGCCCAATAATATTATCTGAGATTTTGTCAGTATGAACTTGCAAAAAACGATTCCAGAGAACAATATTGAAATCAGCATCTAACACTAAAACACCAGTATTTAACTGGTTAGCGATCTGACTATTAATTTGTTCAAGTACCAACTCATTAATAGCTGGTACGTTTGTAGTTTTTTCTGTAGTGGGCGCAGTAATATCAAGCATTAATATTCTTCCAAAATACGATCAAGTACATGTTTTATATTGGTTATCGCCGTTTCAGGGATCAATAAGATCATATTGCAATTAAAAGAGTAGTCCGTCACTTGATAATTAATATTCACTTTTAATGCTAACTCCCAAGTAAATGGCATTTGTTGCAAATGCTCAGATAATATTTCCTGTACATTAGGTAATAGTTTTGGCGCATTATAAGACAAGCGATTATCAATTTGTTGAGCAAACACATTTAAAAACGTTGTTGTTAAAATAGAACTAATATCAATTAATTGTTCGTCCTGAGATAATTCATCAGGCTCATATCCCAATAAATCAGCAATTCGACCTGAATCTTCTTCTTGGTAAACTAATAATGACTCACCACGAATACCTTCATAACCGAAGAATCCTTGGCTTACCACCGCCATAGTATTCTTCTGCTGACTCAAGGTTTTCATCAGGTCTTTAGCTTCGACACTTTCAATACTAGGAACTTTTAAATAAACAAAAGTATCCAGATAACGGGCAAGTTGATCACTTGCTTGTCCCATAGCAATATTAATAAGCTCTTGTAAGCAATCTTGTTGGTCTTCAGTTAGGTGAAATTCATTCATAGAAGACCATGTAGCTGCAAATTATTAAGTAATGCATCTGCTTGTACAGGCTTACGCATAAACTCTTTTGCTCCTAGTGCTTTTACCTTGTTTTGCATTTCAGGTTGAATATCTGCTGAAATAACAAAAACGCTGCAATTTAGTTTTAATTTTTGTATGCCTTGTAAAACACCAATACCATCAATGCCTGGCATAGTAAGATCGAGAAAAAGAATTTCAATACTATTATCACGTAAAATTGTCAGAGCTTCCGCGCCATTACAAGCAATTTGAACCGAGTCTTTCCATTCTTCTGGAAGGCTTCGAAGCACTTGCTTTCTGGCCATGTTTGAATCATCGCAAATAAGCACCGATGGGCTCATAGAAGGAGGGACCTTATTTTATTTTATTGGTGATAATTTACCCTAAATAAAAGCAATTGTTAATCAACAATTCATTTTTTTAACAATAATGTGCAGATAGTTCACTTATAAGGTGCAAACTCGTACTTTTAACATGAAATAGCTCTATTTTATAAGAAACTAGAAGGTGATTAGGAGAAAAAGCAGATTTTGTAAATTCAAAAGGAGAGTCAGAGGTTTGAAAGAGGACTAATAGAAAATCTATGTAATTAATTACACAGAAAGAAAGACAAAAGATAAAGCTTGAGGTAGAAACGGGTGACTCAATATCGGGGTATTCTAACCTTTAGAACAAACTGCCTAATAGAAAAAAAGCACATGCAATAGATAGTAGTGCTGAGCTGATATACACAGTGAAGATCTTGATACTATCGAAATTAATTTTCATCACATTGCCTTTTAAAATTTTAATAATTAGTAAAAGAGAGTTAGTGAGTTGATTATAATTTATTGCAACAGCAAAAAGTGTAGTTAACGGTAGGTAATTTGTCTATTTTTGTGACAAAGATCATTGTTCTTCTGATATTTCGCCTATTTTAGTTGGGTTGTAGCCAGTGTAATTGTGATTGATAGTCAGAAAGCCACCTTTTAGCTAATTGATAGTTGGGGCAGAAATTCTCAACAAGTTGCCAGAAATCTTTCGAGTGATTTAAATGCTCTAAATGGCATAACTCATGGACAATCACATAATCTATAACAAATGTAGGCGTCATCATTAAGAGGTAGTTGAAGCTTACTTCCCCCTTATTATTACAACTTCCCCAGCGAGCTCGATACTGGCGAATATTGATCATTGTTGGTTTCAAAGATACTCGTTTACTGATCAGTTCCAGACGTTCAATAATTAGTTGTTCTGCTTGTTGCTTAAAGTAACTTTCCAGCTGTTTTTTTACCTGCCTGGATTTTTCTGAAGGAACGACTAACTTAGCGTTAACTTTTTCACTGATAGCAACATTGAGCTGCTTAGTTCTTGATTGTTGATCACTATCTTTCTCTATCTCAGAAGATGTATCACAGCTAAAGAATACTCCAGCTTTCTTTGCGGAAGTTATATTGAGAGTGACTTCCTCTCCTAAATAAAGCAAATTCGAATTCTGACTGAAGTTACAACATTTAGGTGTTTCTTGTTGTTCCGCTAATTTAGTGCGTAACCAAGTTGACTTCTCTTGAATAAAAACATCAATAAAGTCTGTTGTCACATAATGCGGTGCTCTCACTGTTACTTGACCATGCCTAACCTGCAGGACGAGTGTTTTCCTACGCTTACTGCGAATAAGTTTATATTCAAGCATACAAGGTTAACCACAACACTTAATAGTCAATTAGCTAGCTTCACTCAACTTTGCAGCGGCTACTTTAGCTTTGCTCTTTTTGTTTTTCACTGCAGGCTTTTTTTCTTCACTATCAACAATCTCAACGATTGATGTATCCGTTGTTTTTTCAACTGACTTTTTATTAGTTGTTTTGGTAGATTTTTTGGCTAATAAAGCAACAAGTACTTCTTCTCTATGTTGTGCTAAGAAAATACTTAACTCTTCATTGGCGTTATCACTTAACTCCACAGAAGATTGAGAGAACATTTGGCTTAAGTTATCAGCCATATCCAACATTTTGTCATATTCATCAGCTGATTTTTTATCCATAAATGTTTTCGCCTCTACCCCGTTTCTAATTACTACAAACCGACTTTCAACTGCCATTAGATTTCCCCATCCCTACTTTTGAATTAATTAATAACTCATAACACTGTTAAAAAATTAATACCTGAGCATTAAATTAACGTTTACACAAATAATATTGACCACAATAGCATAGCCAACACGAAAACTGTATATAAAAACAGTTGAATAATACTGCTTTCGATAATATTGCACATTGTCAGTTTTAAAAATGCGTCAATCATCGCAAGTTCAACAGCTTCGATTACACATTTTGCATGTCAAAATATCACCAAATGTAAATGTTAATGTCACTATTAAATTAAGTTTGCTGCTGAATAAACAAACAATCAAGCACTTAAGGAATATTCGTCTTTAAACTCTTGATTTTTACTTACATCCTCTGGGTAAATGGATACAACTTTTAGTTAAAAAGAGTCCACTATTATTATGTACCTTGCTTAACAAGGTCGAAAAAAACGCTAACGATATAAAATAACACTATGGAGAATTACTATGACTACTTTCAAAAAAACACTACTTGCTCTTGCTGCATCTTTACCTGTTTTAGCTATAAGTTTACCAAGCCAAGCAGCAATGACACCTTATATGGAAAAAGCCTTAATAGATGTTTGTAAAGCAGCTAAAAGCAATAGTCTTATCAAACTCAATGACACAACTAAATCATACCGTATAAAAACCGAAACAGTTGCATTAAAATTAATGTGCAATGGTGAAGACGTAATTAGCTTTGCAGAAAACAATGGTGCCGATAAAACAGCAGCCAAATTACAAAGAAGTATAGGTAATGTACAAATTACCGATGTTGCCGCATTGTCAAAAGTTAACGTAACTTTTTAAAGTGACCGCTAAATAAGAACGCTCAAGAGGGAAATATTGAGCGTTCGTCTTTATTCTTTTCCTGGATAATATTTATTTTCTAACCATTATATTAATTGACTAAACGATAACTACTCGCCAAAAACTCTTTCAAACCAAGACCTATTATCTATTCTTTCCTGTAAACACTTTTCTGAAGTAACTATACCGTCTCGTACAGCAGGATAAATGATAGTATTGGCACACTTGTCTGTTACCGCATTACCTGTTTGTTGCTCAAAAAGAGTGACGACAATACTCTCTGGTTTCGCATCAACTTTATTAACTACGCCCTGTTTCTTCATGAAATCCGCAAATAATGGCAATGCACCACTACTTCCAGTTAGACCTGTTGGTTTATTATTATCCTTTCCCAACCAAGTTGTTATCAAGTGCTTGTTGTCGTAACCAATAAACCAACTATCACGCAAAGCGTTACTTGTCCCTGTTTTACCCGCAACTCTCTTATTATCTAGTCGCCAACTTAGTGAGCGCGCTGTGCCCTCACGAGTGACTTTTTCTAAAGCATAATCCAGTAAATAGGCAGTATTCTCTGATAAACGCTGCTCACTTAATTGCTGATTTTGCCAGAGTGTCTCATTATTCGAAGACAGTATTTTAGTAATGGTGTGAGCTTTTTGGTAAAAACCATGGTTAGCAATCGCTAAATATAACTGGTTGATTTCCAATGGCGACATATTAATTGCGCCTAATAAAACAGACGGACGCATTTGAAGATTTGACTGATAACCTAAACCTTTAATAGCATCAGCTACATTATCTAATCCTAAACTCATGCCCAAATTAATGGTAGGGACATTGAGTGAATAAACTAGCCCTTCAATTAATGAGACTTGCCCTCGATATTTGCCATCATAGTTTTTCGGTTGCCATTTTTTGCCCGTACCATTTCGTAAAGTAATCGCTTTATCATCTAAAATAGTGGCAAAATTGTATTGTTGATAACGTTCAAGTGCTGCAGCATAAATCGCGGGTTTAATTAAAGAACCAATATGGCGTTTGGCATTAAGTGCTCGGTTAAAGCCAGCATAACCACTCTCTCTACCACCAACTAAGGCCCTTATTTCACCACTAGCAATATCAGTGACCACCATGGCCGCCTCTAATTCTTTTTGTTTATATTTTCGTTCTAATAAAGGCAACTGTTTTGCAACACTTTGCTCTAACAATTGCTGACTTCGGTGTGAGAACCCAGTAAATACCTTTATGCCTGATTTTTGAGTAAAACTGGATAGGTATTGATTCAGCTCAGCATTAACTAGTTGCAAATAAGCAGGATAATTTTTTTTGGCTAATCGTCGTTTTGACCTAATAGATAATGTTGACTCTGCCGCTTCTTCAAAATCCACAAGTGACAATAAGTGTTGTTCAAACATAAGTCTAAGAATAAGGTCTCGGCGTTCTATGGCGCGTTTTGGATGTCGCCATGGGTCGTAGTAACTTGGACCTTTAACTTGGGCTATTAACAGAGCCATTTGACCATGACTTAATTCATTAATTTTTTTTCCAAAATAAAACTGAGAAGCTAAACCAAAACCATAGACACCATTGGCATAATTCTGCCCTAAATAGACTTCATTAATGTAAGCTTCGAGCAGCTGATCTTTACTGTATCTAAGTTCTAAAATTAGTGCCATTAGTGCTTCTTTAATTTTTCGAGAAAGTGTTCGTTCTCGATTAAGAAACATATTCTTGGCTAGCTGTTGAGTTAACGTACTACCACCCTGTACCGTTCGTCCCGCACGAATATTATTAAACAGCGCTCTAAAAATACCAAAGGGTGAAACACCATGATGATGATAAAAATCTCGATCTTCAATTAACAATAACGTATCAATCAACTGGCTAGGCAGTTCTTCTAATGATACCAATACACGATCTTCCTTATTATCAGGAACTAAGCGTGCTAATAACTGTGGCTCAAGCTGTATTGTGGTAACTGCTTGCTGGTCAACACTCAGCGCAACAACAATCCCGTTAGCAATCTCGACACTGAGTTGCTGAGCGTAATTCGCCCCCTCGGCAAAATCGAAAGGACGTTGAAAAATATTCAAACGTTCTGCGGATTGCGAAAATTGCCCTGGACGGGTGGCAAATTTAACTTTATGGTACCCATTAACTTTTAATGACTGTGCTATTTCTTCTAGGTTTTCTTGTTCACCCAATTGTAATTTTTTTATTTGACCATAAACTTGTACTGGCACTTGCCAACGCTGGCCTTCAAACTTTTTTCTTACCTTAGCATCAAGGTAGATAGAAAAAATTCCTACCGTAAACACGGAAGCAATCATTAACTTGCCTAACGTTATCGCTATTCGGCGTAAAATTGATTTCTCATTAGGCATTGGGCCACTTCGTTTTGTTGCGTTATTTTTTGACATTATTTTTCTATATGCTGTGGCTGTTAATTTTTACTAATAATTAGTGCAACTGAAAAGTTAAGTACTCCCCAATTACAACGTTAGTTACTCTTTTATATGACGCTTCATTTTATTGGTTGCTTTAGCGTTGATAGGATCGTCTGGCCAATAATGCCTAGGATAACGGCTTTTCATGTCTTTTTGCACTGCTTGATAGCTTCCAGACCAAAATTTAACTAAATCTTGTGTTACTTGAATAGGCCGTTGCGCGGGGGAAAGCAACTCTAATAATAAAGGTATCCCTTGATTCTGTTCACTTATACCAGCAATAACGCCAACATTGGGTGTTATGGTTAGACCATATAATTCTTGCATAGGTAATGAAACTTTTGGAGATTCATCCAGAGAATAACTGATAGGACAATTTCTTCCGGTAGGCCCTATATAAACAGTCGGCGCAGCTTGTTTTAATATTTTTTGTTCTTGATAGCTCAATAAAGATAATAACATATGTGATAAATCAAGTTTATCAAGCTGCGCTTTCGTTTTTATACCACCAACAAAGGGAGCAAACCAGGTTGCGAGTGTTGCCAATAACACCTCATCATCGATAACCGCTAAACCATATTCTGGACAATATTTATTCAACCATTGCCAACGAGCCTTTAGCGCTAAATCATTGGCCTGCCAAGATAAAAAACTTACTCCCTTTCTTAAAACCAGATCACACCACATGGTGCTAATCGTTTCGGCCGTTATCTCTTGTTTTAATGGCTGTTCTGATAACACTATTGCACCAAGTGACGTTTGTTTTTTAGCAATTATTCTACCGCTCTTATTATCAAAATTTGCAACGTCACGCTGTTTTATTTTTGCAGAAAAAACAGTAGTGATTTCCTCCATGCTGATCTGACTTGCTAATCTGACATTTAACTTACTACCAAACTGATTCGTTTGCGCGATAACCATAAAGTCCTCACTGGCTAAAGCATCTTGCTCGTTTACTGTTACCCCTTTGCCGTTAACACAAATAAATTCACCATGATTCCCACGAGATTTAGCAACACGTTCGGGGTAAGCATAAGCGAGTAATATACCTGTTTTTACTAAATCAAGAGTCTCTATGCTAAAGCGTAACTGTACATTTTGAGCAAGGCGGTTTGCTTGCTGTATAATTCGTTCAAACAATGGGTTTTTATTACGCTTAGGCTGAATAAGTAATTGTAACCGATGCAATAGATCACAATCATATTTAGCCTGCTCTCCCTTTAAAACATCACGTTCTTCGAGTAAAGCCGCAATTAAACACGCCAAATGCGTAATACTTTCCCCTTGGGCCCTTGCCATTAAGATCATATGAGCAAAACGAGGATGGCAGGGTAAACCAGCTGCTTTTTCACCATGTTTAGTCAGTAAGTATTTATCGTCAACGATATCTAGGCTGTGTAATTCTTGCCATGCTTGTTGTTCCTTACTCTTACTGGGCAATTCCAATAAGGATAACTCAGCTAAACCAGTAACTCCCCAACGAGCAGCTTCTATGAGCGTAGGTAGTAAATCTGCCTGTTGGATATCATTAACACTGTGTAATGGCCTACGTTCAAAGTCGTCCTTGCCATATAAACGAATACATTGGCCTGGCATTAAACGTCCGGCTCGTCCGGCTCTTTGCACAGCCGAAGCTTTTGATATTTGTTTTTGTATTAGCTTATTCATCAAACTAGCACTATCAAACACAGCAACTTTTTCAAACCCACAATCAATGACAAGATCAATGCCATCAATTGTCAGTGATGTTTCTGCAATATTTGTAGCCAATACCACTTTACGCTGCCCCTTCAAACAAGGAGCGATAGCTTGCTGCTGTTCTTGTAAACTCAATTCTCCAAATAAAGGGCAAATTTTGACACTTTCCGATTGATTAGACAGTAAACTATCAACTAAAAAACGAATATCGGCTACGCCGGGTAAGAAAACTAAAATTGAGCCCTGGTGATTAAGCATTTTATCTTTGATAACAGTCAACGCATGTTCACGCCAACGTTGATGGCCTTTTGGAGCTTGATAACTCACCTCTATTGGATAACTTCGCCCTTCACTCCTCAGAATATGAGCATCTGGCAATGCTTGACTTAAATACTCAATATCTAACGTCGCCGACATTAGCAATATCTTTAAATCTTCTCTCAATTCTGTTTGTACTTCACGGGTAAGAGCAAAAGCTAAATCGCCCTGTAAACTACGTTCATGAAACTCATCAAAAACAATTAATGCAGTATCTAAAAGTTCCGCATCTTTTTGAATGATCTGCGTTAGTATGCCTTCAGTAATAACTTCAAGACGGGTATTCGCTGATGTTTTACTATCGTTTCTTAATCGATAACCAATAGTTTCTCCTACCTTTTCCCCCAATTGTTTAGCTAAAAATATCGCTATATTTTTAACAGCCAAACGTCTGGGTTGCAGCAGATATATTTTCTTATCAACTAAACTTTGCAAGGTTAATAACCATAGAGGTAAACAGGTCGATTTACCCGCTCCAGGAGGAGCCGATAAAATGAGAGTATTATGCTCATCAAGGCTACGGCAAAATTGTTGTTTAATTGCTTCTATGGGGAGAGGAGTAGTCACGGTCATCGACAAAATAAAATTATTATAAATATGCTTACTATCATAACAATTATTAGTGGCCTGGCATATTACCAAACCGTTTAATCAATCAACTTCATGGCCGTATTCAATTAACCTAGACGCCTTAACCTTCAATGAAGAGAAACTCGATAGCGGAGTTAGATTTTGTCTTTTTAACGTAACTAAGGGATGTTAGCTTATCGTTAAGGTACATACTGACTCGATGAAAGGGGTTATTGCCCAACGTCTTAATTTGTTGGCTACTTAATTTTCTTGCTAAATAAACTAAATAGAAAGTTAGCGCCGATGAAGATATAAAAGATAATTTTCTCTTTAATTAAACAAGGCTTTTAAGGGGAAGCTCGCAAAGTAAAATTATTATCAACAAAACCTATATGAACCCTTGTGTTAGAACAACTAACCTTAAAGAGTAAAAAATTAACAAGAAAACTTGCAAAAAAAAAATTATATGCTTACTTGGCAAATTAATTAAAGACTGTTATTACTAAACGTTCCCCTTTTTTAATCAGAGACAATCAGAGAGGAAATAGCATGCAACATTCGGCACATGGAAGTTACATCATTGAACAACAAAGTAATATTTTATTAGTTGATGTACAAGAACCGTTTAATGACGTGACCGCAGAAAAATATCACCAAGATATTAAACAGCTAACAGAAAAAATGACTGGTGAGCCATGGGGGTCATTAATAACCTTTCGTGGCAATAGTGTTTTTACACCTGATGCCGAACAACAGTTAAAAAAAACCACTCAATACCGACAAGAGAAAGGCATGATAGCTATTGCTGTTGTTATTTTAAATAGCGCCTATGCCGATATGCAACAAATGCAATTACAACGTATTTACCATGACTGCCAAATAGAGTTTCATGTATTTAGCGATAACGAAATAGCTACCGATTGGCTTCATGATTATATTAAACAGGCAAGTTAATTAACATGACAATACGAGTAAAAAGCTACATTATAATGGGCTACTAACTTAATTAGCTCACTATAATATGATACTTCAAGTACAATCTGCTAAATTGATTAAACGTTATAAACGCTTTCTAGCCGATATTGAACTTAACGGTGGTGAAGAGACAACCATTCATTGTGCTAATACAGGTGCTATGAAGGGTTGTGCAGAGCCTAATGATACCGTGTGGTTTAGCACATCAACCAACACTAAGCGAAAATACCCGTTTAGCTGGGAGATAACACAAAGCCAACATAATCACTTTATTTGCGTCAATACCCTACGTGCTAACCAATTGATAGAAGAAGCATTACACCAAGATTTAATCAAGGAATTGTCTGGCTTTGATGAATTGAGACGAGAAGTAAAATACGGTAATGAAAACAGTCGAGTTGATTTTTTAGCCACTTATAAAAATGCCCCTGACACTTACATTGAAGTTAAATCAGTCACCTTATTGAATGATGGTCATGGCTACTTCCCTGATGCAGTTACGACGCGTGGTCAAAAACACCTGCGTGAATTAATGGATATGGTTACACAGGGACATAGGGCAGTCTTATTATTTGCCGTTTTACATAGCGGTATTAATGATATCGCTGCCGCTAGTCATATTGATCCAATCTATGCTAAATTACTGAAAGAAGCCCGCCTTGTTGGTGTTGAGATAATAGCTTATAAAGCAGACTTTTCACTAAAACTTAATGAGATTGAGATTAACGTTGTAGAAAAAATTCCTTTTATTGAACGATAAAGATTGACTAGTCCTAGTAAAACTTGCTAAAAAAGCTTGCTCAAAATTTTTAAATAACAGTGTTAAAAACATCACTTTAGTTAACCTGTTGATAATATTAAATAAAATATTTATTTTAGCTAATTTGTTGATTTTTATCATGAGCGACACAATATAGT